>VAPA010430507.1_pt1 | contig 11047 bp, 10 predicted proteins | sample 3395041 | NCBI WGS metagenome assembly VAPA01 (sample SAMN08290432, study PRJNA428436) | hydrothermal vent metagenome | isolation source: Deep-sea hydrothermal vent chimney | place: Indian Ocean: Southwest Indian Ridge | depth 1973 m m
CATTTGGAGGTACTAGCATGAAAGATAATACCTTACCTGAGTTTCAGGAGTTTTTACTCTCAAGGCGTCTTGTTAATGAAAAGTATATACAATTCTATGCACACTGGGCAAGCAAATTCTTAACATTTTCAAACGACCATGAAAACCTCAGGCATGAGCTCAGAATTGAAGAGTTTTTAAATAGATTAAGGGCAGATAAAAAAATTGCTGACTGGCAGATTAAACAGGCAGATGAAGCGCTGAAATTATATGTACATCACTTTCTTCAGGCGGATAAGTCTGCCCTTTATCCGAATTCGCCACAAACAAACAAGAAACTCCCTGAGGTTTCAAAGCTGGTCAGTGAGGTCAGGAAGGCAATACGAATTAAACATTATGCTTATAGCACAGAACGCGCTTACATTGACTGGGTTAAGAGGTTCTTTAGTTATATTGTGAATGAAAAAAAGAAAGATATAAACAGTAAAGCTATAGATTCAAATGATGTGAAGGATTATTTAAGTTATCTGGCATTGATAAAGAGAGTGTCAGCTTCAACTCAGAACCAGGCATTTAATGCACTTTTATTTCTTTTCCGCGAAGTACTTAAAATAGAACTTGGCGATTTAAGTAAAACTGTCAGGGCAAAGCGGGGGCAGAGATTGCCTGTAGTTTTGTCTGTTGATGAAGTCAGGGAATTGTTGAAAAATGTCAGGGGAGGAAGTCTCTTGGTGCTTCAACTGCTTTATGGCTCAGGGCTTCGTCTAATGGAGGCTGCCCGCCTGCGGGTCAAGGACATTGACTTTTCTTCGAACCTGATAATTGTAAGAGGCGCTAAAGGTGATAAGGACAGGTCAACAGTATTATCTGAAGTTGTTCAGGATCAATTAAAAGTTCATCTTGAAAAGGTAAAAACACTTTATGAGAAAGATTTAAAGTCAGGATACGGCGAGGTGTATTTGCCTGAAGCCCTTGAGCGCAAATATCGAAATGCTGCAAAAGAGTGGCACTGGCAATATGTTTTCCCTTCGGCAAAGCTTTCAACTGATCCCCGAAGCGGTAAAGTCAGACGGCATCATATAAGTGACAGGGCGATTCAGGGCGCGTTAAAACAAGCTGTAAAACAAGCTGGTATAGCAAAACATGCAACAGTACATACCCTAAGGCATAGCTTTGCAACACATCTATTAATTAACGGGGTTAATATACGGGAGGTGCAGGAACTGCTGGGACATAAAAACATTGAGACAACAATGATTTATACGCATGTAATCAGGGATATGAAAAATGCTCCTAAAAGCCCGCTTGATAATATTTATGAAAACAGTCTGCCTGACAGAAAAACATAAAACATCATGCTTTCCCTATAAATTTTGATATAATACGGTTAATTCAAATATCCTTACTGCCTGCCGGCTAGCAGGTGTTTAAAAGTTATTATATTCTTCATGAAAAGTAATGAGATAAGACAATTATTCCTTGATTTTTTCGAGCAGAAGGGGCATAAGGTCCTGCCAAGCTCCCCTATTGTGCCAAATAACGACCCGACACTGCTTTTTACAAATGCCGGTATGGTCCAGTTTAAGGCGGTTTTTCTGGGGGAGGAGACCCGGCCTTACAAAAGGGCTGTAACTTCTCAAAAATGCCTGAGAGCAGGCGGTAAACATAATGACCTTGAGAATGTCGGCAGAACAGCAAGACACCATACATTCTTTGAAATGCTCGGTAATTTCTCTTTTGGCGATTACTTTAAAAAAGACGCTATTAAATGGGCATGGGAGTTCCTGACTGAAGAGGTTAAACTGCCTAAAGAAAAACTCCTGATAACGATTTATGAAAAAGATGAGGACTCAGCTTCTATATGGCAGAATGAGACAGACGTACAGCCGGATAAAATATTTAAACTGGGTGAAAAAGATAATTTCTGGCAAATGGGCGACACCGGGCCATGCGGGCCATGCTCTGAAATACTGATTGACCAGGGGCCTGAGACGGGCTGTGATAAGCCCGGCTGTAAAGTCGGGTGTGACTGTGACAGGTTCCTTGAAATATGGAACCTTGTATTTACTCAATTTACCAGAGATTCATCAGGCAAACTGCATCCTCTGCCTAAACCGAGTATCGATACGGGCATGGGGATAGAAAGACTCACGGCAGTGCTCCAGGGCAAAAAAAATAATTTTGATACTGACCTGTTCAGCTCTATTATTAAAAAAATAGAGGGGGTTTCAGGCAAAAAATACGGGGATGCTTCTTCATCTGATATTTCTATACGGGTAATAGCAGACCATGTAAGGGCTGTGGTCTTTGCACTTTCAGAGGGATTAATCCCTTCAAATGAAGGCAGAGAGTATGTTCTTAGAAGGATTATAAGAAGGGCTGCAAGGCATGGTTTTATGCTCGGTATTGACAGACCGTTCCTTTATAAAATTACTGACTCTGTTACAGACACAATGTCCGGAGCCTATCCGGAATTGCTTGAGGATTCACAAAGAACCAAAAAAGTGCTCCGCTTTGAGGAAGAAAGATTTGCTCACACCCTTTCTTCAGGAATGGTGATTTTAAACAAGCTCGTTAATGAAATAAAATCATCAGGGAAAGATTTAATCCCCGGCACTGAACTCTTTAAATTGTATGACACTTACGGCTTCCCGCTCGATCTGGCACAGGACATTGCAGAAGACAATGAACTTAAAGTTGATGAACAGGGCTTTAACAAAGAGATGGAACTTCAAAAAACAAGGGCAAGGGCATCATGGGTCGGCACTGAGGAGGAAACCTCAGGTGTTTATAAGGATATTATTAAACAGCTTGCTCCTACTGAGTTTCTTGGCTATGAGAGCCTGAAAGCAGAGGGCACAGTCAGCACATTAATAAAAAACCGTAAAGCTGTGAAAGAAGCCAAAGAAGGGGAAGAAGTAGAGATAATCCTTGATAAGACCCCTTTTTACGGAGAGTCAGGAGGACAGGCAGGGGATAACGGGACAATAAAGGCCGACGGCCTTAAAATCGAGGTGCTTGATACTAAGAAAATCAATGAAATATTTATTCATAGAGCAAAGATAAAAAAAGGTCTTTTAACCACAGGCTTGACTGTTCTTTCCTCGGTTGATGAGCCAAGAAGAAAATCTATCATGCGTAACCACACAGTCACTCATTTACTCCATTCAGCATTAAGGGCAGTGCTTGGCGATCATATCAAGCAGGCCGGATCGCTTGTAGCGCCTGAAAAATTGAGGTTTGATTTTACACACTTCTACGCAATGGACAGCAGGGAAATACTGGAAGTCGAGGAAATTGTTAATGAGAAAATCATAGAGAACCTGCCTGTTGATGTAGCATTAACCACAATTGATGATGCTGTTTCAAAGGGGGCAATTGCGCTCTTTGGAGAAAAATACGGCCAACAGGTAAGGATGGTCAGTGCAGGAGATTTTTCTTCTGAACTTTGCGGCGGAACTCACTGCCGCGCAACCGGAGAAATCGGCCCTTTTAAAATAACATCCGAAGGCAGTGTTGCCGCAGGGATAAGAAGGATAGAGGCTATTACGGGCTTTATCTCTCTTGAGTATATTAAGGCAGAAGAAAACGAGTTAAAAAAAGCCGCTGACCTGCTTAAAGTCAAAGAACTCGGTGTTACTGAAAAGCTCATAAAAATCATGAACGACATTAAATTAAAAGAAAAAGAACTCGACAAATCAAAAGGCAAAGCAGCTGCTGAAAACGTTAATGTTATCCTTGAAAAAACGGTAGATGTTAACAAGATAAAGGTTCTCTCTCACAGGATTGACGGCCTTGATATGAAGACACTAAGAAATCTTGCAGATACTATAAAAGACAAAATAGGTTCAGGCGTAATTGTGCTTGGCGCTTCCGGAAACAGCCAGGCGTCTTATGTAGCTGTTGTGACTAAAGATCTAACACCACAGTTTCATGCAGGAGAAATCCTTAAAACTGTTACAGGCGGTAAAGGCGGCGGCAGGGCAGACATGGCGCAGGGAGGAACAAAAGACATAGACGGTATTGACCCCGCGATTAATTCGGTTGTTGATATAGTTAGAGATTGGCATAAGAACAAGTCAAGCGGTTAAGGTTATGCAGTCTGCCTGCGGACAGGTTTACATGCCGCAGGCATGCAGGCAACCGTAACCTTTGTCTGAAAAACTTTTAAAAGGAGAAGTTGTTATGACTTTCTTTGAATCCATACGTAAAGCATTAATGGCAGGATTAGGCGTTCAGGAGAAGGTTGGGGAACTGGTTGATTCCCTCGTTAAAAAAGGAGAGCTTAGCGAAACACAGGGCGCTCAGCTTATTAAGGAATGGTCAGAGAAGATCAACAAATCAGGAGAAGACCTGAGTAAAAATATTTCAGATATTATGAAAAAAACCCTTGATAAAATGAATATACCATCCAGAGATGAACTCGATAGAATGAACAATAAGCTGATGTCTGTTTCGGCAAAACTCAAAAAACTCGAAGAATCAGCCGCGGCTAAAGACAAGCAGGTCTCTGATCAAAAACCTAAATAAAACCCTGTAATAAACATAAAAAAATGGCTATCACCGGCATCTTAAAATTCTGGCAGACATATAAGAACTTAGGCAGGATAAAACAGATAGTTAATGTATTTTTGAAACATGGGTTTGGCCAGTTTATCGAACAGATTAACCTTCAGCGGTTTATCCCCCTCAGGAAGAGGCTGAAACTCTTCAGTAAATGGTCTGATACTGAAAAACTTACTGCGCCTGAAAGGCTGAGAATGGCATTTGGCGAGTTGGGCCCCAGTTTTATAAAACTTGCCCAGCTCCTCTCCTCAAGACCGGACCTTATAACCGGCAGATATGCGGATGAGCTCAGGAAACTGCAGGACAGGGTACCTCCGTTTCCTGCCGAAGAAGCTAAAAAAACCATTGAGTCAGAGCTGGGGGCCCCGATTAATAATGTATTTGACCGTTTTGATGAAGTGCCTACAGCAGCAGCCTCTATCGCCCAGGTTCACAATGCTGTACTTAAGAACGGCAAGACAGTCATTATCAAGGTCCAGAGGCCCGGCATCCGCGAGACTATTGAAACAGATATTGCAATCTTAAGTACAATTGCCCGTCTTATAGTAAAACATATCCCAGAAAGCAGGATATTTAACCCTGAGGGAATAGTAGCTGAGTTTTCAAAAACAGTAAAGAAGGAACTGGACTTTATTATGGAGGCGCGTAATGCCCAGCGCTTTAAAAGAAACTTTTCCGATAGTGACACCATATGTATACCGGCTGTTTACTCTGACCTGCTTTCTGAAAAAATTATTGTAATTGACAAACTTGAAGGCATAAGAATAGACGATGTAAAAGGGATAGAATCGCTTGGTATGGATAGAAGCGAACTCGCCAGAAAGGGAATAAACGCTTACTTTAAGATGATTTTTGAAGACGGCTTTTTTCACGCTGACCCTCATCCGGGAAATGTTTTTATCATGCCTGACGGCAGAATAGGCCTTATGGACTTCGGGATTGTAGGCAGGCTGACACCTGATATTATGGAAAACCTTGCCAGATCTTTTCTGGCATTTTTTCATAAGGACTTTGATACTCTTGTAGACCAGTATATTGAGCTCGGCCTTGTAGCTGAAGAAGTTGATATAGAGACTTTTAAAAAAGAATTCAAGACTGACCTGATCGACATCTGCGAACCGCTTTATAGTTCAACCATATCAGAAATAAACCTTGCCGAATACCTTCAAATAATTTCTCAGCTTGCGATAAAACACGGCCTCAGGATACCTTCAGACCTTTTGCTGATGAATAAGACCCTGCTGATACTTGATAACATAGGAAGACAGCTTGATCCGGACTTTAATTTTATGGCAGCTGCAGAGCCTTATGCCTCCGAACTGGTAAAAAACCGCCTGGGCCCTCAGAGAGTTTTTGACAAGGCAAAGAAAAACCTGTCTGAGATAGCCGAGATACTGGCTGCCACCCCTAAACAGGTCAATATGCTGTTAAGAAAAGCTCTGAAAGACGGTATAGGCTTCAAGGTAAACACTATCGGCATGGACAGATTAATTAAAGATATAGACCGTTCAAGCAACCGTCTTGCTTTCAGCATAATAGTAGCCTCGATTATTGTGGGTTCATCCATGCTGATACAGTCAGGTATTGGCGGGATACTTTTCGGACTGCCTGCCATAGGCGCTATAGGATTTCTTGTAGCTTTTGTTCTCGGTCTTTGGCTGCTTATTTCAATTCTGAGATCAGGACGGTTATAGACCGTTATTTGTTACTCTTTATTAGTTATTGGATTAAAGTTTAAAATATCACGAACAACAAAACATTTTCAGGAGGGGACATGACAACAGACGAGTTAAAAAAATACTGTGATGAAGAATTTAATAATATTGAGAGGATTACCAAAGAACTCTTTTCTGTGTACAGGCCTGAAAAATCAGATTATACTCTGACCGAAGAAGCAGCGATAGCCGCCTTTATAATAAACATATACAGCGGGGTTGAAAACATCCTTAAACAGATGCTTATATTCGACAAACTCGATATAGCCGATGCTCCCGCCTGGCACGAAAAAATACTCATAAAAGCCGGGGAAATAGGCATTCTGCCGCCTAAGCTTTTCCAGATGCTTTCAAAATATCTGGCTTTTAGAAACTACTTTATATATACATACATCTTCAATTTCCATAAGGAGGAACTGAGATTACTTGCAGACACGGTCAAGGAAGTGCTGATAAAATTCAAAGCAGAGGTTGAGGAGTATATACAAACGATTTAAAAGTTTAAACGAGCAGCGAGGGGAAAACCGGTCTTCTTAACAAAATTATCGGGTTGAACCCGATAATTTTTCCTGAGATGGAATATGGCTAAAAAGCTCGCATATGAAAGGTATTGCTGGCTCCACAAACAGGTCAATGACGGAAAACATCCGAATGCAAGAAAACTGGCGGAGCGGTTTGAAATATCCATAAAACAGGCGCAGAGGGACATAACATTCATAAGGGACAGAATGGGAGCGCCTCTTTCCTACAACCGGTACAGAAAAGGTTATGAGTATGATAGCGCCGGCTTTGAACTCCCTCCCTTATGGTTTGGACAAGACGGACTTCTCGCTCTCTGCCTTGCCTTAAGACTCGCGGCAACACTGCCTGACAGGGGACTGAAAAAATCTCTGCACCAGGCTCTGGAAAAGTTTAATAGTTATCAATTTTCTGACTCTCCACCTGATCTTGAAGATATAAAAAGAAAAGTTTCAGTCAAAAACATTCAGTATTACAGGGTAAAAGAGACAACATTCCACAGCGTTATTAATGCGCTTTTCAAAAACAGCCCATTAAGTATTCTCTATTACAGTCCGCATAAAAATGAGACAACAGAAAGGGTTGTCTTTCCCCTCCATCTTCTCTGCTACATGGGAAGCTGGCATCTCATAACCTTTTGCACTTTGAGAAAAGGTCTCCGTGATTTTGCCCTTTCCCGTATTAAGGCTATAGAACCATATCCGTCTGCAATCAGACTGCCTTATAATCTGCCGCCTATGAAAGAATATATCCGTAAGAAATTTGGATTGATAACCGGTGAAGAATTTATAGAAGTCTGCCTCAGGTTTACCCCTAAAGTCTCAAAGTGGATTGCCGAACAGGTATGGCACACTGACCAGCAAATCTCTTTTAATTCAGACGGCGGAATGAATCTCAGATTTACTGTGGCTGACTTTAAGGAAGTCAGCAGAGAAATTCTCAAACACGGTTCAAACGTGGAAGTATTGTCACCATTGAAACTCAGAAAAGAGATTAAAAAAGAGATAATTAAAATGAAGGAAATCTACAGTTAGGCCTGCCGCTGTTTAATTAAAATCCCATAATTTTCCTGTAGGACATTATTTGGGGGAGTAGCGCCTGTATAGTGTAATACAGGGAGGTGATCTTTATGAAAAGACGCGATTTTTTAAAGGCTCTTATAGCATTACCTATTGCTTCTTTTTTCTACCCTTTGCCGTTCAACCCGGAAAAGCTTCAGGAAATTGAGAGCTTAATATTGCTGGATACTGTTGTAGCCGGTTATCAGTATTATAAAGGGGAAAAAATATGGCAAAACCTGAGAGTCAATCAAAACCTTAAACTTGTAAGAGAACATGAAAACCCCTATGACAGGCAGGCTATAGAAATTTACCGGTTAAATAAAAAACTCGGTTATATTCCAAAGGCCAGTAACCCGGTCATAGCCCGGATGATGGATAACGGCATGAAATTCAGGGCTAAGATTACCTGGTTAAGTGAAAGCAATGACCCATGGAAAAGAGTTGGGATAAAAGTGGAAATGGGGACATAGCGTCTCACTTTATATCAAAAACTTTTAAAGATGAATACCCGGCAATAAAGTCAAAATCACTAATAAATAATATAAAACATTAAAGCTTGGCTCATAATATACATTGATTCATGCATTAATAGTGTAATATTATATATTTTAATATCCAAGAATATGAAATTTTTAACTCAGACGCTTTTTATTGACAGACAGGCAGTATGTTGATTAAAAACTTAACAAAAGTTGTGATTTTAAGAGGGAGTGATGAAGGAAATTGTCACAATTGAAGTGATTGAGCGCAAGATATATTTGATTAGAAGAGAAAAAGTTATGCTTGATTCAGACTTGGCAGAGCTTTACGGGGTTACAACCAAAAGACTAAATGAACAGATAAAACGCAATACAGACAGATTCCCTGCTGATTTCGCTTTTCAGTTGACTGCTGAAGAATGGGGAAATTTCAAGGCACAGAATAAATTGAACCGGTCGCAATTTGCGACCGGTTCACAGAAGCACCGCGACCCCCGTTTTCTTCCGTGGGCTTTCACCGAACACGGCGCGATTATGGCTGCAACCGTCCTGAACAGCAAGCAGGCAGTAGCAATGAGTGTTTATGTTGTAAGAACATTCATCCGTCTCCGTCAGATACTCGCCTCCAATGCAAAACTAGCGCGTAAGCTCAATACACTTGAAAAAAAATACGATACACAGTTCAGGGTGGTCTTTGACGCAATCAGGCAGCTTTACCCCGTTAGAGATTATTTGTTATGTACTATACTTACGTAATTCAGAGTAGAAAGGATAAACGCTTCTATACTGGCTCTACTAAAGATTTACAGAAACGCTTTGATGAGCATAATTCAGGCAAAATTAGTTCTACAAGAAACAGAGGCCCGTTTGTACTTATATATTATGAAGCCTGCTTAAATGAGCAGGATGCCAGAGCTCGTGAGAAATATTTAAAATCTGGAATGGGGAAACGCTATTTAAAGAACAGGTTGAAACGTTTCCTATCTCTAACGGGGTGAATGTCACCGCCAAAGACAAAGAAACGGAAGATTGGGTTTGCGCGGGAGCAGGAAAAGTGAGGATACAGCCCCTCTTTAACAAAGAGGGGTCAGGTCAGCATCGACCTGCCTACCGGACAGGCAGGCTCGTACCGAGGGAGATTTTATGAAAATGTTTTATGCGCTTAGTCTTGAAGACAAGCCGCCTGATGAATGGCACCTGCTTGACCAACATCTGAAGGGCACGGCAGAACTGGCTAAAAAGTTCGCCGAGGAATTCGACAGCAGTGAATGGGGGTATCTGGCTGGGCTGTGGCATCTTACATGAAACTGCTCCGAAAGGGTTTTAAATATGTTCATTAAGAATGATTATATTGCTCATCATAGAGAAAAAGACGGCAATATACAAAACCTTGATACTCACTTGAGAGAAGTATCAAGGATAACAGGTGAGTTTGCTTCAAAGATCGGCCTAAAAGAACAAGGCGAGATAATAGGACTTCTACACGATATTGGGAAAGCCAGTAAAGAATTTGAACTATATATAAAATCGGCTGTTGGCCTCATAAATACTGATGAAGATGATTATATTGATGTTGCAGGAAAGAAAGGCAAAGTTGATCACTCCACCGCAGGCGCTCAATTATTATTTAGAACTCTTGCCGATAAAGGGCCGGAAGCATTGTTTGCTGCTCAAGTCTTATCATTGTGCTTAGTTTCACATCATTCCGGGTTGATTGACTGTATTTCTCCTGAGGGGATAGATGCCTATTCAAAGCGTATGCAAAAAGATCAGGAGAGAACGCATATTAATGAAGTCGCTAGCAAACTTAGTGAAGAGGGGAAGAAATTCATTAGTAGCCGCTTGCAATCAAAAGAACTCTCTCAAAATCTTGTTGATAGGTTTAAGTCACTGCGGAATACCCATGATGATAAGGAAACAGCGGAAACCCTTGCTTTTAAGCGTGGATTACTATCAAGATTTCTGTTTAGTTGCCTTATTGATGCTGATCGGCTGAATACTGCTGATTTTGATGCTCCTGAGATAGCAGAGTTGAGAAATTACGGAAAGTATAATGATTGGACTTTACTCAAAAACAAAATAGACAAAAAATTAGAACACTTTGACTCAAAAGGGATTAATGCCATACGGGAAAAAATATCACAGGCCTGTTTCAATGTCTCTGGTAAACCAAAAGGCTTGTATCAATTAACAGTCCCCACAGGAGGTGGAAAAACACTCGCGAGTTTGAGATTTGCACTGCATCATGCTGACAAACACAAACTGGACAGAATTATCTATGTTTTGCCATATACCACCATTATTGATCAGAATGCCGAAGAGATACGCAAAGTTTTAGAAGATAAGGACGAGAATGGGACATTTCTTAACAGAGTCGTTTTAGAGCATCATTCCAATCTATTGCCTGATAAAGAAAGTGCAAGACAAAAAGTGCTCTCTGAAAATTGGGACGCTCCTGTAGTGTTGACAACCAATGTCCAGGTGCTTGAAGCATTATTTGGATCGGGAACGCGTGGTGCGCGAAGAATGCATCAACTTGCTAATGCGGTTATTATTTTTGATGAAGTTCAGACATTGCCGGTTAAGTGCGTTCACTCATTCAATATGGCTGTCGACTTTCTTGTAAACAACTGTGGTTCTTCGGTTATTCTATGTACGGCAACTCAGCCGCTTTTAGATAAAATTGAAAAGAAGTCCAGAGCGTTGTCTATTACTGCGGAACAACAAA
>VAPA010285420.1_pt1 | contig 11034 bp, 8 predicted proteins | sample 3395041 | NCBI WGS metagenome assembly VAPA01 (sample SAMN08290432, study PRJNA428436) | hydrothermal vent metagenome | isolation source: Deep-sea hydrothermal vent chimney | place: Indian Ocean: Southwest Indian Ridge | depth 1973 m m
CTGCGTTCCGCCTCCTCGCCATAGCCACCGCTATGCCTCGTCGCCGCGCCTTGCAGGCCGGACCCGGCATCACTCTCGGTGCCGACGTTTGTCACCTGACATGACACTAGTGTAAGACATGTTCGGGATAGAGGACAAGTCCACTTTCTTCGGCGGGCTCTCTTCTTTGGGCACTAGCCTGGAGCTGCCTGAGGTCATTATACTCGGAAGACCGTGCGAATACTGAGCAGATACATACTGAGGGAGCATCCGGGTCCATTCCTGCTTTCAATGGCGATCCTCACATTTCTCTTCCTTATGGACTACCTGATCGAGATCCTCGACCTCATCATCGGAAAGGGCCTCGAGGTACAGGTTGTGGTCGAGCTCTTCGTATACAACATCGCCTGGATGATAGCCCTGACCATACCGATGGCGGTGCTTGTCGCGGTCCTGATGGCATTCGGCCGGCTCTCTCAGGATGGCGAGATCACCGCGATGAAGGCAAGCGGGGTCAGTATCTTCCGGATAAGCATACCGGTGCTGGTAATGGGCATCATCATTGCCGTACTCCACGTCCGTTTCAACGACAGGGTTCTTCCCGAATTCAACTACCGCGCCAAAATGCTCGAATCGAACATCAGGATGAAGCGTCCTTCCCTTGCGCTGAGGCCCGGCGTATTCGTCGAGAGAGTTCAGGGCTATACCCTCTATCTGGAAGAAATAGATCCCTTCAGTTCCCGCGTCGATGGCGTCACAATCCTTCAGTACCTCGATTTCGCCCCACCAGATCCCCCCCGAATCATCCAGGCGGAGTGGGGGCTGATGAGCTTCGATGAAACCGGTGAGACCCTCAACCTGGATCTGAGAAAGGGAACCATTACCGAGATAAAGCAGGGACAGACCAGTATTCACGAATTCGCCAGATTGAGCACTTTCCTTGTGGTGGAGGGCACCAGACTCCAGAGGACCGATACAGGAGTGAGGGGAGACAGGGAAATGCCCATTGCCGATCTGAAGGCCAGGGCTGAGGCACGGGCCAACAGATCATACGAGAACCTCCAGCAGCTTATAGACAGTGTCCAGCCCTTTCTTGCCAGGGTTGTAGCCGGAGAGGACGTAGATCTGCCGGACGGGGGCCGGGGGCTGCAGCCTGAGGGAAGGACCCTGGCTGCCCACAAGGCGCTGCTGGGCCGTCTGCAGACCACCACCCGGAACGTCACATACTTCCGCAGTCAGAGTAATCGTTACCTCGTTGAGGCCCACAAGAAGTATTCGATCCCCTTCATCTGTGTTGCATTCGTGCTGATCGGAATACCCCTCGGGATAATGGCCAGAAAAGGGGGAGCGATAGTGGGATTCGGTTTCGCCCTCTTCTTCTTCCTGCTCTACTGGATGTTCCTGATACTGGGCGAAGACCTGGCAGACAGAACCCTTCTCGACCCATGGCTTGCCATGTGGCTGCCCAATATCATCGTAACAGCCGCCGGGATCTTCCTTGTCTACAGGAGTGTCTACGAACAGACCTTCATCCAGTGGCAGGTACTGGCCGGCAAGATACCAGGACGCCTCGGTGTTCGCCTGGCCGAACGGGTCGCCGGGCGGGAGGCGGGAGTCTAGTGTCCTGTCATGTAGCAAATGTCGGCACCGAGAGTGATGCCGGGCCCGGCCTGCAAGGCGCGGCGACGAGGCATAGCGTGGTCAGGAGCCTGCCGGAGAATCCGACGATAGCGAGGGTCGCGCTGGCGCACCGTTCCGCAATTACACCGGTATTCGATTGCCGATACATCACCGTAATTACGGAGCGGCAAACTTAAGATGAAGATACTCGACCGCTATGTCTCCCGGACCTTCCTGCTGGTTCTGATCGGTTCCGTTGCAGCCTTTATCTCCATCTTCGTGATCCTCAACCTCACAGAGCATCTGGAGGATTTCATCGATCAGGACGCCCCCCTGATCGCACCTGCTCTCTACTACCTCTACTTCATGCCATACATGGCGATATTGACTTTGCCCGTCGCCATGCTGCTGGCATCGCTATCCACTATGGGAGGCCTGGTTCGAACCAATGAGCTGCTGGCACTGAAAGCCTCGGGGATAAGCGTTTTCCGTCCCATCGGGACTGTTGTGATCCTGTCGCTGTTTGTTTCGGTGGCAGCCTTTGTGATCGGTGAGACTGTCGTACCGCGCACGAATGAAGCGAAGGAGATGATCTGGAACCGCTACATAACCAAAAGCGGTTCGGTGTCGCGTACCAGCATCATCAACCGCACCCTCGATCTGGGTGAGGGGAGGGTTCTTTTCGTTCAGCGTTACAACACCGAGGAGCAGCTTGCCCTCGATGTCACACTGGCCGAAACATCGGGAATCCACGTCAGGCGCCTGCTCCAGGCCGGCCGGATGAAATACCTGCCGGAGGAACAGTTATGGCTGTTCGACGGGGCCATCGAAAGGATATGGAAGGATGGCAGGGAAACCTACATGGAACATGCCGGCCTGAAACAGGATCTACCGCATCTGAGCCCGGAGGAGATGGCGGTACGTCGGAAAGATACCGAGGAAATGGGATATGCCGAGTTGTCCGACTTCGTCTCCCGCGGTCTGGCCCGCGGCAGGGATGTTACCCGTGCACTCGTAGATCTTCACATGAAGGTTTCTCTGCCATTCGCGAATTTCATAATCGTGCTCTTCGGAACAGCTCTGGCAGCCGTACGCCGACGCACCGGCCTGGCCGTTGGATTCACCGCCAGCATATTCATCTGCTTCATCTACTACGGATTCATGGAGGCTGGACGGGCGTTCGGATACAACGGCAACCTGCCGCCGATGCTGGCCGCCTGGGCAGGCAACCTTACATTCGGCGTACTCGGCCTGTTCTTCCTGCGTCGCGCCCGGTTCTGAATCCAGGCCGGAATCTCCGGATCCAGGATTTTTCATCCATCCTGCTTGACATCCCCTCTTTAGAGTATTAGTGTATGGGTTGACCATTACACCAATACGTCAGAGTTGCCATGTCTGTTCTTCTGCAGATAGATCCTTCCGACACCCGCCCGATCTACATCCAGATCATGGATGAAGTCCGCAGGGCTCTTGTTGTCAAAACACTGGGGCCCGATTCACCTCTTCCCTCCGTGCGCCAGCTCGCAGCCGATCTCAGGATCAATCCCAACACAGTTCAGCAGGCATACAGAGAACTCGAGAGGGAAGGCCTTATCTACGTTCGAAGAGGACAGGGATCATTTATATCTGCATCGGTCAGACCGGAGGGCGAGAAAGAGACTCTCTCCATGATTGTGGCACAAAACGCACTGAGAGAGGCTCACAGGCACGGTCTGGAAGCCGATGAGCTCATCAGTGCTGTCAAACAGATGAACAATCGAATGAAGAGGGCATCTGATGAAGTATCGAAGGGAGCTTCTGAATGATATCTGCAATCCCATCGGATCTCCAGGCCGGGAATCCGGCAATTACAACCAGGGATCTGGTGAAATTCTATGGAAAGAACCGCGCTCTGGATGGCCTTGATCTGACAGTACCCGATGGAGCGGTTTATCTTATGGTGGGTCCGAACGGTTCCGGGAAAACAACGACCATGAAGATCATGCTCGACCTGATCAGAGCAGATTCCGGCCATGCTGAGGTTTTTTCCTTGTCTCCGGCAATCAGAGGGGCCGGGGTCAGAGCCGCAATCGGGTACGTTCCTGAAGGACGTATTCCCGGATACGAATGGATGCAGGTCGGACTGCTGCTGAGACATCATTCAAGCTACTACCCATCGTGGGATTCGGATTACGCGGATTCCCTGATAAAAAAGCTGGAAATCGATCTCAGAAAGAAATTCAGGAAGCTGTCAAAGGGCGAATCACGGCGCGTTCAACTTGTAATGGCTCTGGCGCACCACCCTCCCCTGCTGCTGCTGGACGAGCCGATGGACGGGCTCGATCCCCTGGTACGCGACAGAGTCATCGAGATTCTGATCGATCACATATCGGAGACCTCTGCAACAGTTCTGGCCTCGACGCACCACATCCAGGAACTGGATAAACTGGGCGATCACATGGGAGTGCTGTTCGAGGGGAAACTTCTTTCACAGAACCGCAGGGAAGAAATACACACTTCCTTGAAACGATACCTGCTTGAGGTCCCGGGGGATTGGAATGGAGCGCCGGATCTCAGGGATGCAGTTGTTCACAGCAACGGAACCGGCCCGGAGATCTCATGGGAGATCTGGGGCGATGAGACCGCTGTTACCGAGAACCTGAAAGCAGCAGGTACCATTGTCAGGAGCGTTGTGCCACTCCGGCTTGAAGAGGCGGCCGTTGCGATCCTGGCTGGCAGGGAGCAGGAATGATGCAGACCATGACAGCGAAGGCAACGCCATCAAAAAGTGGAATACTATCAGCAAATTTAAAAATTCTTGTAGCCCGCTACTGGTGGGAGCTGCTTCTATTCGGTCTGATGATGGTCGTCTATCATCTGATAGCCCTGATACATAGCGGATTCAGTGAACAGATGGTTGGACTTCTTTTCATCGATGGAGCACTGGGCAACCCGGGTAGTTTCATCTTCGTCGTCGTGACAGCTTTCTGGTCATTCAGGGTCTGGACCGACCTGCCTCCAGGTCAGCGTGCAACCTTTCTGATCTATCCGGTGGATCGCCTGACCCACTACATAATCAGGATAATTGCAGGGGCACTTGTAATATTTGCAGTATTCACGGCGGCCTGGATCGTGGGGGCTCTCCTCTGCGAGATCTTCAGGCCGGGAATAAGCTGGTTTTCAAACGAAGCCTATATGGGCAGCAACTGGACCAGGACCTTTCTGGGCCTGCTCAACAGTTACCTGTTCGGTACGATACTGGCATTGAGTTTCAAAAAACCTGAGATCTGGTACGTTGTCCTGCTCCCGGTGGGATTGACCGCCCTGGGAATAATCCTCGAACTGATGAAGCTTCAGGCCCTCCGTAGAGCATTCTCATCAATCTTTTTGTATCCAGCCGGTCTTACAGCCAGCTTTGGTAATTTATTTCATTTAGGGGGAGGCGCCGAATCACTTACACAATTCCATGTATTTTTCATGTGGCTGCTGATCCTGTCAATCAGCACGATCCTCTCATCCCTGATCAGAAGAGAGGAGTAAACCGTACTGACCGGGACCGGGAATCAGTACGGCCTCAGCCCGTTATCACCTGCCACAGCTTGTTGAGCAGGATGATCGTCAGTGTGATCGGGCAGAGGAACTTGATCAGGAAGCTCCACGTTCTCTTGAATCGGAAAGTGTTGCCTTCCTCCTCCACCTCTGCTGCCGCAGCCTTCACTCCCCATCTCCATCCGACGAATATGCTTATCAGCAGGGCACCCAGAGCCAGCGAGTACTGGCCGAAGACTTCGAAGAGGAAGGAGAGTAAATCCGTCCCTATCCCCGGTACAACTGTCAACCAGGAGACCGCACCGTTGCTCAGTGCCGAGGGTACGCCCAGAACAAAAGCCAGCCCTCCCAGCCACAATCCCGCCTTCTTCCGGGAGATCTGCTTCTCGTCCACCACATACGCCACACCCACTTCCAGAAGAGAGACACTGGAGGTGATCGCTGCGATTCCGAGCAGCAGGAAGAAACCGGTTCCAAAAATGATCCCGCCTATGGGTGCCGGCGGCATCTCACCCAGAAGGGATGTCAGTACGACGAAGACCATGCCGGGACCGCCCTCCTGAAGGCCGAGCCCCGCGTGAAAAAGAGTCGGAAAGATTATCAGACCCGCCAGGATCGCAATACCGGTATCGAGGCCGCTTACCCAGAGTGTCGATGAAACCAGGTCATTCTTCTTTGAAATGTAGGAACCGTAGGTGATCATGGTCCCCATACCGAGGCTGAGGCTGAAAAATGCCTGCCCGGCCGCCGCCAGTATCACCCTGGCGTTGATAAGACTGAAATCGGGCTTGAAGTAGAAGGTCAGACCCTCTCCCGCTCCGGAGAGTGTTACAGCCCTGATGCCGAGCAGCAGGAGCAGGATCAGCAGGACCGGCATCAGTACCTTCGTCCACCGCTCTATTCCGTTACGTACGCCGCCTGTCACCACGTAGATCGTCAGGCCCATGAAGACGAGCAGATACCCGATGGCACTCAACGGATTGCCCGACATCTCCTTAAAGATGGCCAGAGTGTCCACACCCGGCTTGAAGGTGCCGATGATGCATTTAAAGATGTAGGCTACTGTCCAGCCGGCGATGACCGCATAGAAGGAGAGAATGATCACACCGGTTACCACACCCAGACCTCCCAGCAGCTTCCACATTGATTGAGGAGCCAGGGCCTTGAATGCGCCGACCGGATTGCGACTGGTGGAGCGACCGATTGCGAACTCTGCAAGCATTACCGGTGCGCCGATCAATACGACACAGATCAGGTAGACCACAAGGAATGCCGCACCACCATTTGCAGCTGCATTTGTCGGGAATGCCCAGATATTCCCCAGTCCTATTGCACTTCCTGCAGCAGCCAGGATGAAAGTAAGCTTCGATCCCCAGGTATCGCGGGGCTGTGACAGATTCGATTCCATATTATTCAATCTTCCTTACATGTCGTTGATCACAGCGAACCGTACCGCTTCTTCTGGAAACGGCCATCATAGTGTATGTGAGCAGGGGGAAGGCAACCTTCAATGTTAACGGCCCCGCTGGCAATTCAACCGGAGGGGGGCCATGCAGTAATGTCTTACAGGCTTTTAAACCGGCCGCAGATGCCGGTCAGAAGCTGATCTTCAGTCCCGTTGAGGCACCGATTCCCTTGATCCCGCCGGGAGTCAGCCCTGTATTGGCGATTCCAAAGTCCCACACCAGCACACGCAGATCGAGACCAAAACCGATGGCTCCCACCAGACCATGTCTGCCCCCAAGACTTAATCCGGCACGCAGAGGGAAAATGCTCAGGGGGCGCCACTCGATACCGAGCCCCAGGCGCGGCATCAGGTTATATCCCATGCCACGTGTGAAGGCCTGTTCTATCTCGATGTTGAATGTCGTCCTCTTGTATCGGAGAGTCGTACCCATACGCAGAAGCACGGGTACCGGTGTTGTGAAGGAGCCTATTCTTGTAACATCCAATTCAGACGTTGTGAGAGAGTCCAGGTCTGCCTGCTCAGCCTCATCACCCGGTTTCCACGTCGTACCAAGACCTATTGTATCGGCAGAAGCAGTCAGCAGGATTTCGTAGGTGGATTTATTCCAGGAGATTCCCGGACTCAGGTTCAGCAGACCGACATGAAAGGACACCTGGTCATTTATTACACCTGCAATACCCAGATCTATCCCGAATCCGCTGCCGGCGATTCCACTGAATGTGCTGTCTGCGACAACCTCCGGATCATCGGAATCATCATCCACAAGACTCCCGGGAAGTCCGGCACTTCTATAAGAATAGAAAGCATTTCCGTAAATCCCGCTTTCAGTGAAAGTCAGGTCAACAAGTCCATCCTCGATCCTGGCATACTCGTGCCCCATGTAGTACTTCAGGCTGACACCGCCATATAGCTGGCGGACAGGAATGATCGTCATGGGAATGTAAGAATCGGCAGGAACAGGCAATTTGAATCCGTACGAAGCGTGTATAACGGATACGCTCTCACTGTTGATCCCGAAATCACCGAAATTGTATGTCCGGTTAAACTGATTGCCGTTGAGAACCAGATCGAACAGGTCCTTTGGCAGGCGGGCTTCTACATCGAGGATGTGGTAAGCACCGAGTGCAAAGGGGCCTATCTGGATGCCCAGAGTCGATACTTCAGTCAGGGCATTGACTTGAGCAAAATCACCCAGTGAGTCAAGGAATTTAGTTTTTTCATAACTGTCGAGAAAAGTGCCCTGCCAGCTGTTCCATCGGGCTATCGACATCACGTTCTGGTCGACATGAGCCGAACCGGAAAGGAACCTGAAACTGAAGGAACGACGGCCAGGCAATGCAAGCAGGGCCGGGTTGACCAGGGCAGCGTCGATATCGTTCGGCAGAGTTCCCCTGCCCCCGGCCATCGAGTAATGCCCTGTGCTGTAATTGCCCTGTGCCAGGGAGGGAACCGGCCGGATCACTGTTGTCCCTATTGCCAGCAGCAGGAGACCGCCGGCCATGCGAGCCAGTTTATCGCGAGTCATCACCGGTCACCTCCTCCCCCTTTACCACCTGGATCTATGATAGCTTTTATGGTGGCGAAGGCTTTCATGAAGAGGCGGTCGTGTTTGGCGAGCCTGAAAGGTGTGCCCCCTGTCGGTGGGATCACAATTCGTATTCCGTAATAGAAGGGCTGCTGCAGCAGTTCCCACTGTTCACGGGTCAGGGTGATTACCGTATCCTGGCTCGCCGAACTGGTGCTGGTGATCGCCAGTACCAGCTCAACATCGGGATTGGAGTATACCTGGGCAGAGTCCGTTGCGACCATCATGCCGACCGTAAGGGGCAGGCCCATGGTGCCTGAAATTGCATAGGTCAGCGTTGCTTCCTGGATCTCAAAAGCACTCTCACCGCCGGATGTGAATCCTTTGTCGTTGAACTCCTTGTCGAACTCGAATACCAGCTCTTCTGTCACGTTGAAAGACAGGGGAGTGCTGAAATATAGATCAGCCTGGAATGACGAGTAGCTGGAGATGCTGCCCAGGTAGCTGCCGTCACCGACGCTGGCTGAACCGGAAGATGTTATCGTCGTAGGAAACGCGTTGAGAAACTGCAGCAGGTTCGCCTCGGACTCGTTCATATCGGTCAGGGTGTAGACCCGGGAAACCATGGTTGTATCAGCCGGTCCGGTCGGCGAGAAACCAGAGGGATCGAGGTGGAAAGCGAGATTCAGCTGAACAGGATCAGGAGTACCCCCTTCACCAATCATGTTGAGCTGGACATCCGCAGGAAAATCGATGTTGTGCCTGATGGTCAGCTCCAGATCAACATCTGTGAGGTTGAACTTTCTGGCTTCCTCCAGGAAATTGCCGTTATCGGAGGCCACCTCGAATGATTCCTGCGGAATCGTGACACTGGTACTGTCCAGTACTCCCGAAATCGACTCCAATATCAGACCGGAGATCGCCGCCTGAATCGAAACGGCATCGGTACTCGAAAGTGTGACCTGCGCGCCGCTGCTGCCGGGTGAATAGACATTCACCGAAAGGGTCAGTTCCTTGCCTCCCGATCCGTCATCATCGGGTGCGAGAGTATGGTCGGCAAGATTGCGGAATGCACTCCCCTGCGCTCCTGCAGAGGCCTGTGGATTCAGAAGTACGAGTGTACCGGTATCGTCGGTGATGTTGGGCAACCCGATGGTCAGATCGAGAGGGATCGGAAGCTGATTGTCCACCGTCAGAGTGAGGCTTCCGGCTGACAGTACCGCTGATTCCACCGCGGTAGCGTCTGTAATGGAGATCGTCGGAAAGAAGTCAAAATCTATCTCGCCAACCTCTGCGGTAGCAGATGACACCCTCAGTTCACCGACAGTAACCAGTATGTCGATTCCCTCTGTCCCATCCAGAATCGTGGTTCCGGCTATTGTATGTCCGATTATCTCTACCGTGAGGTCGTTACCGATCGTCTTTCCATCCAGTGCTTCGGTTACACTCAGGCTGCTGCCATCCGCCAGAATGCCCGTACCGGTTACGTTCAGGGAGACTATGAGGGCATTCCCCGCTCCTGCATCCAGCAGGCGGACATTGAGCGTATCGAAATCCACTTTAGTGTTGTTCGTGACAGTTACAGAAACCGAGCCTGTGTCGATAACTACCTGTGCAAAGGCATCGAAAAGGGGGAGACCCTGCGTGATGCCCGAGAATGAGAGTGCAGGGATCGGAACGGGAAAACCGCCGCTGCTGCCGGGTCCTCCCAGCTTCTGGAAGCTGATCGTTGTTGTCTGCGGGGGGGCAGCGGGTACGCTGAAAGTTCCAATCGTCTGGGAGATCGACTGGTTCAGGTCATCGAGAGTTATATCGCTGCCTATCTCGATCTTCTCCAGACTCTGTTTAAAATTCAGCGCGAAGATGCTGTCGGCACCGAAAGGAATGAACTCATCCTCATTGATCAGATCGGTGATTTCAAACCATTCGTTAAAGAGCGGCAGGTTGTATTCCACTTCCCACGATGGTGCGCTGGGGCTTTTAAGGGAACAGCCGGCGACAAGGGTTGTTGTTAGTGCTCCTAACAATAGAGCCGTGTCAAACCACTTCGGGCGGCCGTAGAAACGGTCACTCCTCATATTGACTCCTCTTCCTGGGTCCCGGGAATCTGCCTGGAACCGCAAGTGGCAGGCGGCTGGCCAATCGATCCGTGCTGATATGCACAGAATACTAATATACGACAATTCATGTCTGAATAAATCCTGAATCACTCGGATAATCTGGTGTCTGATCAGGTGCCCATCTGCCACGATCCAAGGTAAACCTTCTGCTCCTCGGTCAGGGTGTCGATCTCTATGCCCATTGTCTCCAGCTTCAGACGGGCGACCCAGCTGTCGATTTCGGCCGGAACGCCGTGGACCTCCACGCCGAGATTCTCCTGCTTCAGAGCCCATTCGCAGCAAAGGGCCTGGACCGCAAAGCTCATATCCATTACCGACGCCGGATGACCCTCGGCCGCCGCCAGGTTGATCAGACGTCCCTTTGCCAGTACGTTGATCCTGCGCCCGTCGGGCAGGATGAAAGCATCCACGTTGTCCCTGACGTTTTCCTCAACATTTTCCGCCATCTCCTTCAGTGCCACCAGATCCACCTCCACGTCGAAGTGCCCCGAATTGGCGACAAGGGCTCCATCCTTCATTACTTCGAAATGCTCACGGCGGATAACACAAGTATCACCGGTAAGGGTGACCAGAAGATCGGCCTGGCGAGCTGCCTCGAGCATGGGCATCACCTTGAAGCCGTCCATCGCTGCTTCCAGCGCCTTGACCGAATCCACCTCTGTAATCACTACATGTGCACCATGGCCCCGGAGCCGGTTTGCAACGCCCCTTCCACACCAGCCGTATCCGGCTACAACGCAGGTGCTTCCGGCCACCAGCATGTCGGTGGCACGGATGATACCATCTACTGTTGA
>VAPA010045632.1_pt1 | contig 11028 bp, 7 predicted proteins | sample 3395041 | NCBI WGS metagenome assembly VAPA01 (sample SAMN08290432, study PRJNA428436) | hydrothermal vent metagenome | isolation source: Deep-sea hydrothermal vent chimney | place: Indian Ocean: Southwest Indian Ridge | depth 1973 m m
AACATACTTTTATCCAATTTGCTTGATTTTGCGAACGATTATCATGATTTCCCATACATCGGCCAAACAGTGTCCACCTTGATCAAATCTCTCAAGTGTTTTTCAATAAAAAAACAACATGATTTAAGGGCACATATATCCTGTTAATATGTAATATATTTTTGATCTCAAAACCTGATGATGTAAAAAGTTCCATAAATTCAAGTTTTGTACGATAATAAAACCTGGCCTCTCCAGTATGCATAATATCTATCAAGTAATTCACTAAATGACGAAACGAATACTTTCCTTTATTTACATCCTTGATAATTATTGTTGCCCCTTTCCTGGCAGTTGATCTTATTCTCTTCAATAGCTGTTCCTGTTCCTGGAATGAAAGGTGATGCATTAAATCCATCATAAGTATAACATCACCTCTGAACTGCTCTATTTCCAGAACATTTTTATAAATAAACTCCAGATTTTTAAAAGGATTTATAGAGACCAAACTCTCTATTCTCTTTCTATTAACATCATAAGCGCTAATTGAACAGCTTTTATATTTACCAGCTATCATAAAAGAAGCGATTCCATATCCGCATGCCAATTCTTCAACTCTGTGAGGGGAACCCGGGAAACAGTCAAGTATTTTCTGCATATCTACAACAAACATTCTCAGTACAACATATAGTTTAATTCGCAAAGACAGGGACTTATATAGAGATATGATTTTTCTATAAGGCATATGCGATATCTGCGCTTCAATTATTCAGGAGTTTATTTAAGAAAAACAGTTAAACTGTTCAGTTGAGTCTCTCTGAAAAATTAAATAAAGGGGCTCACATTAACCAAGACGTTTAATAAGTTCCTCAAGCTGTTTCCTTATTCTTCCCGGCATACGATCGCCAAACAAGGCAAGGTGTTTTTCAATATCAGGAATCTCAGCCTTCCACTCATTGGAATCTACTTTCATCAGCTCTTTTATGTCATCATCGGGTATATTTATACCTTTAAAATCCAGATCCTCTTCCATAGGCAGTAAACCGATAGGTGACTCCAGAGCTCCTGCCTTTCCATCAACGCGTTCACATATCCATTTTAGCACCCGGCTGTTGTCGCTGAATCCGGGCCATAAAAACTTGCCGTTCTGACCTTTCCTGAACCAGTTCACATAAAATATTCTCGGGGCATTATTGCCAAGTCTGTCGCCCATATCAAGCCAGTGCTGGAAATAGTCTCCCATGTTGTAGCCGCAGAAAGGTTTCATTGCAAAAGGATCACGTCTGAGATTTCCCACAGCGCCGATATTGGCAGCAGTTGTCTCGGAAGCTGCAGTTGCGCCCAGAAAAACACCATGATCCCAGTTCAATGCTTCATAAACCAAAGGAACTACACTGCTGCGACGGCCTCCAAATATGAATATATCTATAGGGACACCCTCAGGTTTTTCCCAGTCCTTGCATATAACAGGGCATTGCGACGCAGGTGCAGTAAAACGAGCATTCGGATGGGCTGCAGCAGTCTTGCTTTCCGGCGTCCAGTCTTTACCTTTCCAGTCAATGGCGTGTGAGGGTTCATCTCCGTCCATACCCTCCCACCATACATCACCGTCATCAGTCAGGGCACAGTTTGTAAAAATAACATTTTCCTTCACAGTATCCATGGCCATTGGATTTGTATCATATGCAGTCCCGGGTGCTACGCCAAAGAAACCGCTCTCAGGGTTAATGGCATACAGTTTACCGTCCTTGCCTATCTTCATCCATGCTATGTCATCGCCTATACATTCACATTTCCAGCCTTCAATTGAAGGTCTCATCATAGCCAGGTTGGTCTTACCGCAGGCAGAAGGAAATGCAGCAGCTATGTGATACTGCCTGCCCTCAGGATTGGTCAGACGCAGGATTAACATGTGTTCCGCCATCCAGCCTTCCCTTTTGGCTATTGCAGAAGCAATACGCAGTGCCAGGCATTTTTTTCCAAGCAGGGCATTACCGCCATAACCAGAGCCAAACGACCATATCAAATTTTCATCAGGAAAGTGGCTTATATATTTTTTTTCTATCGGTGCACACGGCCACAGGACATCCTCCTGCCCTTTTTTTAAAGGAGCGCCTATTGAATGCAGGCAAGGGATAAAATCCCCATCAGTTGAAAGCAGTTCCAGAACCCTGTCACTTACTCGCGTCATGATATGCATATTGCAGACAACATACGGGCTATCACTAATTTCAACTCCTATCTTTGAAATGGGCGATCCCATGGGTCCCATTGAAAAAGGTATTACATACATAGTTCGGCCTTTCATGCAGCCTTTATAAAGGTCTTTCATGATCTTTTTCAATTTTTCCGGTTCTATCCAGTTGTTTATAGGCCCTGCTTCCTCTTTTATAGCCGAGCTGATATATGTACGATCTTCAACACGGGCCACGTCACTGGGATCTGAACGAAAAAGGTAACTGTTAGGCCGCTTTTTCAGAGGAATAGCACTTCCGTGCTCCACTAACTTCCTCATCATAAAGTTATATTCTTCTGTACTTCCATTGCACACATAAATATCATCAGGCTGGCACATGTCTGCCACTTCTTTAATCCAATTGCTTAATTTTTTATTTTTGACATTAATATTCATAAAATACTGTCCCTCCCTGAAAATTTATAATTGTTTCCGAAATGATCTTGATAAGCAAGTCTATGTTTTTTTATCAGGCAAAAAGCAGGTTAATGATAATTTTGCCAGCAATATTATACGAATTGCTTCAAAATAAATCTATAAGGAAATTCCCTTTGTTTCAATAATTAAACTTAACTTTTTACGGATTATTCAGCATTAAATTAAGTTGATGAGTTAAATAAGTTCTGGGGAAGAGAAGAAAGAAATCTTCAAAAAAGAAAATAGCTTTCTTAAACAGAGCTTAGCTTAGTTGCTTCGCCTTGACCATCTCCAGGTAAAACTTCGAGTTGTCACTGTATTTAAGACCGGCCTCTTCGGTTATCTTTCCTTCAATACAAAGTCTTGCAAGGCTTGTGTCAATAGACGAGAAATCATCTGAGCCTACCTGCATAAGGCTTCTTATGGTATGAGTCTTATTATCCCTTATAAGCATCCTTGTCCTGTTAGTGTTTAGCAGACTTTCACAAGCAACAATAAGGCCTTTCCCGCCTTTTTTCTGCACAAGCCTCTGTGAAAGCACAAAAAGAAAAGAATCAGCAAACTGCATTCTGACCTGATGCTGCTGGTTTCCGGGAAAAATATCTATTATTCTGTTAATGGCTGAGGTTGAATTTAACGAGTGCATAGTGCTCAAAACCAGGTGGCCTGTCTCTGCGGCAGTCAGTGCAATAGCAATACTTTCAGGATCTCTCATTTCACCTATGACAATTACATCAGGATTTTGCCTGAAAACATGTTTAAGCCCAACAGCGAAAGATTCAGTATCAACTCCTATTTCCCTCTGATTGATATTACTTTTTTTGTGTTTGTGAAGGTATTCGATAGGGTCCTCTATCGTTATTATATTGCACTTTCTCTGCGAATTTATTATATCTATAAGAGCTGTCATAGTCGTGGTTTTACCATGGCCTGAAGGGCCTGTTATCAATATAAGCCCCTGAGTCTTCATGGCATAATCATTCAGCCATCCAGGCAGCAAAAGCTTTTTTAGCGTAGGCATTTCCTCAATTATAAACCTGGCAGAAATGGATATAGAGTTCCGCTGCTTATAAATATTTACCCTGAACCTTCCGGTGTCAGGAAAAGTAACTGCGAGGTCGATCTCATTGTCTCTTTCAAAAACCTCTCTCTGCTTCTGTGTAAGAACATTAAAAGCTATATCCTCAATCTGCTGAGGTGTCATTGAGGGCATTGAAAGCCTTTTCAGTTCACTATCAACCCTTATGCTCGGCGGTACACCGGCAGTAATATGAAGATCCGTAGCATTACTTTCCAATACATCCCTAACAAGTGAGCGCATTTCAACAGCTCTCGGCTGAACAGACACAGTTTCCGTTTTAAGTATTTCACCGATAAAATCCTTCTTTCCATATCCTGTTTTATCAAAGTAAGCTATTGCCTTATCCATCTGGTGACAGGGCGTTATGACAGGTTCTATTCTTCTACCAATAGCAAATTCCACATCCTGTATAGCACCTAGATCATTAGGTTGTACCATTGCCAGAGTAACCTTGCTTCCGGATTCACTTATAGGCAGGACCCTTAAATGCTTCACTTTATCATATGGAATCAGCCTGAGAATATTAGCGCTTATTTTCATCTCGAAAAGATTTACCGGTGAAAGGTTCAGCTGCTTGCTTAAAAAACTTAACAGAGAATCCTCATCGAGAAAGCCCATTTCTTCAAGTATAGAACCTATATGACCGCCGACCTGCAGTTGCCTTCTTAGGGCCTTTTTAAGCTGTTCCTGTGTGATTATTCCATACTCAAGAAGGATTTCACCAAAACGTGATTTTCCTGTTTTTTTAGCTTCATTCGCCATAATTACACCTCGATCTGAAAGACATAACTAATTAATGTAATTACTGATAAAAAACAATAAAATTCTTTTTATTTAACTCTATAAGATTTAATAGACTTTGTCAATGAAAAGCACAAGGAAATCAAATTACAGGCATCCCGTATCAACAACAAATACATTAGTATATATTATCAGTTAAAAACAGCCTGTATTTTCTGTTTTTATAAACTGAGAAACAGTATTTGGTCTTTGCACGCTAATTAATACTGTTACAGGTTATCTTTTTCACTTTTATTATAAAAGCTGTTTCAATCTCCCAGTTAACTGCTTGCATAGCATACCCTTTACATTTAGAATATATATATGAGGCCAAATAATTGAAAAAACAGATTGAACAGTTCTGCAGTTTCTTAAAGGTTGAAAAGGACGTATCTCCGCATACTCTGAAAGCCTATACAAAGGACCTTGAAGAGTTCCTGTCATTTACAGTAAAGAAACCTAAGGAAATAAATAATGTTGATATCAGGAACTTTCTTGCATCACTTCATTACAAAAAACTCAAAAAAACATCAATATCAAGAAAACTTGCTACTATCAGGTCATTCTACAAGTACCTTCACAGGGAAGGACTTGTAAAAAATAATCCTGCTAAACTTGTAACCAGCCCTAAAGTCCAAAAAACTCTTCCGCGGTTCTTAACAATTGATGAGGTTTTTGCCCTGATGAGATCACCTCAGGGCGATACTTTTCAGGCAGAAAGAGATAAAGCGATTCTTGAGCTTCTCTACTCATCAGGGCCCAGGGTATCTGAACTTACCGGCCTCGATATGAGCGACCTTGATATTAAAGAAGCCCTCATCAGAGTAAAGGGAAAAGGCAAAAAAGAGAGAATTCTGCCTGTTGGTTCCAAAGCATTGGATGCAATAAAAAACTATCTGCCTGAAAGAATTCTTTTAAAGAAAAAATCTCGCGCATTATTTCTCAATAATCGTGGCGGGCGGTTGACACAGAGAAGTGTTAGACGTATAGTAGATAAATACGCCAGGATGATTGCTTTCAGGGGCAACCTAAGCCCTCATGCTTTAAGACACACTTTTGCTACCCATTTACTTCATGGCGGTGCAGATTTAAGGTCAATTCAGGAACTCCTGGGGCATTCGTCTCTTTCTACGACCCAGAAATATACGCATGTTGATATTGCCCATCTTACCGAAGTTTATGACAAGGCTCATCCAATGGCAAAAAAAAATACTGGAAAATAGGTCGAAGCTTATATTATATTTTTCATGCTCAACTTTTTAGTAATCCGCTTCAATTATTTTTTTAACGGAGGCAATAATGTCTAAACATTTTGATATTGAGTTTCACGGGACAACCATTCTTTGTGTAAGAAAAAATGGCAAAGTTGCTATAGCCGGTGACGGACAGATCACTATAGGCCAGACAATTTTGAAGCATAATGCAAAAAAAATTCGAAAAATGTATAACAACAATGTTGTTGTCGGATTTGCAGGAGCAACAGCCGATGCATTAACACTTTTTGAAAAATTCGAAACCAAGCTTGAAACCCATAGAGGCAACCTTACAAGAGCATCCGTAGAACTCGCAAAAGACTGGAGAACAGACAAGATACTAAGGAGGCTTGAGGCGCTTCTTATTGTTGCAGACATAGACCATTCATTCATAATATCAGGCAATGGAGATGTGCTGGAGCCGGAAGATGGCATTAGTGCTATTGGTTCAGGGGGCCCATATGCTCAGGCTGCAGCCAAAGCATTGATCCAGCATACAAAAATGGTGCCAATAAAGATAGTAGAAGAGGCAATGAAAATAACATCAAATATATGCATATACACTAACGAATCAATAACAGTCGAGGAGATAAATGGATAACCTTACACCAAAAAAAATAGTAAAGATACTTGATAGATACATTATAGGACAGGATAAAGCCAAAAAAGCTGTTTCAATTGCCATGAGGAACCGCTGGCGCAGACAACAGCTTTCCAGCGAACTTAAAGAAGAAGTTCTTCCAAAAAATATTATTATGATCGGCCCAACAGGTGTTGGAAAGACAGAGATAGCAAGAAGACTTTCAAAATTAGCTCAGGCCCCTTTTATAAAAGTAGAGGCCTCGAAATTTACAGAAGTGGGATATGTCGGAAGAGACGTCGAGTCAATGATAAGAGACCTTGCCAATCTGGCAGTTAACATAATTAAGTCGGAGCACATGAAAAAAATTCAGGAAAAAGCAAAGGCAATGGCTGAAGAAAGGATCCTTGACCTCCTGCTGCCGCCTTTAAAGCTCACCCGCAGTTCAACGATTACAGAAAAGCCGGAAGGTGATGAGAAATCAAACGAAGTTAAAGAAGAAAACCATCAGGCCACTCGTGAAAAAATCAGGATTCAGCTCCGTGATGGAAAACTTGACAGCAGATACGTTGACCTTGATGTAAAAGAAAGATCTATGCCTTTTGGTGTCATATCGAATATCGGTATGGAAGAGCTTGAGATCAATCTTAAAGAAATGATGGGCAGCATAATGCCTGAAAAATCAAAGAGAAAAAAAGTAAAGGTTCCCGAGGCCATGAGTATCATCGCACAGGAAGAGGCAGGTAAGCTTATTGATATGGACAAGGTTGTAAAGGAGGCAATTGAAAGGACAGAACAGCACGGTATAATTTTCATAGATGAAATAGACAAAATTACAGGGAAGAGTTCGGGTCATGGACCTGATGTGTCAAGGGAAGGGGTGCAAAGAGATATGCTCCCTATTGTTGAAGGTTCAACAGTCTCAACCAAGCACGGGCCTGTGAAAACCGACCATATACTGTTCATTGCAACAGGAGCCTTTCATGCATCAAAACCTTCAGACCTTATACCCGAACTTCAGGGCAGGTTTCCAATAAGGGTTGAGCTTAATGCACTTGGCAAGGACGAGTTCATCAGGATACTTCAGGAACCGCGCAACGCCCTTATAAAACAGTATGTAGCACTCATCAAAACAGAAGGCGTTGATATAACATTTACTGAGGACGCTATAAAGGAGATAGCTTCAATAGCTGCTGAAGTTAATGAAAGAACTGAAAATATTGGGGCCAGAAGGCTTCATACCATACTTGAAAAGCTTCTTGAGGATATCTCTTTTAATGCACCGGAAAGAAAAAATACTAAATTGTCCATAAACGATAAATATGTGAAAGAAAAGTTAAGCGATATTGTAAAGGACGAAGATTTAAGCAGATACATACTCTAAACACATTATCATTATTCTCCACTGATAATTTTTCTATTGGCCTTTTCAAGGTTATATTTAATTAATCCTAAAAGGCGCTTACCGACTTCAGGCTCTTTGCCAAACAGATTATTCAGCTCACCCGGGTCTTCTTTTAAATTAAACAGAAGAGAATAATCTTCTTCAAGATAATATATCAGTTTAAAGTCGCCTTCCCACACAGCAATGGTTCCCTTTGCAATACGATGTCCGAGACTGGGGTTCTTTTCAAGATACATTGAAAATGCAGGTTTATCTTTAAATTCCATTCCACGCATTAGCGGCACTAATGAGCGCCCTTCCATCCATAAGGGCACAGGGATTTCCGCCAGATCTAAAATCGTAGCTGGAATGTCTATTTGTTCTGCCAAATTATTAATAACCCTGCCTTCGCTCTGACCGGGTTCTTTTATAATTAACGGGATATGGGTCACCTGCTCGTAAAGATGCGGACTTTTGTGTCTTATGATATTATGCTCAAAACTTTCTCCGTGGTCTGAAGACAAAATTATTATGGTGTTTTTCAGTTTATTTCTGGTTTCCATCTGTTTGATAAATGCCTCAAACTGACTGTCACAATAACTTATAAACTCATCATATCTGTTCCTGAATGAATCGACAATATTTTGTCCATCCGGTTTATAAATATTTTCAATTGTCGGTTTATAAATATTTTCTAATAATGGATTCCCAAGCGCCATATTCAATCCCTTCATCTGGGCCTTTAAAGTTCTAAGCTCATCTGATGAATCAAACATGCCCATGTACGGCACTGGAGGCAGATATGAAAAATGGGGAGGAAATATATGTATCCAGGCAAAAAAAGGCCCGGTATTGTTCCTTTCAAGTTCTGACAGAAATCTGTTAAAAACCTTTTCAGGCGGCCTTTTAGTTACAACAAAATCCCTTGCTTTTATTTTCATCAGCCTACTAAAAGAATGATAAACCCTTAATATCCAGTTAGATGATCTGATCTTACCCTCAAACAGGTTAGAAAGCAGTGCTTCTAATTTTCCAGTTAATTTAATATCAGATATAAATTCATAAACAGGCGGAGCAATTTTAAAACTGTCGGCAATATCCAGATTTTTCACAGAGGCATAAGGGTTTGCTATAAATGCCATGTTATAGTAGCCTTTATGCTTAAGCACAAGGGGCAGACTTTCAGTACTGATTTTTAGAGGCCTGGAACCTCCAAGATGATATGTCTGGTGTGTCCACACCCTCTTTCCAGTCATAAGACTGGCAGTTGCAGGAGTTGTAATGTTACTTTCAGCCTGCAGGTTGGTAAATAATGACGCTGTCTTTGCCCATTCATTAATAAAAGGTGTTGTCTGTCTGTGATAGCCATAAACCGACATATCACGGGCAGTCAGTGCATCAAAGGTGATCAGTATAATATTTGGCCGGCTTTTATCTTCTTCATGGGTTTGAGATGTTTTTTGCGGTTGAAAATCATTTGTTTGTTTCAACAGGGTATGATATGTTACAAGAGGTATGGAAATCATAAACCAGACACCGAATAACCATACAAGAGGAGTGATTCTTTCCTGAACAGTTTCTGATATTTTCCCGGATTTATTACGAAACAGCCATGTCAGTAAAAGTGCCGTAACAGTAAAACATATTAGTAAAGCAGCTTTTACCGGATCAGGAGTCTGGATTTTAATAAGCCGCTTTACAGCCCATGCCGTTACTCCCAAAAACAGAAAAAAACTAATGGCCATTAACAAGTGTTCCAGCCTGATATTCCATCCTGAACGCATGCTTATCCATTCAATTGCTTTAATTAACAGCCATGCGAGAATAGCAGTAAAGACGGATACAATAGTCCAGAGAATTGTTACCAGTGCAACACTTGGAAGGAATTCAGAAAATGATGCATAGTACCTGAAACCGTCCCAGCGATAAAACACATCTTTCAAAAGAAAAAGAGAAAACATTACAAAAATTAAACGGAAAACGCTCCAATAAGAACTTAAAATAGATGTCTTTACCTTTGTATGATCAGTCCACATTACTTATTGCCTTTTCAATTATCGCTTTGATGTCATTTACTGATATTCTATCCGGCAGCATTATGCCTGAATTTTGCAGATTGGCACAGAATAAGACCCCGGGTACAAATGAAGGGTCACAGCAGTGGTCTCCACACCATTTTTCGTGATTTTCAACAACCAGCTTTCCTGATGGAGATTCTCCAAGAACAGTCTGTTTGGAGGCTCTGTAGCCTTTTTGGTAACCTACAATCATCTCAGGAACATCATCTGACAGGCTATTGGAGTAAATCTCTTTGCTTTTATAAATTTGTTTAATAACGGACTTGCCGTCTTCAGTCCATTTCTGCAGCTTCCCGATTAATTCAAGACATAATGCTTCAGATTCATCCTGTTCAACAATGCCCTTTCCCTCCCGTCCTTTTATGTTTAAATAAATACTGTTAAATCCAAGAGCATAAGCACGCGTCTTTGACCAGTCCACATTCTCAAAAAAAGGCCCTCCGATTTTATCGCCATGCTTTAATATAATAAAGCCATTCTGTACAAGCCAGCTGTTAAGATGCACATATTTTTTAAGAGACGTGAAACCATGATCAGAAAGAATCAACAGTGGCGTATTTTCTCCTATTTTTTTAATTAGCTCCCCAATTAAAGTATCAATACGCCTATACCATCCTTCTACTATTTTGGTTGGCTCCTTTGTATCATTTAAACCTGATGAGGTGTTTTTCTCTTGCCAGAACATGTGCTGGATTCTGTCTAACGTATCAAAAACACATGCATATATACCTTCATCAAAGTTTTCAACAGTTGCATTTAACATTTTTTCCCGTTCATTAAAAACTTCTTCGCAGAGCTTTACAAAAACATCCTCGGGAATAAGTCCGTCTTTTAATCCATTTGTATCCTCAGGCATTCCCAGAGTAAGATATGGTCCGATTTTATCCCACAATTCTCCGGCAAATTCAGCAGGCAATGATAAAGGCATTTCAGTATCTTTAGGATAGATCTGCATTGGAAGAACAAATAAAGAAGGAAAAGGCTTAGATTCAATATAAACCATGCGTGTAACCGCGGTCACCTTACTCATGGATCCTATTGAAAAACGAACTCTTAAATGAGGGCTCCATACATTTTTTGTCAAGTTAAAGGTGCTATCCGGGAGTATAACCTTTAGGCCGTTAGAGGTCTTTTCAAATACCATTGGAACAGATGCCTCTTTCATCCCCCTCCACCCATAGTACCTTGGGCCGTAAAGCTCTGTTTTTACTATATTGCGATTCGGATTGATATGAATAAT
>VAPA010130021.1_pt1 | contig 11020 bp, 11 predicted proteins | sample 3395041 | NCBI WGS metagenome assembly VAPA01 (sample SAMN08290432, study PRJNA428436) | hydrothermal vent metagenome | isolation source: Deep-sea hydrothermal vent chimney | place: Indian Ocean: Southwest Indian Ridge | depth 1973 m m
ATATCGAGCCTGGCGAACTCGTATTGATGCGGAGGTTCATCAATCTCGATAGCCTCTACATACCAATCGTAAAGGGGTCTGTGGTTCTCGAATTCCAGCGTACAGATCGAGTGGGTGATCTTCTCGATGGCGTCAGACTGGCCATGGGCCCAATCGTAAGTGGCGTATATGCACCAGTCATCACCCGTGCGATGGTGGCGTTCGTGACGGATACGGTACATGATCGGGTCGCGCAGGTTCACATTGGGTGAGGACATATCGATCTTGGCACGCAGTACGTGTTTGCCATCCTCGAACTCGCCTGCACGCATGCGCCTGAAAAGATCCAGATTCTCTTTGACCGGGCGATTCCGGTAAGGGCTCTCTCTGCCCGGTTCGTTCCATTTGCCGCGGTACTCACTGATCTCCCCGGCGCTCAGGCTGTCAACGTATGCAGCACCTTTCTCGATCAGTTCCTCCGCCCATTCGTACAACTGCTCGAAGTAATCGGATGCATATCGAACCTCACCATTCCACTCGAATCCGAGCCAGCGGACGTCGTCCATAATCGACTCGACGTATTCGGTCTCCTCTGTAGCAGGATTGGTATCGTCGAAGCGGAGGTTGCAGGTGCCGCCATATTGCCGGGCAATGCCGAAATTCAGGCAGATCGATTTGGCGTGGCCTATATGGAGATAGCCGTTCGGTTCCGGAGGGAATCTGGTAGCCACCCGGCCTCCGTGGGTACCAGCGGCCAGATCCTCCTCGATTATGGTCCGGATAAAGTCAGTCTGGGCCATTCATTCAGCTCCGGTGCAGTGTTTGGACGGCCGGTGACGACCGTGGTGCGTTGACGCATGATGCGTGAAGGGTGGACCGGTTTCAAGAGCAACCTGAGATAATAAACGGCTGAAGGATGATTGAGACTTCCTGAAACCATATGATGGTTGCCGCGTGTTGTAACCGTTAGAATGCAACATCGCTGTGACCAGCGGGATCCATACTTTGAATTGAGGATCATATGCCGTATCGAAGATATGCTTTTACAGCTCTGATGGTATTGCTGACCCTGGCCCTTCTATCCAGTCCGGCTCTCCCTGTCCCGGCACTGTTTGACGATGGCATTTCTTCCGCCGCAGGACAGGACATCTACTACGCCTGGGTGGAATTCTCAGATAAAGGAGTTCGATCGGAAAAGCATCTTCAGGAACTGCTTGCAGAGGTGGAAAAGAACTTCGATCACAGGGCGCTGGAGCGACGGAAGAAGCGGAGGACACTTCCCGGTTTATTCGATGCAGGGGATCTGCCTGTTGTTGAGAGTTATCTGGAAGGTGTTGCAGGTTCGGGTGCTGAGTTGATGGCTGTCAGCCGCTGGCTGAACGGGGTGTCGATAAAAGCAACGACGGAGCAGATGGAGAGTATTGAAAAACTACCGTTTGTAATCGGTGTTTTAAATCCCCACATTCCCGATCCTCAGGGCGATTATATGAGTTTCCCCGAACGTGCGGAGTCGATCGATCGCGGCCCATATGCAGATGCATCAGGCCTCTATGGCAGATCGGGTCCTCAGATCAGGCAGCTTGGTCTCGACCGGCTGCACGATGCTGGTTACACAGGTGAAGATGTAATCATAGCAGTACTCGATACCGGCTTTGACCTCGATCATTCCGCCTTCCGCAATCCCGAACATCCATCTTTGATTTTTTCTTTAGACGGTCTAAAAAGGTGAAACATTCCCTTCTTTTAGATCGTCTAAAGGTCTGTGAAGAAAATTTCAAGGAGGTCTGCATTGCCCGAATCGAAATCGGATCTGCTTCTCGGGACTCTCGACATGATGGTTTTGAAAACCCTCGCCCAGGAGCCTCAGCACGGTTGGGGACTTTCTGTACGCATAGAACAGATCACCCAGGGTGTGTTCCAGATCAACCAGGGTTCCCTCTACCCGGCGCTTCAGAGATTGAAAAGGAAGGGCTTGATAACCTCTGAGTGGCGCCGATCTGACAATAACCGGCGGGCCCTTTATTACGAACTGACCTCTGCCGGCCGCAAGCAGCTCGCGAAAGAAGTCGAGCAGTGGGAAAAGGTCTCTTCGGCTGTCAATCGCGTTGTACGCCTGACCTGGCAGGAGGGATAACCGGATGGCCTGGTGGTTCAGTTTCCGGCAGCGGGTCAGGGCTATCCTGCGCAGGCGGGAGATGGAGCTCGAGATGGAAGAGGAGCTTCAGTACCACATCGACCAGGCTGTAGAGAGGAATCTGACCCGGGGAATGGACAGGGCAGAGGCACGCAGGTCGGCACTCCGGGATTTCGGAGGTGTTGAGCGCCGCAAGGAACAGATGCGTGACGAGCGTGGTATGAGGCTTCTGCTCGATTTTTCGCAGAACCTTAAATATGCCTTCCGTCATCTGAAAGCGAGCCCTGGATTTACGGCAGTTGCAGTGGTGATTATGGGATTGGGTATCGGAGCCACTACAGCCATCTTCAGCATTGTCAACTCACTGCTTATCCGTCCGATATACTGCGAGAATCCTTCCGAGGTAGTCCGTATTTACACGAACGATCCCGGGACCGGCAGGCCTCGCTGGAATTCATATCCCGATTATCAGGATATCAGGAACGGCACCGATATCTTCTCAGCTATTGGTGTGACCAGCGATATCATTCCTTTCAGCATAGCAACCGACGAGGGGGCCGAAACCGTCCTGAGTGACGTCTTCTCTTCCGACATCTTCCCGGCCCTGGGGATCAGACCCTTTATGGGGCGCACTTTTCTTCCAGAAGAAGATGTACCAGGTACCACTGTATCGAAGAGACCAGTTTGGCGGAGAGCGGTGTGTTCCAGGTGGATGTAGTCAGCAATGTTGATTTCAGCGGGCCTGGTAAATTGAGCGGTATGCCGATAGATCTGAAAATGACAGGGGTCCTGGAAGGATCACTCTATGTCGATTCCGCCACCGGGATCGTCCTGACGTACGAAATGAAGGGTCAGATGAGTGGTGCGATATTTTCTGACCAGTTCGATCTGCCTATGACTCTGGATGCCGGGATGTCATTGAAGATAAAGAAATAACATCATTCTCACCGGTGAATGGAGATCATCCTTCACTGTCGTCCTGATGCAGGTCGATCATGGTCGCACCGTCGGTGCGCTGATTCTCATTGAAACTGGTTATGCTCTTCAGTTTCTCCATCACATCCTGTATGCGTTCGCTACTCGAATGTATGGTCTCCAGTGCCTTCTCGATCTCCTCAGGCTTTAGCTGTCTTTTATGCATCTGCTTCAACATCAATTCGGAGTACCCGAGGATTCCGGAAAGAGGATTGATAATTTCGTGCTGCAGAGTGGTGACTAATTGATCGAGTAGTATCCGCTTCTCATGTAGTACTCTCTGATCCTCAAGTTCTTTCAGACGTAACTGTGTCTCAATGCGCGCGATCAGTTCATCGCGTTCAACGGGCTTCATGAGGTAATCGCTGGCACCGCTGCGCAGACCCTTCACTTTTTCCCGAGCATCCACAACCTGACCTGTAGCCATAATCACGGGAATGCGGGTTGTTTCGGGGTTATCCCTTAATTGCTCGCAGACTTCATAACCATCCATTTCAGGCATCTGGATATCGAGCAGAATCAGGTCCGGTTTCTCCTCCTCGACCATCTGCAGCGCCTCTTTTCCAGAATTTGCACTTCGGGGCTGATATCCCAGCTCGTCCAGCATCATCTCCAGGAACTCGGTGTTCTCCGGAACATCATCCACTATGAGGATTATCGAGCCGTTGTGCTCTTCTCGTAGGTCAGCAGCCACTATCCACTGTTCCGTTCAGCAGTGTTTGAGGAAACGGATTCCCTTACCTGGAGATCAAGTTTAACCTATTATGGCTGGCAAGTGTACCAATCCTCAATCGCGTATACAATCGCGGTGATTACATAAATCAAGGAGCAGAAATCCATGTTCCAACTCAGCCGTTTCCGCAACCGGTTCCCTGTGTTCACCACCATCCTCTTTTTGATTCCAGTGCCGGCACTTCTATCGGCATGTTCAGGTGGAACATGGGAATCCGGTGAGCTGGAGGTAGTGGAGGGATACCAGTCCGCCGCATCCTATTACATGCCTTCACGCAGTTCAGCCGCAACCGAACCATCTGAGGAACTCATCTCGGAACCCGACTACAGGGGCACTCCATATTACGGGACGTACACGATCGGCAACGGTCCGGATAACGTATTCACCTATGTTCTCGATCAGTTCGAGGATAATGGTTCACTGTTCTATCTCGACCTGAACAACAACGAAGACCTTTCAGATGACGGAACCGGGGAGTGGGACCGTCTCTCCGAAAGAACAAATACGGTGCAGAAGACACTCAACGTTCCATATGAGATGAACGGTGAGATCGAAGAGATTCCGCTGCAGTTCTTCTTCTATTTCTTCAACGGTGAGGATCCGACCAACCGTGGTGTGCTCTATGCGCGTGATTTCTCAAGGGTGGGTGAAGTAACGCTGGCAGGTCAGGCCTATAAAATCGGTATCACAGAAAACAACAATGACGGCATTTTCAATATGAATGAGGCCGGAGTGGATACTCTTAATCCACGTTTCATCAGCCTGACGATTGATCTCGATCAGGATGGTGAGCTGCTGACAAGTTCAGATTCACCCGAACACTACAGACTCGGAGAACCCTTCAATGCCAAAGGGAGGAGTTACACAATCGCTGATGTTTCACCAATGGGTGATCGGATCACATTCCGGCGCTCCGATGAAGAAGTTGAACCGAAGGTTTACATCGCTGTTGGATATAAAGCCCCCGAATTCAGTCAGGCCGATTGCCGCGGGAATGAGATCAGCCTCAGCGCCTTCCTGAAGGAACATAAAGTGGTACTCCTCGACTTCTGGGCCACCTGGTGCGGACCGTGTATCGCAGAACTTCCGAACGTCATAGCCGTCTACGAAGAGTACGGCGAAAGGGGACTGGGGGTGCTGGGGATTAGCCTTGATCAGGCACCAGATTCTGAGCAGCCGAAGGATTTTCAGAAGACCCGCGAACAGGTAAGAGAGTTCATGGATGAAAACAACATGCCGTGGTCCAGCACTTATGACGGTCTCTACTGGAGTAACACTGTTTCGGACCAGTACCGGATAAACTCAATTCCGGCAACCCTGCTGCTGGACAGCGACGGCATGATACGGTACACGAATGTCCGGGGTGACGCTCTGAAGTCGGCAGTCAGGGAACTGATCGAAGAGGCTGAGAGGAAATAACCGGCGGCTGTCTCTATCGATCTGAACGTGATATGCTGAGCGGCGAGAGAAGGAGGTAGAAAGATACGATGAAGAAATTATTCCCCCTGTTGATGATTCTGGTCCTGCTGCTTCCCTGTTCACATGTTTCTGCGCAGCAGGCGCCGCCGATTCCGGCAGAAGTAATCGCGATGGTCGACGAGGCCGTTTCGCTGGTTCGCAGCAACATTCCCCGGCGGGTGGATACACCAATTGTTATCGGAGTCGAGGGCCTGCAGACAGCAGGGGCCGAAACACAGATGGGTGAACTTTTCGCCATGGTTCTTACTTCACGACTGGCCAACGAGGGGGATTCCAGGATCAGGGTGTTTGCCGGCCAGCATCTTGAGGCGATGAGAAGGTCCAATCTTCTGCTTCCTGGAGGGGTGCTGACAGAGGGCATCCTCGCACCGGATCTCGTCCTCAATGGCAAGCTCTACCTCACACAAGGGGATCTTCATGCCATACTGCAGTTGATTCAATTGCCGGATTTCACCGTTGTAGGAGGCACCGAACTCTCCTTTACCATCTCAAGTGCCGCCCGTGACCTCCTGCGTACCATCAGGACTGCTGGAGAAGAGGGTTGGGATCCCTTTGAGCCCGACAGCATCGATCAGCCGAGAAGACTGGTACCCGGGGAAACTTCGAGCGGCAACTCGATAATGCCCGCCGGAGATGAGGACTGGTTCCTGCTGCAGGTAGATGAAATAGAGGGTTCCGGCTTCATCAACGTATACACAGCGGGTTCAACCGATACATACATAGAGGTCTACGGTCCCGATGATCAGAACATGTCTCTGACAGAAAATGATGACGGCGATGATCAAAACGCCTGGGTCGGCTTCCCCGCGGCGGCCGGGCAAAGATTCTGGATTAAGGTCAGGGGATACGACGAGTCGACTACCGGTTCGTATGCGATCGTCTCTGAAATAGAGACTTACGAGGAAGACGCGCTGGAGCCGAATGACCGCCTTGAGGATGCCAATGCTCTCGAAATCAATGAAGATTGGCTTTCCAGCACACTGGTACCGATCGGTGATGCTGACTGGTATTTCATAGATGTACCGGCATCCGGCAGTCAAGACGTTCTGCTGGTAGTCGAAACAGGCGGTAACATGGATACCTATCTGGATATGTTCGACCGGAACGGTGATCTGATCCTGAGTGATGATGATGGCGGTGACGATGCGAATGCCGGAATCGGGATGATGGCAGGTGAAGGGGGCAGGTTCTATCTGCGGGTCAGGCACTACGATGACAGCGACTCAGGTTCCTACATGATCCGGGTCTTTATTGAACAGGTTGTCCGCGATCAGTACGAACCTGACGATACCATTGAAAATGCTGCAGCCATTGCGGTCGATGAGGAAGAACAGAGGCACACTTTCGTTCCGGGAGAGGATGTTGACTGGGTCAGGTTCTCAATATCGTCGGGCAGAACAGTTACGGTTGAAACCGGGGGTGATACAGACACGGTTATGATCCTGTTCGATCGGGATGAGAACATGATTGCAGAGGATGACGACAGCGGTGATGGCGGCAACGCCAGGATTGAGAGGTTCCTGCAGCCTGGAACTTACTTCGTCAGGATCACCCAGTTCGATGATAATCCGATGTCGGGAGCGGAGTATTCGATAGCTGTCTCGTCGAGATAACCTGACACAGGTACCTTACACGATATAATCACTTCTTAACTGTACTTCCAGAGCCGCAACTCTTGTTTCTGGGCCCCTCTTTTTATATGTTGCATGGCAGCCCCACCTATCCCGCATAAACATAAAAGGAACGGCACTATGGAATTCAAGGAAGTCAAGATTCCCGAGGGGGATCTCATCGATTATCAGGATGGTAAGTTTATCATCGGTGACAACCCGATCATCGGTTACCTGCGCGGTGATGGTATCGGGCTGGACATAACACCGGCGATGTTCAATGTCGTAAACAGTTCTGTTGAAAAGGCCTACGACGGAACACGCAAGATCGCCTGGTGTCCGCTTTACTCAGGTCTGGAGGGTCTCCACCACTATGGTGAAGTATTCCCTCAGGAGACGGTCGATGCCATCCGCTACCTGCGGATCGCCATCAAGGGTCCGTTCACCACACCGATCGGTGAAGAGACCCACGTTTGTCTATATTGTGCCCATCAGCAGTACCATGAGGGCACCTGTGACAAGTGCGGCAGGGATGACGGCGTTGCTCCCCGTTTCCGCTCGATAAACGTAAACCTCCGCCAGCACCTGGATCTGTTTGCCTGCGTGCGTCCCATCCGATACTTCGAAGGCGTACCGAGCCCGAACAAGTACGCCGACAAGGTTAACTTCATCCTTTTCCGTGAGAATACCGAGGATGTTTACGCCGGACACGACTTCGAAGCCGGCAGTGATACGGCAATGGCCATTATCGAACTGATAAAGGAGAAGACGGGGCGGGAGATCCTTCCTGACTCAGGGATCGGCGTGAAGCCCATTTCAATGACAGGGACCAGGAGGATCGCCCGAATGGCTATCAAATGGGCGCTCGATCACGACCTGCCGTCGCTGACCTTTGTTCACAAGGGCAACATCATGAAGTTCACCGAAGGATCCTTCACCAAGTGGGGATACGAACTTGCTGAAGAGGAATTCGGCGACAAGATCGTCACAGAGAAGGTCCTCTGGGATGAAATGGATGGGAACATGCCGGATGGCAAACTGCTGGTGAAGGACAGAATCGCCGACTCTATCTTCCAGCAGATTCAGACGAGACCGGATGAATACAGCGTAATGTGCCTTCCCAACCTGAATGGTGACTATCTTTCAGATGCGGCGATTGCACTCGTCGGCGGTCTGGGGCTCGGGCCTGGTGCGAACATATCAGACGACGTGGCACTATTCGAGGCCACTCACGGCACGGCACCCAAGTACACCGGTATGGACAAGGTGAACCCTGGTTCGCTGATCCTTTCTGCAGTGATGATGCTGAACCATATGGGCTGGAATGAAGCAGGTGACCTGATCATCAAGGGAATGCAGCAGTCCATTCTTGACGGGCATGTAACGTACGACCTCGCCCGGTTGATGAAGCGTGAAGGCCGTGAGGATGTGACCGAAGTATCCTGTTCCGGTTTCGGTGAAGCGATCGTCGAGAGGATGTAGCACCGGGCTGAGTACCATTTCAACCTGAAGTATCTACCTAAAGAACTGCCAGGGCATTTCGCATGATACGGGCTGACTCCGCCAGGGATACCTGCAGGTAAACCGGTTTCTCATTTTCATTTCGTACAACCGGTCCTTCGGATCCCGGCTCTACATTCACAAGAACAAATACAGGGCCCTCTTCAGAAAGTACTTCCGGCAGTGACTCCCGATACTTATCAGCATCGTTAAAGGAGTAGCACTTTTCGAATCCGGCTCCTTTGGCCAGGGTCACAAAATCAGTTATGCCGGCACCTGGTACCGGCTGTTTACCGGTGATCTCGTAGATATCGTTCTGAACCACGAACAGGATATAATTCTTCGCCCTGTTTTGAACCGCCAGAGTAAGTGTGCCCAGAGACATAAGCATGCTGCCATCACCGTTCAGGCATATGACCTTACGCTCCGGTTGAGCCAGGGCTATCCCCAGTGCCAGATCTGCCGTGTGGCCCATCGCGCTGTCGGCTGATGCGAAATCGAGGTCGCTGGAGGAGTATTTCCCCCACGGTCTCGTAACACCCATGCAGGTCACCATCGCTGCATTTGAGCGCAGTCTTGATAAAGGTTCGAGCAATTCGTCTTTGGTCATCATGGGAGTATGTGTTCCGTGATCAGGACTGCAACCGGACGTGACTCGCTTTCTGCCCGAGTGAAAGCCGATGAGATCTTATCGATATTCCGGTCGGTATGCAGGAACTCGTACGGCAGAGCCCAGGCTTTTAATGTCGGCTCTGTTACAACTCCGGCTGAATCGATATCTGAACGACTGTAATCGTCAACTGCAGGTTCTCCGGGGACTCCAATATGCATGTCACCCATCCTGGCATAACCGCGGTAGGTAATCAGGCAGAGCAGGGGTACGCGCATCCTAAGGGCGGTACCTCTATAGGCGTCACCACTTTCAAGAAATCCGGTGTTCTGGATCAGAACAGCCGGCACCTTTCCGCCCATCCACAAACCGGAAGCCATGGCAAATGCTTCACCCTCACGCGTCACGGTGATGAGGTCTATATCGGGATCGCCGGCCAGCAGCGAGAAGAGTGTCGCCGAAGTGTTATCGGGCAGTCCCAGAAGGTGCGTGATACCACACTTCTTGAGTTCCTGGATTACCAATCCTGCATCAGACATTTTCAATTCCAGTTAGAGGAATTCTCATAAGGTGTTCCCCTGCTTGGAGGATCTCTTATGATTACGATAGCGTGGTGGGTTTTCTCGAAGCAAGCGCACACAGTAGGAATTGAGACTGTCCCCCTCACGTAATGCTTCTATAGCAAGCTGTTTATGTAATTCATTGCCCACCCGAAGTACGAATTTCCCTGAATACTCTTTACCAACAGTCGATTCAGGCAAAGGTTCTCCATCTTCTTCGATAACGTGGATCCACTCATCGACAACCTGACACAGTTGCTTGTAGACCTCCGTTTCATCATCACCATGAACACCGCCGAACATCAGGCCCGGACAGGTCCCAACGTAGCACCGATCTTCCTCTGACCATTCCACGATCTTGAGATAGCGATCACTTTTTTTCATCACTGACCTCCGCAAAAGCTTTCCTCACAGCGCGTTCCTGGTATGGCTTTGCATCAGCTCCGGGATTACCGCTGATTGTGATCTTGATCCCTGTGGTATGTTTAAAGTTCCGGTGACTACCTTTCCCACCGCGATCTTCAAAACCGGCAGATTTCAAGTCTTGTATAAGGTCCCGGATCTTTCTTGGCATACACATATAGTACTATAATAGTACTATTATTCAAGTTCGTCTTTGGAATAACTTATCTTTCCGGCCAACTCCTTGTAATTGATTGGTTTTCAGTTATCTTCTGAAGAGCTGGATGCGTAGGATCTGCTTATTCGGAGAGGTGGCCGAGCTGGCTGAAGGCGCTCGCCTGCTAAGCGAGTGTAGGCTAATACCCTACCGTGGGTTCGAATCCCACCCTCTCCGCCAGAAAATAAACGTTGAGGCGCGGGATCGCGAACCCTTGGGGTGAGCAATCCCTCCCTCTCCGCCATTCTCCCTCCACTCAGGAAGGTTTGAATGAGCGATAAACCACGTGTCAGATTTGCACCATCACCCACCGGCTACCTTCATGTCGGGGGGGCACGTACGGCTCTGTTCAACTGGCTCTTCGCACGACATCACGGTGGTGTGTTCATCCTGCGAATAGAGGATACCGATCTGGACCGCTCGGATGATGAGATGGTACTGGCAATCACCGAAGGTCTCGATTGGCTCGAGCTGGACTGGGATGAAGGGCCTTACTTCCAGAGTGGAAGGGTGGAAGAGCACAAAGCTGCCGCATGTGAACTGCTGGATCAGGAAAAGGCCTACAGGTGTTTCTGCGATCCGCAGGAACTGGAGGCTCTCCGGACCGGTGCACGAGATAAGGGTGAGGACTGGAAATACCCAGGTATATGCCGTCAGCTGTCTACCGGTGAATCAACTGCACGTGCTGAAGCAGGTGAGGTATGCGCGATTAGATTTGCCGTGCCTCAGGACAGGACAATCACGCTTCGCGACCTGGTACTTGGAGATATCGACAAGCAGGGGAGTGATCTGGAGGACTTTGTCCTTCTGCGATCAGATGG
>VAPA010009973.1_pt1 | contig 11010 bp, 13 predicted proteins | sample 3395041 | NCBI WGS metagenome assembly VAPA01 (sample SAMN08290432, study PRJNA428436) | hydrothermal vent metagenome | isolation source: Deep-sea hydrothermal vent chimney | place: Indian Ocean: Southwest Indian Ridge | depth 1973 m m
AAGGTGAAATTTCATCCGGAATGTAAGGATAAAAACGATATCTGATGAAAGATCAGCTCTGCAGAATAGACCAGCCAGCCGGATCGGTATTGGTTTGGCGATCGGGGGGGGGTGGGAGTTGCCCTTGGAATTGTTACCGGGCTGTTAATGGGTGCATTGATTTCACTCCAGCAATCCCAGGTGGGTAATGAAGGTGAAAAAGAGGATTGAACGGGGATTTTCAGGGGTTTAGCTGATCGCGTTCAGAAAATCTGCCAGCAGCCCATAGGCTGTAGTGCGGGGCGAAGGATTATCCTCGATCAGCGATAATTTTCCCAGCACATCGCTGTGGATCTCAATAATTGCTGATGTGCCCGAAACATGATACAAAAGAGATTCTGGCCCAACTTCTGCTGGTTTAACTTCTGCTACCAGGCCGTTGGGACTATCCGGATCTACCCTGGCGGAGCAGATTAATTTCCAGCGTTTTCCAAGCTCAGCGGCATCCTTGATCATATCGGGTGTTATATCCCGGATGCCTTTCCGATCCACGCCCTCAGGCGTGAGTGGGATATCCATCAATACGGTTGCAAGAGCGGCAACTTTTACTGCTCCATCCCACCCGTCGAGATCCCCACTGGGGTCAGTTTCCGCAATGCCTATCGATTGAGCGTAAGTTATGGCTTCTTCCTGGGTCTGGCCACCTTCCATGCGGGACAGGATCAAGTTGGTAGTTGAATTAAGAATTCCTGAAAACTCCTTAATATGGGCACCAGGCAGTCCACAACGGGCGATGGAAAAAACCGGTGCTCCATCCATAACAGCTGATTCAAAATAGAATGAAACCCCCTTCTTTATGGCCAATTCTTTCAATTCCTGGTATCCATAAACAACTGGTCCTTTATTGGCCGTAATGGCGTGCATCCCTTTTTCCAGGGCAATCCGCAAGTAGTCCAGGGCAGGTTCACCGGTCTGATAATTTACCGGGGTGCTCTCAAAGAGTACATCAGCTCCACAATGCTGGATAAAATCCTCGCTGGTGTGGTAAGTTGTGGTTGAAAAACTGTCCAGCTTCTTTTCTTCGCGATAAGATTCCAGCACCTGTTGGAGAGGTAGCCCGCGCGGGTTGATAGCCTGGCCGTGGACCCCAGAGGCAATGCCAACAACGCGGAAGAATATCCCGGGGTCCTCAACCAGGTCAGCCTGTTTTTCAAGCAGTAATTCAAGTAGTGCCTGACCAACATTGCCAAAACCCAGTAATGCCAATCTATATTCCGGAAGAGGGGTGGGAGTTGGAGACATCATTTTATTTCAAACCTTTTTTGTGGCGGGTTTTTATGGACTGGATTTCGCTTTCGGTCAGTTCTGGAATATCAGCTGTAGATTTAATGCCAAGGGCTTTGCGCTGGGCTTCCCGCCAGCGGGATAATCTGTCACTCACTTCCCCCTCATATCCCTGGGACGATGGTTGATAAAAATAAGTGCCCAGCAGATCATCCGGCAAGTACTGCTGGGGAAGGAAATGATCTTGATGAGAATGAGGGTATTGGTAATCCACCCCGTGGCCAAGAGCTTTTCCGTCGCGGCTGGCATCCATAAGATGGATAGGCACCTCCGTCCGACCAGATTTTTCGATGTAATCGTAGGCCTTAAAATATGCTCCGGATGAATTGGATTTTGGTGCAGTTGAGAGGTATAAAACCGCCTGAACGATGGGATAAACCCCTTCCGGTAGACCGATATAATCAAATGCCTGGGCTGCCGCATTGGCTACTACCAGGCCCATGGGGTCAGCCAGGCCGATATCCTCCCCGGCTGAAATGATCAATCGCCTTAGAATAAATCGGGGATCCTCCCCGGCATAGAGCATTTTTGCCAGCCAGTAAAGGGCAGCATCCGGATCAGAGCCACGGATGGATTTTATGAAAGCGCTGATAGTGTCGTAATGGGCGTCGCCGTCTTTATCGTATAAAACAGCCCGCCGTTGAATTGAGTCCTGGGCAATTTCCAGGGTGAGGTGAATGATCCCTTTCTCATCGAGCAGGGTGGATTCCACTGCCAGCTCCAGGGCGTTGAGGGCATTACGGGCATCTCCCCCGGCGACTCTGATCAGGTGAGCCAGGGCATCTTCATCCAGCTCAACATCTAATTTTCCGTATCCCCGCTCATTGTCAGCCAGGGCTCGTTTAATCAGAGTGGTGACATTATCATCTGTGAGCGATTTCATTTGAAATATGCGTGATCTGGATACCAGGGCTCGATTGACTTCAAAATAGGGATTTTCTGTGGTGGCTCCGATCAGGGTGATGGTGCCGTTTTCAACATAAGGTAACAATCCATCCTGCTGGGCTTTGTTCCAGCGATGAACCTCATCAACAAAAAGAATAGTGCGTTTTTGATAGAGTTTGCGCAGGTCGTTGGCCTGGTTGATGACCACCCGCAAATCAGCTTTTCCAGCCATGACTGCCGAGAGGCTGGTGAAGTAGGATTCAGTATGATTGGCTATCACCATTGCCAGGGTAGTCTTACCGGTACCCGGGGGACCCCAGAAGATCAGGGAAGAAAACAATCGATCTGAGATGATCGCCCTGTAAAGCAATTTTCCTTGCCCGACTATTTCCTCCTGGCCGACAAACTCATCCAGGGTGCGGGGCCGCATCCGGGCAGCCAGAGGGGCTTTTTTACTCAAATCCTCTTGCATGGCGTGGTCAAATAGATCCATGAGGCTATTTTATCATGGAGGACATCCGGGGATTTTTGGAAAGGAAGGAGATGCGGCGTGCCATTGAGATGATAATATTCCTTTGTAAAATCATAAAAAAATAATGTAATATTAATTCTATGTTTTATGATCTGTATCTCAAGCCAGGTTTTTGTCACAAAGGGAGTGATATGAATGGCAGAAACAACAAATCCTTCAAAGAGTAAGAATAAAAAACGCGGCTGGGCGATATTTGGCGCTGGCTGTGGATGTTTGGTCTTTATCATCCTGATCGGGTTGGGTATATACCTTTATGCCGGTTGGCTGGGGTATAAAGAATCCCCTATGGTTGTGGAGGTCCAGAATACTGGCATTCAGCTTGAGGATCCCTATACCCTCAGTCCGGTCCAGGAAGAACAGCTCTTCAGTTATGGTTATCCGGAAGCCTTTACGATCCTGTTTTACGAGGAAGAGACTGTCTCCGGAGAGGTCGCTCCTGTGCGCCTGGAGACTTGGGATTATTATTCTCAAGGCCTGAGCTTAACTTTTATCAATAGTGACCTGATTGTTGAGGATCACTTGGAGATTGATAATCTGGGCTCGTTGGAACCCCTGCCTTATTATCCAGAACAATTCAGCGCCTTTATGAGCCTGGAAGATGTTATTAAGGCTGCCGGGATTGATACTTATGTGGAAATCCCGCTGGAGAAGGAATTTATTGAGGATGGGGTCCTTTATTACAGCTACGCCCTGACCTTTGGACTGAAAGATAATGAGCTTATGTATATTGAAGCTCTGGCGCTCAGTGATTAGTGTGGTATCAAAGTAAATTCAGACTGATGGGAGCAAATATGCGGAAAAAAACAGCTATTTTACTCTTGATTTTCCTTAGCAGCCTGGTTCCTTTTTCCCCGGCAAAAGCAGAGACGGCTATTAAACGAGATCTAAACGATGCTGTCTTATTCCTCTATATCAGTGATGCTATTCTATTACCTGAAAACGAACTGGACCTGGAGGAAAATTCAACAGGTATGTTAGCGCCAGTTTATTCAAAGCCGGCTGATGAAGTTGATACCAGTCCGCTACTGGCCTGGATCATTCATGCTAAAAAAACGGAACGAAACGATCTGGATGCCAACTGCCGATTAATTGTAGCGAGGTTAAAAGCAAAAGGCCAGGATTGCGAAATTAATATAGTAAACCAATATTGCCAGAATAAGAGGACAGAACTCAATGATCTAATCAGCTTCTATCGCAAGATGCGGGGCGATCGGCGAAAGGCGTTTACCAAAATCTGGCATAACATTAAAAGGAACTCCAGAAATTTCTGGCATAGGATCGGTCCTCTCGGCCGTAGATTTCTCCGCCAGATGGGAGATGAAACTCTCCAGATGGTGGCAACAGGAGGTTTTAGTGGATCAACTTTTAAGACTTTGTTAAAACACACGTTTAAATCTGTGGTGCGGCAGAAATTCCGGGAAATTATCTACCAGGGGGTTGGTCGCATGCTCCAGGGACAAATAGCAATTCTCCAGGCTGCCGGAGTGGATATCTGTGCAGAAGAGGAAGAAGAAGTCACAACAACTGAAGACAAAAAGGAACCGGGGGATTGTTCTTCAGATCGCGCCTGGCTGGATGAATTCTGGGAGAAAGCCGTGATACCCCGTTTGGTGGAAGAAATTAAAAACTGTCAGCCAAAAGCTGCCGGGACATACCGAAACTGCCTTCAAGAACAAGCATACTCAGGCGTCTGTCCTGAGGACGCCGTTGAGGCCTGTCATGCCCTATATGAGGCTATTCCGAAAAATGACAGCGGGGGATCAGTCACTGTTTCACCTGCGATCATGCACGGCGCTGCAGAATCTGTATCAACTTCGTTGACCTATCCCAGTGAGGGTGGAGCAGTGAGCGGAGAATTCTTTTATACTCTTTATGATAGTGTGAATCTATGTACGGTTACAACCACCAGTTCTGTTGTTGGCAGCTATGATCTGGCAACCTGCACAATGAGCGGTACTGCCCAGTTGGAAGCAGTCTATGATGGTTATGCTTGCCCCGGTGTATGCGGTCCTTCAATGGGTGCCTGTCCAAAAACATTCCAGGGGAATGTGCCCTGGGAAGCGACCCTGGAAAATGGTGAGCTGTATGGAGGTGTAGGAATAAGCGCCCCAGATATAAGCGGTTTTGGTTTCCGGGCAGGTCCATAACGGAAGCTCCTTCAAGTCGTAGTCCAAATGTCGCCCAAATGTCGTTAACACGACATGGTAATTCTGGCTGGATTTTATAGAATGATGAAAAATCTAGTTAGAAGGAGTTTGTCATGAAACAACCTGATCTTGGATTAAAAGTATCTGAACTACGTAAAGAAAAAGGCTTCACACAAGAACAGCTGGCAGAATTTTGTCAAATAACGCCCCGCACCATGCCCCCACCATCCAGCGCATTGAAAGCGGCGAGGTGGAACCGTGCGCTTTCACACGCAACAGCTTAAGCAATGTGCTTGAGTTTGATCTGGGAAGGAATGACCTGGAGAACGAACGCTTCTGGATGGCTGCCTTGCATCTCAGCAGCATGTTTTGTATTGTACTGATCCCGCTCTTGATCTGGTCCTGGCAGAAAAGCCGCAGCTACCAAGTCGATAAACACGGCCGACAGGTGTTGAATTTTCAAATCAGTATGACCCTGGCTTTGTTAACCGGCGGATTATGTCTGGCTGTTGCTTTGCCAGCAGCCTTGATTTTCCTGGAGCAGGGTTATGGCAATGTGACCTTAATGAGCGGATTGGCACTGTTCAGTGTTTTGCCCATGCTGGCAATTGGGATATTCATTACCTATCAGGGCATTGCCAATACCATCCGGGCGCTGTCAGATCAAGAAACTCACTATTCCCTCAGTATCAAGTTCATAAAATAGGACAAGTTTTACTTTTTGAAAGTCCTCTTCTGCTTTACTATGGAGAGGACTTTTGTTGTATCCTGCAACTTATTTATGAGATTTCCGTATAGTAGTATGGTCAACATATTGATGGACATTTCAGAGAATATGAACATAGATATCCTTGGCTCCCCATCTCGGGGTCTATGTTTTGAGTATCGAAATCTCAATATTCTCCATTACAATATCATTAGCGGATCTGTCCATAACGATGATTTTTATTTATAAACTACCAACAGCTTGTGATCCGTCCACTTATAAAGGAGAAGAATATGTCAATCATTAAAAATCCAGTCCAGGTTTTTATCCGGAATTTCATCCGCCTGGTGGTGTTCATACCTCTCTGGCTGCTGTTTGCACTGAGGAATTTTGCAGGAGCTTTGGGGGGGGCAAGTGTTGAACAATTATTTTATGGCGGTATAAAAACCCTGGTGATCCTGTGGATCGCGAATGTTCTGGCAGGTATGTTCTATATCCTGCCTCAATGGGAGCGCCTGGTTCTGCTGCGCCTCGGTCAATCCGTTGGCACCCGCGGCCCCGGTTTATTCATCATCCCGCCCTTTATCTATTCCGTGGCCCGCATCCTGGATATCCGCATCCAGACTTATGAGGTCAAAGCCACCAAAACCTTGACCCAGGATAATATCCCCATTGATGTTACGGCAGCCATTGAGCTGGAAGTTGAAAACCCGGAAAAAGCAGCCCTTGCTGTGCAGGATTACTGGAAAACAACCGAATGGGCTTCCATGGAAGCGCTCAAAAGCACGATCGGCGGCAACGATCTGCGCCCGCTGTTGAGTGAAACAGAGAGAATAGCAGCTGATCTGAAAGCCATCATCGATGGGGCAGCCTCAGATTATGGGATCAACGTCCGGGCAGTCCGCATCACGGATGTTGGTACACCTCCATCCCTGATAGAAGAATTGGCTGTGATCGCCCGGGCAGAACGCTCTGCCAAAGCCAAAAATATCCAGGCCAAGGCCGAGGTCAATGTGGCCAACTCCCTGGCAGAGGCTTCCAACGCTCTGGCAAATGCAGAAGGATCAATGGAACTTCGCCAAATCCAGGCTTTGCTGGATATCTCCAAAGAGGAAAGCGCCATGGTAATTATTTACCCGATGGATAGTGCCATGGGCGGTCAGATCGCCGCTGCTTCGGCCGGAAGCCAGACTCAAAAGAAACTTTAGCGAATTGCCTGATACTAGGGGCGACCCCGAAAGGTCGCCCTTATTCGTTAAAACAGTCCATCAAGTGATTTTCCTCGATCCTCTTCCCATTGAAGAGGATTGTTTTCTATATACCTCCGGATTGCCTGAAGTTCTTGATCGTTTCGGATGATCCTGTCATAATAATTCCGCTGCCAAACTTTTTTACCTGGTGTGTTCCTGTTTTGATTTATGAGTTTTGTAGTTCTTGATTTATATTGTCCAACGATTGCACTTAAGGAATCTGGTTTTGGTCCGGAGTGAGATTTCCGGGCGACCGTTTCGGTCGCCCCTACATCAGTTATCCAGATGATGACGTGGATGTGATTTGGCATGATGATTAATTCATTATCATACAGCTCGATATACGGAAACTGCTCATCAATTAGCTGCCATTCTATCTTGGCAATTCTTCCAATTATATTTAGTTTCATTTCACCAGCGTTTATGCGGCCAAATAGATTATTCATCTGATAGGTGCATATAGTTATAAAATATGCTCCTGGTTGACTGTAATCATACCCTTGCAGACGATTTGATTTTCTGTTGGAAGTTTTTGGATCTTTCTTCACTGTCATTTTCCCCCAAGTTCATTTTACACGAAAGGGCGACCTATCTGATTGCCCTTCCAAATATTCCAAAATAGACATTTTTAGGGGCGACTCAACGAGTTCCCCGATATATTTTGTGGAGAGATCTACCCATTATCATATTAACATTTTTTTTATCATTAACATTCACGATACCCTCTTTTATAAATTGCAGGAGTAAGACTTACTTCAGCTCTAATCCCACCAGTGATAACCAGTAATCATAGATCTGCTTGGCTTCACCACTGGATTCTTTCAGAGCGGCACTTTCAAAAAGGTCTGCTCCCAGGGGTTCATACAAAAAAGAATAAAGCATGATTTCCAGATCCCAGTCCCGGGTCTTTTCGAGCAGATCCAGCAGAAATGCAACCTGGTCCTCTTCGCCTCCCTGCACGATACTGACGTTCTCAGATATCCAGGCCATTTCTGTGATAGCAATCGGCAGATCGATATATGCTGGTATTTCATCATAATAATCATCCGGGATCTGATCAACTGAGCTGTATTCCAGGAAGGGATAGATCGTTAAGCCCACCAGATCTTGTTTTCCTTCAAAAAGATCCAGGATTTCCCAGTGGGGTTCAAACTCCCGACCGGTCAGATAGGCGGCACCCTTTAAATTTTCAAGCTGAAAGATCGTAAAAACCCTGGTTTCAGGACTGTGGAATTTAACAAGGTCATATACTTCTCGATATGCGTTAACAAAATCAAGGAATGTTTCCTGGTTGGCTTCAGGGATCAAACGATTGACCTCCACGCCAAATGCAAAATAATCTAGTTCAAAAGTGTCAAGCACTTCTCTGATCGTATTCCTGATCTCGGGAAGGTGGCGTGAAAAATAAGTCTCATCCACCAGGTCAAAATCAAAACCCAGGGCGACCAGGGGTTCCACTCCGACAGCAATCGAATCAGCAAATTGAATGGTCTCAATGACATCCGGAGCAGCCCAATCCACATAAACCCCCAGTAGTTCGCCGGTAAAGGGGACTTCATTTATATAGGTCTGATAATCTTCTGCGGAGGAATCGGGGAAATTCGGGGGTACTCTCCCGGCTGTGCCAACCAGGAAATCGCGGCTGCTGATAGGTAAATCCAAACCGGGATCCCTCAAATCCGGGGGCGTGGTTTGCGTGGGCAGGTCCGGGGCAGGAGTGGACTCACCTGAACAGCCTGACAGGAGCATATTAACACCCAGAATAAATATCAAACCGACAGCGTGTAATCTATTAGATGATCTTGTCATTTGTCCCTGCGGCCTGGCGGAAGATTTCGGTCTGGCCGGTGTGGTAGCAGTCATGGAAATACAAAAAGAAGATCCAGTCAGCAACAGGTTTTTCTAGCCTGTCCCGGTAGGGTGAAGGGCGTTGAAGAGATTCTTCGTCTTCACCTTCCAGAACAGCTTCCAGGCGCCCCTGGCTATCTTCAAGGAATTTGAGCAGCTCTTCTAATTTTAGGACTCCCTCGTCTTCATCTGTGATCGGTTGGGATTCCCGTTCATAGTGGTCCAGATCTACTTCGGAGCGGATATCCTCGGCTCCCAGCAATTGGAGAATATTGCAGCGGTTGGTGAGTATATGACCGACGACCCAGTTAAGGCAGTTGCTCCGGAAGGGCAATTGGATCAGGCTGTCTTCATGAGTCAGACCTTCGGTCTGCATTTTGATGATTTCCAGGTTCCTGGCGAAGGCGGCGGAGATATTTTCAAGGGTGATCATATTTAATATACCTGTCTGGAGGGGACCAAGTCCCTTAAAGGGATTTGGCCCCTGATCTATTCTTTCTTATTAGATTTGCGGGCTGACAGCCCTCTGTTTCGGCTGATAAATTCATCCATTTCCAAAGACCGGATGCTGTCAGCGATCACGGGAAGGGGCAGGTCATCCAGTTTGCGAAAACGCACGCAAGATTTTCCCACATCATAGCGTTTGCCAGTTTCCCTGTAGGATTTTTCAAAATCCTGGTTGAGTTTCTCATCCATGTAAATGGCGGTCAAATACACTGCCATGTGGTTTTTCTGATTGGCAAGTGCGGCGTACATAAGAGGTTTTTTGTTGTAGGTATCCGGGTATACCTCCAGGGGAACCTGGTAGGTGATCATGCCCCAATTCAGGGTTTCTTCGTAACCTGATGGCAGATTTTTGAGGATAGTTTCCCGGACTTTTTCGATGGCTTCCCGGCGTTCGGGCGACATTTCTGCCAGGTATTGCTAGATGGTTTTGGCGTCTGATCTCATGGATTAGGCTCCTTTCTACCAATAAAAACGAAAATTGAAACGGGGGACTCTTTACCATTTTACACGAAAATGATTCAACCGAGAGATTGGAAAAGACAGGAAAGCTGGACAAATAACCAGACTATTTCCTGATAATTATTTTGGACATTTAGGGATCTCTAACAGGTGATATGGAACAAGCCGATCAGTTTGCCTTTGCGCTCATTCCAGGTTTTTACGGCCTTGGGGGTGGTGAAAATATCAACCCGGCAGCTCTTTTCCTGAAAATAGTCCGCTGCCTCGGGTGAAAGACGGACCTTTCCAAACCGTCCGGCGCCAATTATCAAGAATTCAGCGCCATCCTCAAAAATATATTCAGCTTCAGCCAGGGAGATGGTATGGGAGGTGCCGTAAACTTCTTTGGAAAGTTTTTTCTTTCTCTTTGTTACCTGTCCGTCAAGGCGGATGAGAATATCGTGGCTGATCCGCTGATCATCAACATTAACCCAACCAAATCCTGTTCCCGTTAAGATGGGTTTCATGGGGTACCTCCAATCATCTTTGGAGATTGATATAGCACGAACAATCCTATTTATAATCATCCCGGGTGGGATGGAATACATCCAGCAGCCGGCAGGGGGTGATGGCTTTACCACCGTGGGGAACACCGGAGGGGATAACCGCCACCTGGCCGGGCTCCAGGACCCGGGTACCATCCACAGTCAGTTCGAATTTACCCTCCAGGACATTGGCCATCTGTTCATGGGGATGGCTGTGCTCCGGCAGTTCCGCACCCGGGTCCACATCCCAGTAGGCCAGGGTCATTGTATCTCCGTGGATAAAACGGGTCCGGTAGCCGGGTGCGATTTCTTTTTCCTGGATATCATGTAAAGAGATGTACGTCATTTGGGCTCCAATAATTCTTATTGAACCAGTCTGGGAAATAATCGGCCGGTTCTGTTCATATATTCCTGGTATTCATCTCCAAATTTATCCAACATCATTTTTTCCTCATCACCCACTCGCAGCAGATATTGGGGTAGGGCAACTACCAGGAAGGAAAAACCAGCAATCCAGTTATGCAATATCAAGGGTTGGGCAATAGCCCACAGCAGATAGGCCCCATACATGGGATGGCGGATATACTTGTATATTCCGGTGGTTACCAGGGAGTGATCCTGCCGGAACCCCAGGTTGGGCGTCCAATTTTTATCCAGGGCCTGGTGAGTCAACCAAAGTAATCCAGATGCACAGACGAATAAGATTGCTCCTATCCAACCCATAATATCAGGCAATTGATAATTGGCAAAATCGAACCAGGATGAAAATATATATACCAGGGGTGTGATCTCTCCCAAGCCTGAGAAAAATGACATCGTCAGACCAACT
>VAPA010493301.1_pt1 | contig 11007 bp, 6 predicted proteins | sample 3395041 | NCBI WGS metagenome assembly VAPA01 (sample SAMN08290432, study PRJNA428436) | hydrothermal vent metagenome | isolation source: Deep-sea hydrothermal vent chimney | place: Indian Ocean: Southwest Indian Ridge | depth 1973 m m
ATAATTTGCCTGTTATATTCCTTTTCAGTGCCGTATTTGTCCATCATAACTTTCCAGAACCGAATGACTGCTTCTTTATTTTCTTTGTATATATCTTCTTCGCCTTCACGCTCATCAGGCCCTGAGATTAGAACTTCGGATATGACCATACCGAACTCATCCAGGTATTTTTTATACAACAAGGCGGTTGCCCTATCTTGAGCAACCAGTTGGGCCTTAAAGGTGGTTCCCTGCCAGTTATTACGGAAATGCTCACTGATATCCCATGCAACACGCATGACCTTCTGTTCTGCCTTGTTCAGTTGGTCGGCAGTTGCAAATTTCTTTTTAAGATCTGCTGCCTGCGCTCTGCTCAGCTTCTCAGTAATCTTTTCGAACCAACTGTCAATCGATTCAGACAGCACTCTTTGCTCTACATGCCGGCCTTCATATAAGAGAGGCACAACTGCCTTGTCTTTAACAGCCTGATCAATAGTATATGAGTCAATAAGACCGCCAAATGTAGCAATGGTATTTTTCTGCTTTTTCATCACAGGTGTTCCGGTAAAGCCTATATAGCAGGCATTTGGCAGAACCTTTTTCATCTTGGCATGTAGAGGTCCATATTGCCCCCTGTGTCCTTCATCTACAAGCACAAAAATGTTTGGATCGGTATTTTTCGCATCTTTTGCGCCCACAGCTGCATCAAATTTATCAATGATTGTTGTAATGATGCGTTCTTTATGACCTCCAATCAATTCTATTAAATGTTTTCCTGTCCTTGCCTGTTCCAGTTCTTTTCCGCAGTGATGAAATGTTCTGTAAAGCTGATCGTCCAGGTCAATACGGTCTGTGACTAACACAATCTTGTGATTTTCAATTGTGGGTTCCAATGCGATTGCCTTGGCAAGCATCACCATTGTAAGAGATTTCCCGCTTCCCTGTGTATGCCAGACAACACCGCCTGAACGCTTACCCATATTATCAATAGTAGTTATCCGACCCATAATCTTTTTTACACAGAAATATTGCTGATAGCGTGCTATCTTCTTTTCTCCTGCGTCAAAAAGAATATAGCGGAAAGTCAATTCAAGAAGGCGTTCAGGCCTGCAAAGAGCATATATGGCTTTGTCCTGTTCCGTAACTTCCCTTCCTCCCTCGGATTCCAGCGCGTCAAAATATTTACGGACATATTTAAATCTGGACATGAAAAGCCTGTCTTTTCCCCCGGTTGCAAGAGACTTGTTAATCAGACTATGGACTCTATCATTAACGTCTTTCTGCTCTTTCCATATTGACCAGAATTCCATAGGTGTGCCGGTAGTAGCAAACTTCGCTTCGTTTTTGGATACTGCCATCAGGATTTGTGAATAAAGGAATAAGTGAGTAATACCGTCATCTTTCTGGTTGCGGATATGTTGTGAAATTGCCTGTTCAATAGGATTCTTGCCGATACCTACATCCAACCGCTTACATTCAATGACACAAAAAGGAATCCCGTTTACAAAGAGGACAATATCCGGATAGTATTGATTTTTGCTTCCGGAACGCTCAACGCCGAATTCTTCCGTTACGTGGTAAACATTGTTTTCCGGACGCTCCCAGTCGATATAATGGAGAGAGAAGCTTTTAATATCGCCAGAAATTGATTGCTGGAGACTCTTGCCGAGACAAAGCAGGTCATAGACTTTTTCATTGGTACGGATAAGACCATCATAAATAACGTCTTTCAGCGCCTGAACAGCGCTGATAATATTTCCTTCGGAAAAAGGATACTCCTGTCCCTTATACGTGATTTTATTCATGCTCCTGAGTTGCTCTTCGAGAATGCCCTCCAGTATGACATTCCTTGCCCTGCCTCCTCGTAATTCAAGCGCCTCCTCAGGTTTAAGATATATGTATCCCATATTCTGCAGAAGCTGTAATGCAGGAATCTGAGATATATGGTCTTCTTTTATTAATGGGGTTTTTGACATTTTTATACCTTTACACGAATTTGACCGGTTAATAGTTTTTGCATAAGACCTTTTTTCTGTTTATTTAGCGCCTCAAGACGATTTTTCAAGAGATCAATTTCTTTATCCAATCCGTTAAGCAAAGCTCCAATCTTCTTTTGTTCAGGTAGTTGAGGAATAAAGACAACAAGATTAAGAAAATCTTTCTTGCTCAGTACGCGGTTGCGTCCGGCGCCGCCGGGTGATATAAGGCCAAGTTTATGAACAAATATTTTTGTCAATATTATATGCCTGAAGAATTCAGGAGTGGCTTTATCTTTCTTAAAAACATAAGTCGGGAACCGATGAGAGACAAGCGCTCCTTCGTCTGATTTATTGACAATAGCAATAGCTCCCTCCCACGCAAAAGTAATATTAACAATAAGATCATTTAATGTTACTTCGTAAAGCGTATCCATCATAACCTCTTCAGGGTTATCAACTGTCCTGAGAAAAGTGCCTTTTCCGTGACTGCGGAGACCTAAGGCTAAATATTTTTTATCAGGTCGAGATACCGGCCTCGAAACAGGTTTTAAAAAATCGTGCAACTTCATTTTTTGCCATTTAGTTTTTTTAAACTCCGTAAACCGATGTTTGTTTGCAAGGAGTCGCTGCATCATGGCTTTTTTGAGTTTTGTTTTGGTAGTGATCAATTCGCCAGTCTGCTCAATAGCACTGTCCCATGCAGAGAGAACTTCAGCGATTTTTTTCTGTTCAGGAAGAGGTGGAAGGGGGATTTTAAGATTATCAACATCAGAATTATTTAACGCAGGGTAATTGCTACCTACTACACAATTGTAAAAATAACGTTTCGTTACATGCGAAAAAAGATTGTGATAAAGAAATTGATTAATAACCCCTTTTTTGCTACGTATTACTGCATAGCCTGTTGAGCAAATAACATCATTTAAATCAAATCTGATATAAGCGAATCCTTTAAGGTTAGGACGGACAGTCGAAAGCAAGATATCATTTTTCTTTACCTTTCTTCTTGCTCGACTTGGAGCACTACCGAAAACAATCTTATTGGATGGAAATTCTATTTTTCCTTCATCAACAGAGCCTAAATCTATATAATAAAAAGCGTAATTCTTATCAGTCTTATCAGTAATTGATTCTGGGTTGATGTGTGAGATCTCTTTTAACTTAACACTCTCCCAATCCTTCGGAATCCATCCGACTTTTGTCTTTTTATATCCTGGTCTGTTTTTGTTGAGAGTACTCATGCTTCTTTTTCTCCACGATTCTTGTACTCGTCTATAATCCGTTCAGCTTCTCGCTGATACGAATCTGCCAATTCTCTGAGAGTGACAGCAAGACGCTGGTATCCAAGAGCTTCGACTTCTTCGGCTTGTTGTTTGTATTTGGCAACAAGTTCTTTCTCTGGTTTTCCAGTCGGATCTACCCAGTGAACTCCACGTGAGTTAAATATTCCAAGACGGAAGCCTCTCCGTATATCTTCTGCATCCTTAGCATTTAACGCATTGGCTGCAGAGCTGTAAATCCATAGGCCATTAGGATCTGGCGGGCAATGAATGAGAACATTTCCTACATGAGAAAGAGCTACGTCGAGATGCCCTGACTCTGAACATATTTTTTTGACCGCATCAAGCCATTGATTGAAATAATCACCTGAAAAACTTCCATCAGCCTGCATACCCGGAGGAGTCCTCCATTCGCGAAGTAGGCGGAAGGCGTTTGTCGCAATAGCTTGATGCTGCTCGGTAGGTTCTTTTTCAGACTTGCTTTTATTCTTGGAGCGGTAAACCAAACGAATAACTTCGCAGAAGAAATCCGGATTAGACGCCAGTCGCTGCTCTAACAGCTTCGGTGACGCATCCTGGTGTCGATCAAGAAGCGGTAAATAAGCCCATTCAACCCGAAACAGATCATCGGGAGCAGTATTAGGATCATTCTGCAGGGCATTGATAATCTCAACTGTCTGGTACACATCTATTGAATAAGCAGGCTCTGTTGATGAGACTGCTGCAAGCAGTGCCTTTATTGTTCGAACTTGGTCCAATGGCTGTTTATTGTATAGCATAAGGTGTATGCAGCTAAGAGCAGCATTTGGCCTGTTGTGTTCCATCAATCTATCGATGGCCTCTTCAATGCTTCCTTCCGACTGATAAGGATTCACATTGACCTTACTCCAGTATTCAGCATCATCTTCCCCTAATAGCTGTTCAGAGCGTGACCAAGTTTCATCTATAAAGGGTAGGCAAGTCAGGAATTGTCCTATTTGTACTGTCGACCAATCTGAAGTATCAGTCTTATCTACCCATGCCCATCCTTGGTTCTGGTAGCGGCCCCAGACAAAACCACTTATGAATTGGGTAAGTTTATTGTCTCCTGAGTCCAACAATTTCGGTAGAATTGCTGAATCAGCATTATCTTCAGCAACTATGCCTAAAAAAAGCCCAACTTGCAAGGGAGCCTCAACATCCTCTGCAAATTTAATTACAGCTCCAAGTCCGTGACTTGAGAGTAGTTCCTTAACTGCGTTTTGGCGGCGCTCCACCAATTTCTTTCTTTGTTCTTCCCAATTCCCAGTTTCCTCGTATAGATTTCTAGCCGGACCACTGAAAAGCCGCCTGTATAGGTTCATCGGGTTTTGTGGAGCAAGAGATTCAACTACTTTGCTTATTTTACTAACCAGTTCCGGACTCAATGCCCATTTTGCATCCGCATATTTTTTGTGTCTTGCAACGAAATCGACAAGTTTAGTCCAGAGTGGTAGACGCTCTTCTTCTGGCTTGCCGGTTATTTCATCAGACTCAAAATATGCCAGCAGTTTATCGAATGTGGGTTGTGGCAAACTGTTCAAATGCTCGACCAGTTTGGTTAGTCTGCTTAAATCAACCTGAGACGCATCAACGGCCATATCTGCATAGCATGTCACCTGATCCCAATACTCTTGATGAGTAACTCCCTTTGATTGCTCTTCGGGTATCGTCTGACGCCAAGCTGGCTTATGCGCTCCTGTAGAGATTTGATGCTGGCTGGGTAACAGACTTAGCAGAAGTTTCCATGCAATATCAGGCTGTTCTTTCTGAAGCGTCTGAATCGCAACTTTGCGTTTCTCAACTGGTGCAGTTGTTTGAGGGAGCCAAGGGAGGAAAATTGTTGTGAGCGAATTGGCAGGGCGATTCGCCCAGTTGCCTCCTAGATCGAGTATGGCCAGTTCTCCAAATATGACAGTGACACGAGTCAAGTATTGTTCATCCCAAGCAAGTGCTTCCAGAGCCCAGAGCAATCCGGTCATATAGTTACCACCCGTGATGCCATTCCCCTCCTGGGCAAACAATTCGTTAAATGGGCATGGCTTGGTTTGTAGAGCCTCTTCGACTGCATTAAGGAACTGACTTGGAGCCGCCTCAGCCAACAATGGCAGCACACTATTCAAGCTTCCCCAGAGAATCCAATTCGCTTCTTCAAATATCTCTCTTACAGCAAGTGCAGCCGTATTCTCTGCTTTGTCTGTTGAGCAGTTGTTTAACGCTTGTGGATAACTACCAAGAAGAGCAAAGCTCTCAGCAAGTCCTTTTCTAAGGCTCTCGGAATAGCGAGATGCTTTCCCGTGGATACTTGCTGCATATCGTTCTTCCGGAGGTAGCTCAAACTTTGGGTCGTGCTCTTTCATCACATTAACGGCATGTTGTTTGAATCGGTCAAGTTGTTCATCGAATAGTCTTGGACCTATTATTTGCCATAAGTCCAATCGCCTGTTAATAGACCATTTGCCATTTTTAAGAGTGAGCGGACTTTCGGGTATTTGTAGAACCTCTCGTATTTTAGGAATCCAGTCTGCAAAATCGTTGTTAGCGAGTTGTCCTGCAATTACCTTATCTGCCTCTGACTTTTCATTCCATGAGCCCAAAAGACTTGCAATGGCAAGTTCAGAAGCATAGTTAATTTTGCTCCAATCTGTTGTCACTTGCACCGGTGGTGTTTGAGCAAGGTCAGCAGGGAATGTGTCCACCGTCTTTCTTTGAAATGCTGATCGAAGTTCTTCAGGAAGCAAATCTACCGTAATAACACCTGCATTTTCACTTTCCCACCCAACTTTCTCATAAAGCTGAGCCCACAATCCCGTAACATTTTCTTGAGAATACTGTCCGATAAGTGAATGAAGCAAAGAAAGAGTAACGCCTCCTATGTCTAAATCATAAATAAGAAGACGAAAGCTATTCAAGAAACGCCATAACTGATCATTAGTAAGGTCAGTTCCATTATTGGCATTTTTTAAATGATATTGAAATACTTCGAGTTTTGTTCTTTGTTTCTTGCTAGTGAATTTAGCAAGGTTAATTCTCTTTAGAAAATCTGGACCATCTTCAGCGTGTTCTGCTTGTCTTAGCAGGTTTCTAACATCATCCGTATCAGTGGTGCTCAGCGGACCCGTAATGAGTGCGATTATATCTTTTCCTTCGGTAAAAATATCTTTATTGTTGAAATCATTCCAAGCTGCCTGAATTACTTCAGAGAGTTCAGTGTTTTTTTTCGTGAAAGTAATTTTATGTTTAATTTGAGCTATTAACTTTGCTTTATTGCTGCTGATAGGTTGTTTTGCATAGACAATCAGATCATCAGTATCAAAATTTTGATATTTTCCCTGAAGCTTAATTTTGCTGATTGGCCAGGTCGGTAAACAAGGAACAAATCCTCCCGTAAGCATCATTACTAGAAATGATGCTTGAACACGGTTTTCGAAATGTGGACCGCCCCCACCAGTCGAGTATGGATTGCTCAGTTGAGTAGTTTTCTTATATCCCGGCCTGTTTTCGTTTCGCTTACTCACGTTTAATTCCCCCGCTGTTCCAGCAACGCCCTCGATTTCTCAATCGCCGCATGAAGTTTCTTTTCAAGCAGCTCTTTGGGAGGGAGTTCGGTCAAATATTCCGCTATCTTGATGGAAGATTTATGCAATTCCAGTAATTCAATCTGTTCATGAGAGCCTTCAGCACACAGGATCAGTCCAAGCGGGTCGTTTTCATCCTCTTCTTTTTCATGCTTTTTTAACCAGCGCAGGTAAAGCTCCATCTGCCCCTTGAAGGCGGCTTTGAATCTGCCAAGTTTCAGTTCGACGGCAACCAGTCTTTTCAGCTTGCGATGGTAGAAGAGCAAGTCGAGATAGAAGTCTTTGTTATCAATATTCATCCGTTTTTGTCTGGCAACAAAGGCAAAGCCAGCGCCAAGCTCTAGGATAAAAGACTCCATTTCCCTGAGAATCGCAGCTTCTAGGTCACCTTCACTGTATGTATCTTTCAGATTGAGGAAATCAAGAACATAAGGATCACGAAATACCAAATCAGGCGACATTTTATTATTAGCTCGCAATTCAGCAAGTTCCTGCTTTGCCAGTTCTTTCGGTTTCCGAGAAATGGCAGTACGCTCGAAAAGCATGGAATCAATCTTTTTGTGCAGGGTACGCACACTCCAGCGCTCCATCCGGCACATTTCAGCATAAAAGTCACGTTTCAGGTTTTGTTCGATATAGATTATTTCTTTGAAGTGCGACCAGCTCAATTGTCTCCACAGTGTAGAGACAATTTGATCATCTGGGAAAACATCTGCAAATTTCATCATATGCAGAAGATTTTTAGCAGAAAAGCCCGATCCATACTCGTTGATTAAATATCTCGACAGCGTAGAGACAATCTCTTCACCATATCCTGCCCGTTTTCCTTTCAGGATTTCATCATTAATCCGTTTACCGATTTGCCAGTAAAGCATGGTCATCCCTGTATTGACCGTTAAGGCAACTGAACGGCGGGCTTCCTCGATAAGACGGCGAATATCCTGGCAAAAATTGCTTACGGTAATATCTTCCATGTTTTTTCTCACAACTTTATTGCCCTGTTTGTTTTTATCCTGTTTTTTCATCTTATCCTTTTATAAAAAAGAAAAACCCGCCAAAATTGAGCATGCAAAGCAGAGGCTTGGCGGGTGTGCCATTAACATTATATTTGCTGTTGCTGTAGCATGTAAAGAAAAAGTTGCTCATAATCCAAGCTCCTTCATATATTTATTCATCTCTTTCCGTGTGCTGGTAATTTCTGACTCTAATTCTTGAATTTCTTTCTGAACAGCGTTAATATCTATTTCCTCTTCTTCCTCAAAAGTATCCACGTATCGTGGAATATTCAGATTAAATTCAGCGTCTTTTATTTCATCAAAGGTTGCGCGGTAAGCGTATTTATCTATGCCCTTAAAGGTCTTATAGGTTTTTACTATCTTTTCAATGTGCTGAGAACGCAGATAATTCTGATTCTTGCCATCATGGTATTCCCTGCTTGCGTCTATGAAAAGTACATCTTTAGTTTTCTTCCCTTTATTAAATATAAGAATTACTGTTGGAATGCCTGTGCCATAGAACAGGTTTGCCGGAAGGCCTATAACTGCTTCGAGCATGTTCTCCTCAATAAGTTGTTGTCTTATTTTGCCCTCGGAACCGCCGCGGAAAAGAACACCATGAGGCGCTATAACGCCTACCTTACCTTCTTTTTCAAGGGCAATATGGACCATATGACTGATAAAGGCATAATCGCCTTTACTCTTGGGAGGAATTCCCCGCCAGAATCGTTGATAACGGTCTTTCTCTGCTATGTCTGCTCCCCATTTATCAAGGGAAAAGGGTGGATTTGCAACAACAATATTAAACTTCATTAAACTGTCGTCTTCCAGAAGTTTGGGACTGCTTATGGTGTTGCACCACTCAATACGGGCGTTATCCATTTTATGGAGAAACATATTCATCCTGCATAGAGACCATGTGCTTCCATTGCTCTCCTGACCGGCAAGAAAGAAGTTGCCCCCTGGCACCTCATGTGCCACACGGATTAACAGTGACCCGGAGCCGCAGGAAGGATCACAAATACGATCGCCCGATTTAGGTCCTAGCAATTTAGCCAGCAATATGGAGACCTCTGAAGGAGTATAGAATTCTCCTGCTTTTTTCCCTGCTCCAGCCGCAAATCTCGCGATAAGGTATTCGTAAACATCTCCGATAATGTCATTGTTCCCGATTCTTGACGGACGAAGATCGAGTTTCGGATCGTTAAAATCATCAAGCAGGTGCTTGAGTCGGCGGTTGCGCTCTTTTGTTTCTCCGAGATTTGGCTCACTGTTAAAATCAATATTTCGAAAAACATTCTCCAGCTTGGTTTTGTTGGCATCTTCAATATGATCAAGTGCAATATTTATCAGCTCACCTATGTTGGAGACATCCCTCTTTGAATAGAGATAGTCAAAATCGCACTTCTCAGGTACAATAAAACGCTCACGACTTAATGCTCGCTGAACACGTTTTTTATCGCCCTTATATTTTTTTTCATACTCATCCCGCTTGTCTTTCCAGAGGTCGCTCAAATATTTAATGAACAGCATGGTTAAAATATAATTTTTATATTCCGAGGGGTCGACTGCACCTCTGAATGTATCACATGCTTTCCAAACGATATTAAATATTTCTTCTTTATTTATTTCATCGGCCATACCAGTTCTCCTTTTTATCCTTTTTATTTATTATCAATATTTTTCTTGGCAGCTTTCAGGCATACAGAGCGGATCAATAAAGTTCGCTTCTGTTGTAGATTATTTAAAAGATTTTGTTCTTTTTCAATAAGTGAATTTAATTTTACAATTTTCCCCTGCGTTTCAATATCAGGTATAGATATTCTGAGGTTCTCGAATACTGACTTTGGCACAATTGGTATATGAGTCCCACGTCTTGCAAGGTTGTGTAGATATCCTTGTGCAGGTGCCTGATTAATGAACCAGGCTAAATACTCCGGGATGATCTTCTCTGTTTTGATTCTAAGAATAAAAAAATAGCTTGCAGCAATAGTATTTTCAAGTGTTACTTTTATAGGAATCGCATAATTATGGTGGCCTCGTGAAAGGAATAGAACGTCTCTCTTGTTCACAAGATAACGTTCAGCATTATATTTTGGCAGCACTTTATAAAGATCGGCAACTTGGAGATTTTGTAATGTGTCAAAATCCCTTATCTGAATAACCTTGTGAGTGCCTTCTGAATCAGCCTCTATTCTGCCCCGAAACTGATAACCAATCTGTATTTCCGCAATGTCTTTAATTCTTTTTTTCATAATAGTTTTTACAGGGCTATCTGATATCACAGACAGCCCTGTTTATAACTTAGAATTTGCTTAATCTACATACTGGTCATTGCATGGCGGTTGATTGTTAAGGATGAGATCTTTTTCCTCAGCTTTTCGTGCCCTCTCTCCGTTTCCATTGCCATGTATATGAATGTGGGTTGCGCCCTTCCTTTTCGCGCATGCTTCCTTCTCATGGTCCCCAAGACGTTCGTTAAGATTATTTGTTTGGCCAATATATCGGGACGACCAATGACTGGGTCGTGATTCTTTGGCGAATATGTAATTCCCCGGCACTTCCCTGAATTTCGTTCCTATCGGATGAATCTCATAGATATACTGAGTTCCCGATTTCCCTGTCCAAGTACATTTTAACGCGTCACTCATTTTAATTCCTCCATTAATGATTAAACTCAGCCACTGACGGCTTTAAAAAAGCCTGTCAGATGTGGCCACCTACAAACAGAACCTTATTTTGGCACCACCACCTTTTCTTGTTGGCTGAGCTTGACTGGAGGATAAAAAACGTATAAGATAACCGTGTATTCAGATGCGTTTTTGCTCCGGCTATCTCAGCCTGAGTAAAAACAAAAGGCTCTGTGTCATTAGCACAGGGCCTTTTATTTACAGGCCATACAGGTTTAATGAAATATGTATTGAAGTATCCTGTATTGTTCATGATAAAAGCATAGTATATCTCCCGAGGACTTGTCAAGATAAAGTGAAGTATATTTAATACCTCTTTTTATTTATTGACTTCCCGCCGCCGAAATTTTAAAATATAAAGAATTTTTGCGAGGTTGAGGACGCACAGCCCCGAACGTAGCCCTGAACCATGCGGGACAGGGCGAAGAGAGGGGCGGAGCCGTTTCAGGGGTTCCGTTCAAAGTGAGTTCGAACTTTATCCAATAAGG
>VAPA010014370.1_pt1 | contig 10998 bp, 10 predicted proteins | sample 3395041 | NCBI WGS metagenome assembly VAPA01 (sample SAMN08290432, study PRJNA428436) | hydrothermal vent metagenome | isolation source: Deep-sea hydrothermal vent chimney | place: Indian Ocean: Southwest Indian Ridge | depth 1973 m m
AATTATCATTGGTCATTGTTAATTTTACAATTTTCAATGTTTAGTTCATGGCTGCTGTTATAATATTATATTATCATGGAAAATGGCAGAGTGCACGTAGTAATTAAAGGATATGTGCAGGGAGTGTTTTTCAGGGCAAGCACAAGAGATATGGCCAACCGCCTTCAACTGACAGGCTGGGTCAGAAACCTTCCTGACGGCAGGGTTGAAGCTGTTTTTGAGGGACTGCAGGACAGACTCCAAAAGGCGGTAGCATGGTGTTATAAAGGTCCTTCCGGTGCTACGGTTCAGACAGTAGAAGAAAAATGGCTTGACTACTCCGGGGAGTTCAAAGGATTTGAGATAAAGTATTATGATTGGCACCCATAGGTTTTGAGAAAAGATGAAATATTTCCTCAAAACCTGGACACGGGTGTACCCACGTTTCCCCGCCGTTTTGCTTCGCCCCTGGAAATCGCAAAGCGATTTCAGGGACTAAGTCCTGGAAATGCTAAGCATTTCACAGGGCAAATCGAAGCAGCGGGGGGGGGGGAACACTTTTTTGCTTGCACTAATCACTGACACAGTCACTATGTTTTAAAGTCTGACTAATAGGCTTGATAGAAAAAGGCCAATGATATATATTATCAGCATAGATTAGTTCATGCAGGATTCAAGGTCGGAGCGACTCGGAGTTTACTCGTATCGAGCGCAGACTCGCTTCGAGATTCAAAGTCCGTAATCCGTAATGCGTAATGTGTTAAATTTACTGCTAATTAACTAACTAACTAAGTATTACACATTACTCATTACGGTTTTTATGACCCTTTCTTTTAAAAATGCGAATTGAACGAATAGAACTTATAGGCTTTAAATCTTTTTTTGAAAAGACAGCCTTCAATTTCCACTCCGGTATCACTGCTGTTGTCGGGCCTAACGGATGCGGTAAGAGCAACATAGTTGATGCATTCAGATGGGTACTCGGGGAGCAAAGTGCCAAAAGCCTCAGGGGTGATAGCATGGAAGATGTTATTTTTACCGGTTCTGCTTCGAAAAAACCAAAAGGCATGGCAGAGGTAACTCTGGTCATATCAGGTGTTACTAACGGCAGCTCTTCAGATGCAGGAGATCTCTCTGTTACAAGGCGCCTTTACCGTTCAGGCGAGAGTGAATATCTGATGAATAAAACACCATGCAGGCTTAAGGACATAAAGAATGTATTTCTTGATACAGGGCTTGAACTTAAGGCGTATTCGATTTTAGAGCAGGGCAAGATAGACGGTATATTGAACTCAAAGCCCCATGAGAGAAGATTTTTGATCGAAGAAGTTGCAGGTGTAATGAAATATAACGTCCGTAAAGCTGAGGCTTTATCCAAGCTGGATTCTTCCCGTATGAACCTGCAGCGTTTGCAGGATATAATTACAGAGGTCAAAAGGCAGATTAACTCTATAGAGCGGCATGCTAAAAAGGCTGAAAGATATAAACGTCTTTTTGACGAGATCAAGGACATCGAGATAAAGATTGCTGTCAGGGATATGGCTTTGCTGGGAGAAGAACTGGGGAATCTTTCAAGATCAGAAAACAGTCTAAAGACCTCAGAGACAGAACTTTCTTCAAACATCCATTCATCAGATGCGTTGATAGAGGAAAAGAAGCTTTTATGTGTAGATAATGAGAAAGCTCTTGAGGAGGCTCAGGGCAGGCTGAACACTAAAGAAATGGAGTTAATAGAAGAAGAGGGGAAAGTATCACTTTTTAAGAATGAATGTGATCATCTCAAAGGAAGACTGGAGAGATTGCTGATTCGCTGCAGCGAACTTGCGGGGCTAAAAAAAGATATTACCTCTCAGATCAACGATATAGAACTGCAGAGCAAAGATATACGACTTGAATTTTCAAAGATAGAAGAGACTCTAAAAGCTAAAAACGATTCTTTGGAGGTTTTTGAGAAAGAGATAAAAGACCTGGAACAGGACCTTGAAACCAAACGAAAACATATTTTTAACAAATCAGAGGAGATCAGCAGCCTGAGAAATGATGTTAGCAGTCTGACATTGATTATTGAAGGCATTGATAAAAGAGAGATGAAGAATCTGGAAGAAGCAGACTCTCTGCAGAAAAACATTGCTATAGTTGAATCATCCATAAGAGATTCCAGGGATGAATATAATAAACTGGATAAAGGACTGAAAGATAAAAACAGAACAAAAAACAGTCAGTTGGAAGACATTAAAAAGAAACGTGAGTCTCTTACTGAAAAAGAAGAAGGCCTCTATAAGAACAGGGAAGATCTTGCCGCTATAAGTTCAAGAGCGGACTCTTTAAGGGAACTGGATACCGGCAGCATGAGCATGGTAGGGGATAATGTAAAAATACTATGTCAGGTAGCTGATATTTTTGAAGCTCTTCCCGAGCACGAAACAGCTATTGAAGCTGCACTTGGAGACAAATTAAATGTTGCAGTGGTTAATGACCATAATGAAATAGAAAAGGCATTGAAGTTTATAAAAGAGAACAAGATAAACAGGAGTGGATTTATACCCGCAAATATATCTCCTGGGCCCGCTCCTTTATCTTCTAAAGTATTGTCGTCTGACGGTGTTATAGGAAAGGCTATTGATTTTGTTAAGGTCAAAAAGGGTTTTGACAGGATGGCTGAACTTTTACTTCAAGACGTTGTTTTGGTTAATAATTTAAATTCTGCTTTTGATATATGGTTAAAACTTCTACCTGAAATCTCCAGGAACTCCCAGCCCCGGTATTTTGTAACACTTGATGGAGAAGTTCTTGAACCCTCCGGCATTGTTTTTGGCGGGATTGAAAAGGGCGTTTTGAAAATAAAGCGTGAAATAAAAGAACTTGCAAAAAATATTGAGGATAAAAAGGCCATTATCCAGTCTGAGGAAAACGGGGTGTCTTCAATTAAGGATGAGATTGAAGCCCTGGAAATCACAATTGCATCGCTGGATGCCGAAATATCCGTGATGGAAAAGTCATTTCATGAACATGAACTAAGAATGGAGAACCTTTTGGAGGAAGAACAGGAGCAAAAAAGGAAACTGGAATTCCTCTACGCCGAGCTGGAGCAGGACAGGCAGGAAAAAAAGAGCACAGATCAGAGTCGGACAGAAAAGAATAGAGTCTGCAGTTCGAATGAGGATGAAAGGCGATCTATAGAGAGCGATATGCATGGAACCCAAAGCAGAATCGAGGATAAAAAGGGCTTGCTGGATTCACTGCGTTCCGAGATTACTGAGATAATGATGTCTAGCACATCCATAAAAGAAAAAACTGAATCTTTCCTTAGAGAGGAAGAAAGGCTTAGATCGGAACTGACCGGAATTGAAAAAAAGAAAGAGGAAATGTCGAAAGAGCATCAAGACATTGTTGCAGGTATTGAACAGAAGGAAAATGAGATAAAGATAAGCGAAGACCTGCTTAAATCATTTGCTGTCATAATAAGCAAGATGAAGGAAGAGTCTGCAGGTGTTAAGGAAATACTCGAGGCTAAAATGGCTGACCTGAGCCTTATGGAGAAAAGGCAAAAGGTTTACAGTGATGAACTGGCAGATGTTCGTAAAAAGCTTGCTCAGGTCGAAGTAAGAAAAACCGAGCAGTCGCTCAGGCTTGAGCATTTAAAGGGTGATATAAAAAAGAGTTATTCGATTGATCTTGACAGCATAAAAAATGATGAAAACAGAAACGATATGATGCCGACCGAAGAAGAGGAGGAAAGACTTCCTTCTTTAATGGAAAAGCTTCAGGGTATCGGGCCTGTTAACCTCGGGACTCTCGAGGAGCTTGAAGAACTTAAAGGCAGATATGACTTTCTTTCTAAACAGCAGCAGGACATTTTACAGTCCATTGAAAGTCTTCAGGAAACCATTTCAAAGATAAACTTGACAACCCAGAAAAAATTAACAGAAGCTTTTGAGGCGCTGAACGAGAAATTCAAGGAAGTCTTTAACATGCTTTTTGGCAAGGGGAAAGCAGAACTTATACTTACAGAAGGAAGTATACTGGAAGCAGGAATTGATATAGTAGCGCAGCCTCCCGGTAAAAAACTTCAGAATATGATGCTTCTTTCAGGCGGAGAAAAGGCATTGACGGCATTGGCCCTGTTGTTTGCCGGTTTTATGATAAAGCCTACACCTTTATGCCTTCTTGATGAGGTAGACGCTCCATTGGATGAATCAAATACGGACAGGTTCACAGCATTATTAACAGGACTATCAAAAAATATTCAGTTCATTGCTATTACTCATAACAGAAGGACCATGGAGGTTGCTGATTATATTTATGGTATAACCATGGAGGAGCCGGGAATATCAAAAGTCGTTTCAATGCATTTGGCAGAGATGGTCTAAATGAAAGAACTAAAATTTAGCGGTGCTGCTGTTAAAGGCAAGCTTGAGGCAAAGGTTGTTGGAAGCGGGGAAATCAGCATATTAATGATAAATACCGAAGGTATGCTTTTTGAAACAACCAGCAAACTTCATATCAACGCTCATTACAGGTTTCAGTTAACCTTTGAAAAAGAAAAGATAGCACTTCCTGCTAAAGCAACACAGGTACTTTTGAAAGGTATGGTAGAAAAGCACAGTAGAAAAGTTACTCTTTATCACGTTTCTGTAGATTTTGAGAACCTGAAAGATAAAGATAAGACCTTTTTGGAGAATATGATCGATATACTTATTGAGGATGATGTCCCTGTCATTGAGGACAAGATCAATGGTGCCAAGTTCCATATTGAAGATTAAGCCCCCTATAAAGTAAGAAAGTTATGAGTTATATGTTATTGGTTATTCGAATTGCATTTACGATTTTTAACCCCCATACAAAAGTTTCAGGTGAATGAAAGAGGCCGCAGGGTAAAAAATTAATTCGTGTCTGAAGACCGAAGGGATGAGTTTGAATTAATTTACCGGAGGCCGACTGAGAGAACCGCCCGGAAACTTTTGAGGGGAAAGTTTCTTTGGGTACTTTCTTTTCGACAAAAGAAAGTACCACGGGGGTATGGGGGCGTAGCGCCCCAATTATGAACACTGTAGACACAAATAGTGACTACCATAACCTCACTCCACAATCTATGATTAAAAAAATTAAAAACATACTTCCCGGAAGAGTCTTGTCTGAACCAGAGGATCTTTTCTGCTACGGTTTCGATGCATCTTATAACAGGGGTAAACCAATTGCAGTGGTTAAGCCTGTTAGCACGGATGAGGTTTCAAGGGCGGTATCCTTTGGGTTTGAAGAGGGTGTTTCGCTGGTTCCAAGAGGTGCAGGTTCCGGAATGACAGCAGGTGCTGTTCCTCTGGAGAAATCAATAGTTCTTTCCCTGGAATCCATGAACAGAATTCTGGATATTGACGAGAGCAATCTTGTGGCTGTTGTGGAACCGGGAGTTATAAATGCGCACCTGCAGGATGTTTTGGAGCACAGAGGGCTATTTTATCCTCCCGATCCGGCGAGCATGGCGTTCTGTACAATTGGCGGGAACGTAGCAGAAAACGCCGGCGGGCCGCGTGCGTTAAAGTACGGGGTTACAAGTGATTATGTCCTTGGCCTTGAAATCGTACTTCCTGACGGCAAGGTTCTTATAACAGGTGGTAAAACACATAAAGGTGTGGTTGGATATGATCTGACCAGGCTTATTGTTGGATCTGAAGGTACCTTAGCTGTAATAACAAAGATATTTCTAAAGGTAATACCCCTTCCCGAAGAGATCATAACCCTTTTATGTATATTCCCCCGGTTGGACAAAGCAGCAGAAGCAGTTTCCAGAATTACCGCATTAAAAATAGTCCCGAGAACTCTGGAATTTATGGACCGTGAGACAATACAGGCAGTTGAGAAATATAAAACTGTTGGTTTTCCAGGGAATGCAGATGCATTGCTGTTAATAGAAACAGACGGACCCAGAGATTCAGCAGCCAGGGACGCTGAAAGAGTTGCTGATATCTGCTCGTCACTCGGTGCAAGGGTAAGTGCAGCAGACGATGTCTTTGCAAGGCAGAGGCTCTGGGAGGCGAGAAGAGCGGTTTCTCCGGCACTCTACAGGATAAGCCCTACAAAGATTAATGAGGATATAGTTGTGCCGCGAAGCAGGATACCTGATATGTTGAAATCGTTAAGAGAAATCAGTGAAAAGCATAACTTGAAGATAGTAAATTTTGGACATGCCGGAGACGGGAATATTCATGTTAATATAATGACCGATATAAATGATAAGGATGAGTTTAAAAGGGCAAAAGATGCTGTTGGAGAGGTTTTTGAGGCTACACTTAAACTTGGCGGAACTATTTCAGGTGAACATGGTGTGGGGCTTACCAAAGCCAGGTACATCGGCATGGAACTTTCTCCTGAAAGTATAGGGCTTATGAAGTCTATAAAAAGAGTTTTTGACCCGAAAGGTATACTGAATCCCGGTAAGATTTTTCCGAACGATATGTAAAAGACAGGAATGAACTGTTTTATCTTTTTTTTCTGACAGAATAGGAAAAATTCTTGACAGTGCCGAGTCTTTAATCAATTTATTGCTGACAGGGAACGGATTTAAAAACCTCCCGCTCTCCAAAGGATAATAAATATGGACGATATTGATCATCTTATCAAAACAGTATTTGAACAAACAGAGATTAAATGGCAAGAGGTTAGTCAGTATATTGCGAATACAAGCTTGGATGGCGGCAGATATTCAATTTTTTATAACGATCCTTTTCATACTCTTAAAAAAGGTGATATATACCTTGTTGGGTTAAACCCGGGTGGCGATCCACAGAAAACCAAGTTTAACGTCAAAGATGAAATTTCAGAATTTAAAAAATTTTATAGCTCACATAATAGAAGTTTTTCAGCTTACCTTGACGAAGTTTGGGGAAATACCGGCAGTGAATACGAAAAAGGACAAGCATCACATCAAAAACGAGTAAAAGAACTTATAGAGAGCGTTTCAAACTGTCTTGGACAGTTTTGTTCGGTAAGAGATATTTTTGCTGCCAATTTAATATTTTTTCGCACTAAAAACAAAAATGAGCTTAGCACATTATTAAAAATTGCAAAGGATGCAAAAATCCTTGATTATTGTTGGAAGTGTCATATGAAATTTCTGGAAGTTGTTAGGCCAAAGATAATTTTGTGCAATGGTAACGGTGATAATTTATCTTCATATTCATATATAAGAAGGTTTCTGAATAGCGACACAATCAAAGCTGAAAACGCCAAACAATTTGGCAAAAAAAAGATTAAATTTCTGGAGGCTATAATAGAGCCATTGGAAAAAGTTCTTATAATTGGAATACCACATCTTTCTTATCCATCCGTAAGTAAACAAAATGGCGGATACCAGATTCTAAAAGAAAAAATAGATGACTTCATGCAGCAAAAATGAGGGAGGGGGCGGTTTTCAATGCCCGTAACGGCAGATAACAGAGGTTTTGAGATTAATCATCCAAAGGCTTCGCCCTTCTCAAACCCTCGAAACGTTAAATAAAATTTCTGACATGAAAAAGGAGATAAAGATCATGAAAATAGAACCCCTTTTAATTTTTCATTAGAAAGAGCTATGAAAATTTCAGAAAACCAAGAAAGGCTTATCCACAATTTAATCAGCCAAGCCAAAGATAATAGTCCCCGTGAGTGTGAAAGCAGTCTGAAAAAATTATTGGATGAGGCCCACGACACAGCAACAAGACTTCCATTCAGCGGTATTGCTTCATCTAAAAAAAAGGAATACCACATAGAATGTGCTAAACTTTTTATTAATAAGTGTAAAAGTATTTATTTAGATGTCCTTGCACCTAATGAACAGCCATTTGATGAAGAATTGTTAAACTATATCATAGGCCGAATTAATGAACTCCTGCACAGTAGGTCTAAAACAGTAAAGCAATATCTTGAAGGGTCAATGCCAGCCTTTAAAGAATTTAAAGAAGAAATAGATACAGATTTTATGGCTATGGGGAGTAATGCCAAACGAGACCTCTTAATTGAAAGGGACCGTAGAGATAATCTTCAAGACAAAAAAACTCTCCCTCAGTCCAATCAAAACGACAGGATTATACCATCATTCAATTTTATTAAAATCAAGGTGCTAATCCCCATACTTCAAAGAGATTATTGCGAAATCTCCAAATGTATGGAAGTATCTTGCTGGAAGGCTGCCATTATTCTTTCTATTAGCGCCATTGAAGGAATTCTTTATGATCTGCTAAAGCAAAACGAAGATCAAGCCTTAAAATCAAAGCAAGCACAAAAAGATAAAGATGGCAAGAGCGTTTTGCCTCTCGAAGACTGGTATTTGTCTTACTTAATAAATGTCGCCTTTGATCTTGGGTTTGTAACCGAGGGCTTTAAGCAATTAAGTCATACGATTAAAGAATTCAGGAATTTGGTTCATCCCATGAATGAGATAAAAGGATCTTATACTATTGGAGAGCATGAAGCCGACGTTGCTTTTTCAGTCTTGAAGATGCTGCTCAGGGAAAATGGTGATATGAAGAGCAAGCAAAAAGATGAGGGAAAGAGTGCAGGTTCTATTTAAGAATGCCCGAGACTTCATTTAACAACAGGCTTGCGCAAAGGATAGAAGGCAAACAAAAACGCTCTATTATTGAATCCTTCGATTCTGGCGTTTTTGTTTCGCAAGCCTACAACGTTATCTGAAATCTTTTCCTTTTCGCCTGACAGCTACGCTTTTCTATAAGGAACAAATTTGATTATAAATTTAAAACTTACATTATGATTCTAACATCAAACCAAGAACTAACAAAAAAAATATTAAGATGGCTCTCAATAATACCAGTCGGATTTACGGCATTTGTATTATCAGACTGGGCAGTTAGACTACTATTCTGGTTCATGAGATTACCAATAATCATTTTTGAAAAAGTTTTTGGTTTTGGCAGTGGTCCTATTGGTAACCTTTTGGATAGTATCACCAATTACCTTATCGGCGTTAGTAGTATTGAAACAATAATAATAATCGTAACAAGCATTGTTACTGCTTACGCAATAGTTTATATTCTTTCTATCGTTGCTCCTTCAGACAATAAGAAAACTGCTATAGTAATAACAACAATATTTTTATTTTTTCTGGTAATCGGCTTAGTTGCTAAAATTATTAACGGAATTGATGGGGCGTATCTTCTCTGGAGTATATTCCTTGCGGTTGGAGTTATCTCCGCATTGCATTTTATAAAGAAGGAAACGGAGCAAAAGAGCAGTAAACGAGAAAAATTTGTATCAAACAATATACTTGTTATTTTTATTTCAACGTCCTTATTTGCTGTAATAATGATGACTTTTTCCCTGTATTAATTATTTGAAAAATCGAAAGACTTCACCTATATTGCTCCTCCCTGCCTGCGGGCAGATCAGTCGCAACATCAGATATACACAAACGACGTTAGCCGTTCATTGCGAAAAACTCGATTAAAAATATAAATTTCATGTAGAAATGCCTGGCTGACACAGCTAATAATAACCTCCATTATTGACTTCAATCTGTTATAATTTAGCAGGAGGTGAACGATTATGGAGATTGCCCCAAGAATTACGATAGATGAAAAAGTCAGATTTGGGAAACCAGTGATTAAAGGAACACGTGTTCCGGTTGATTTGATTCTTGGTAAACTGGCCGGCGGAATGACCTACGAAGAAGTTATGAACGAATATGACCTTACCAAAGAAGATATTTTGGCTGTATTGGATTATGCTGCAAAGCACCTGTCAGACGAAGAAGTCAGGGCTGTAGTTTAGAATGCTTAAGTTTGTGATTGATGAGGACATGCCTCGGTCAACATCAAAAGTTCTCAAAAGCAGAGGTTATGAAGTCTTAGATGTACGTGATTGTGGTTTAAGGGGCAAAAGCGACGATGAGGTTTTTAAATTCGCCCAAAAAGAAAAAGCCATTATTTTAACTGGTGATTTGGGTTTTGGAAACATTTTGCGCTTTCCTATTAACACTCATTTTGGAATTGCCATTACTCGTTTCCCTAATGAAATATCCACTTCTGAATTAAACAATCAAATAATCAAGGCATTTGAAACCCTTACTGAAACTGATTTTAAGGGTAATCTAATTATTCTTGAACCGGGTAAGATTAGACTCAGAAAAAAATAGATTGCCTGCAACGGACAGCTAACACTTTATAAATGACTTACATCCAACCCCTTCGGATTTCACAAACAACGAAAACGTTAAACGCTCACCGGGAAAAAGATAAAAAGCTTTAGATAAAGTTTTATTATTTAAGATAAAAGAAGGCAGGTTAAAGCTGATAAATTTTATTATAATAAATATGCAAACTGATTGACAATGCTTGAAGAATACTGTTAGTATTTTTTTAGACAAACTGCAGGATATGAGGTCGGAGCGACTCTTCGCAAATCTTTTAAAAAGAAGGGAGTTACTTATTAAATGAAGGTTATTTTAAAAGAAGATGTAAAAAACATAGGTATAATTGGCACAATTGCGGATGTGGCAGACGGCTACGGAAGGAACTATCTTATTCCAAAAAATCTGGCTGTTGAGGCGAATCCAAAAAATATAAATAAATTTGAGCATGAAAAAAAGATAATTCTTGGAAAAGCCAAAAAAATTATGAACACTGCTGAGGCATTGGCAGAAAAACTGTCCGGTATTACCCTGAACATTGAAGCAAATGCAGGTGAAGATGATAAACTCTTCGGTTCTGTAACCAGCATGGATATAGCTGAAGCTATATCAAAGCATGGAATAGATATTGACAAAAGAAAAATTATTTTACCTGTTGATCATATAAAACGTTTAGGCACATATGATATTCAAGTGAAGATACATCAGGATGTAAAAGCAGGTATGAAACTGGAAGTTCACCCCGTTAGAAAGGAAGAATAAAAAATTCTAATGGGGTAAAAAAAACTGCAGGCATAATTATTTTTTATCGCCTTCCCGTCGAAGGCGTTGTACAGGAGACAGTGAAATACATGCCCTGGCTGATCAGCCCGGGCAGAGAAGAGTCTGACCATGAAACA
>VAPA010222580.1_pt1 | contig 10977 bp, 16 predicted proteins | sample 3395041 | NCBI WGS metagenome assembly VAPA01 (sample SAMN08290432, study PRJNA428436) | hydrothermal vent metagenome | isolation source: Deep-sea hydrothermal vent chimney | place: Indian Ocean: Southwest Indian Ridge | depth 1973 m m
ACCGCATCATGCTCGCGAAGTCACGGCGCTCTTCCGATTGAGCTACGGTCACCATCGTTCAGCACCGTGACTTCGCGAGCATGATGCGGTCCACGCCAACAGCGAAGCCGATGCCGCAGTCATACCTCCCACCTCCCGCGACCTGCCTCTGCGCGTCCAGACATGCGCACTCCACCTCGAACCCGTCCTCGGTGTAGTAGTCGAGTCCCCTCTTCACGGACGGCGTCAAGTCATATGTGACACCGGATCCGTCCAGGACCATGCGGAGTACCCGCAGGATCTCCTCGCGGTCGTCAGGCGCGCTGCCGCCAAGCAGCTCGACGCCGAACTGCGTGAACTCGCGGTAGCGACCGGATTGCGGCCGCTCGTACCTGTAGCACCGCGACACATAGAAGAGGTGCACTGGCTTCGGGCGGCTCTTGTCCCAGCCGGACAAATAGAGTTGGCGCACTATGGCTGTCGCCTCGGGGATGAGGCAGATAGGCTTACCACGCTTGTCCCCGAACGCGTACATCTGGTCGAGTATCTCCGCGCCAGCCTTCTCGACGAACGGAGCCTGCTCCCAGATGCTAGGAAGGATTATCTCGGAGTAGCCTTCGGACATGAAGACACCTCCGCATGTTGTCGATCGTGATGACGAACGCTCTGGCGTCGTCGTCCATCAGCACTCTTGTACCCTTTAGCACATTACACCCCCCTCATACCGGCGGATCGTAGTCGATCTGCCGCTCCCAGTCCTGCCTGTCGTCGTCCTCCGCCTGGCGCGCGATCGCCTCGATCAGCGCCACCAAATCGGCCTTTGCGTAGTCCGACACGCTCTCGATGCGGTGCTTGTCCGGCCACTCCTGCACCAACGCTACCGCTCGGCTCATGGCCCACCACCCTTCAAAGAGTACGGTGGGACTCGAACCCACGAATATCCGGGTTGCAACCGGACCCCTTAGCCGCTCGGGCACGCACTCACATTAGGCGATGCAGGGATCGAACCTGCGACCTCTTCCGCGTGAAGGAAGCGCTCTCCCGTCTGAGCTAACCGCCCGCATGGGCAATGAGGGATTCGAACCCCCGACATCCTCCTTGTAAGGGAGGCGCTCTAGCCAACTGAGCTAATCGCCCAACAAAAAAGCCCCGGCGACCCTTGGTAGGATCGCCGGGGCTTTGGCTCATTCACCGCGCGCCCTAGGCGTTCCCACCCTCCGGAAGGATCGCGACGACTACGCAGTGATGCAAAATGTTCAGGTTCATGTCCATTGCTCCAAATCCAATATAGCACACAGGGCGGGGGAAGTCAAGCCGAAACCCCACGGGATAGTTTCCACGACTTCCGCGCGGCTTGAGAAAGACGCCTGCGCATGAATCCCCACGGCCGCGCCGTGGGGGTTGACAACGCGCGCCCAAAGGTGGCAGGAGCTGCCGGACCTGTAATCGAAGGCCGTTTTGTATAGATCTTATTGTTCCGGTAGGTTTGGTGCCGGAATGGACCGGAACCTAAAGGGGAGGAGGACTCATGTTCAGTGGACTGCTAGCTACCAAGACCTTCTGGGTCGGATTGGCCACCGCGCTGGGCGGAATCGCGACGTTTCTCGGGGGCGACCTTTCGTTGGACCTGTCCAGCGTCGGCGCCATCTTCGAGACGCTCAAGTCGCTCGCCACGACGGAGGGCTGGAACGCGCTGATGCTCGGCTTGGGCATCATCACAGGTCGGCACGCCATCAGCAAGGTGGGGTAAGCCGGACTGGCCTAGGGTGAAAGGGGCCGCGGAGACGCGGCTTTTTTCATGCGCCGAAGAAGCCCCGGACCGTGTGGACGGCACTCTCAAAGAGATACATCATCCTCGTCTTGTCGCCGAAGGCGACGCACACGGCGAGAAGCGCGATGACCCCAAATGCTATGAGGAGATTCTTGTTTCTCATATCATCACCAGCCCTGCGACAAAAACATTACGAAACCGCGGCTCGTTATGTTTTTCAGGCTCTGTGGCGCATAGGAGGCCGAGATGCAAAGGTGGATCGACCAGAGTGACTACAGGAGCCTGACGCAGGCGAAGGGCATCATCGAAGACGCCTTCTCGGGCGGCGGTACGGGCTGGCTCCCGGGCCGAGCAGATTGACCTGCACGACGCGCCGCTGGCCGTGGCCAGACATCGTCAACCCAAGAACGGTCGAAAAAGCCTGACTTGCCTTCCGATAAAACCAGGGTATAAATATACATGAAGCTGACCCCGCTAGCAGCGAGGCTGATGGCCCGTGTGGACACTAACCAGACGGTGGTCAGGCAGCGCGCCGAGATCATCGCACACATGGAGACCGGCGGCAAACTCATCTGGGACATCGAGGAGTACAAGGGGCTTGGGCTGGAGGCGCACCGCACCGCGCTGCGGAGGTACTCAAGGATGGTCGAGGAAGACACAATCCGTCTGCGGGCGCTCGGGTTCCAGGGTCCGCAGTACGCCATGCCAGGCGTCATCGTCACCGCCGGAATCAGGGTCACTCTCTCGTTCCTGCGCAACAACGACGCTCATCTGTGGGACGACTTCATCGTCGCAAGGCGGAAGGTGCTGACCGAACCCTAATCGCCCTGTAGCAGGATCACACCAATAACGGTCAGGACCCAGAGGAACCTACAGGTAGTGTCCATCCGCCCGTGAACGGGGACATGGCGCTCGCTATCGCCAGCGGGCCGTTAAGGACGCGTATCAGCCTCAGCAGCCCGGTCGCCTCGCTCCCGGCGCCCATCGTCCAATGCGCGGGCCGCGCGACCATTCCTGTTGTCATCTTCGCGATCATGTGGATCAAGGATTCCTCCGTCAGCACGAGAACGACTGACCGCACCCGCAGCAAGACGAGGAGTTCGGGTTGTCGAACACGAACCCGCGACCGATCATCTCGTCCTTGAAGTCGATGGTCGTGCCGTCCATGTACAGGTTGCTCTTGGGGTCAACGATCACCGTGACTTTCCCGGCGTCCGACTCGTGTACGAATGTCTCGTCGGTTTCCGTGACGGCGCCCTCGTCGGTCATGTCCAGCGAGTACTGGAACCCGGAGCATCCGCCGCCCTTTACCCCGGCCCGCAGGAACACCGGACCATCCGCATCATTCTCGGCGGCTATCCGCCTGACCTCCGTCGCCGCCCGATCCGTGAGTTTGACCATGATACACCTCCTTGTGGATTATATCGGTTCAGAATCGCCCTTGACGACTGGGTCAGTTGTTGTATTCTTTTTCCGTCGTGCGGCTGGTTGTGGATGCAATTACGAGGATATCCAAGGCCGTAGATGTGGCCAAGTGGGAAGAGAACCGCCCGGAGATATACAAGTCGCCCGGGATTATTTCCTAGGTTCCCTCGACAGTCCTGCGTAGCGTACCCTTTAGGTCTGTGCGTTCCCATGGGAACGACTCGTCGCCGAAGTGTCCGAACATCGATGTGCGGCGGTAAATGGGCCTGCACAGGTCGAAGTGTGATATAATGCCTGCTGGTGTGAGTGGGAAGACCTTCTGCACTGCGACGGCGATGTCATCCTCAGCCGCCGCCCCTGTCCCCTTGATGTCAATCGCAAGCCCGACAGGGTCTGCTACCCCGATTGCATACGCGAGCTGCACCTCGCACTCCTTTGCCAGTCCGGACGCCACGACATTCTTGGCGATGTTCCTTGCCATGTACGCTGCCGACCTGTCCACCTTTGTCGGATCCTTCCCGGAGAACGCGCCGCCGCCGTGGCGACCAATCCCGCCGTAGGTGTCTGCAATGATTTTCCGCCCGGTCAGTCCGGTGTCCCCATGCGGTCCGCCGATCACAAACCTGCCTGTCGGGTTGATGTGCGTCTCGATGCCGGCGTGCCAATGTTCTCCTAAAGCACGTCTGATAAGGGCTTCCAGCCCATTCCTCATCTGTTGAGTAAGGTTGCCTTGACGGTTTGTTGCATCCTCGGTGTGTTGTGTTGAAAGTACTACTGTCTTGACACCAACCGGATACAATCTACCCGCTGCGTCCTTCTTGTACTCAACCGACACTTGGCACTTGCCATCTGGTCTGAGCCACTTTATGTCCTCATCGCGACGGGCACGCCACATTTCCATCGCGATTGACTGTGACAGATGCAACGGGAGAGGCATAAGGGATGGGGTGTCGTCCGTCGCGTAGCCGAACATGAGGCCTTGGTCGCCGGCGCCCATCTCGTTGTGGAGGCCCTCCCCCTCCGTGACGCCCCGACTGATGTCCGGCGACTGGGAATGGATCGTCCGCATGACGGCGCAGCCCTGCCAGTCGAACCCCTCTGAGGAGTCGTTGTATCCGATGTCCCTGATGACATCACGGACGGTGTCCTCGGCGCCCGCAAGGGCAAGCTTGGCGGCGGCGTTGTGTGCCGTGACCTCTCCACCGACGACCACCAACCCGGTGGTGACGAATGTTTCGACCGCGACCCGGGCCACCGGGTCGTGCAGCAGCACGCTGTCCAGGATGGCGTCTGATATCTGGTCGGCCACCTTGTCCGGGTGTCCCGGGAAGACTGTTTCCGAGCTGAACACTTGCATGGGCGCTCCTTTCGGCGTATAATGTGCCATGGGTATTATATCCTTCGACAACTATCCACGCGAGGCGTTCGGGTTCGTGTCCGAGGCCATGCCCGCAGCGGTCGAGGACATTCACGGACCAGCCAGCCCGGCGTGCCAAGCCATCCAGGGCTTCATGCAGATGAACGGCATCGGGCCGTCGGACTTGGCGGCGATGTTGGCGGCTGGCGGCGCGGACCAGGTGACCGAGTCGCTGATAGAGCAGGCCGGAGGGATCGGCGCCCTCGACAGGCATGTTAGCGGAGCCGACCTGTGCCTCACTCTCCGCCGCCTCGCGTCAGAGAGGTGGGGAATGATGGCCCGCGTCGTGCTGGCGAGCTGGAACATAACCAGCACCATGGACTTCGGTCGCATAGTCTTCGAGATGGTGAGTCACGGGGCGCTAGGCAAGAGGCCGGAGGACAAGATAGATGACTTCCAGGACGCTTTTGACTTCTCAGATCTCGACAACTACAGGATCAACATGCCTGACGAGTGATTTTGTGTTGTCCTCCGACCGGCCTCCCAAGTGTGGTCAGGAAACCAATCGACTGGAAAGAGTATCGCGCCATGTGTGTCGCGATGAGGAGGAAACTCGTCAGGCAGAACAGGCACATCGCTGCGCGTAGCCGGAGGCAGGCGGAGATGCTCGGGCTGATAGCGAAGCTGGATCAGATACTGGCGCGGCTGGACGACCCTACTGTCCCCAATTGAGCTTCAACCGCATGGCGTGCCATGGCGGGTGTGCCGGGTTGCGCACAAGCATGAACGGCGACGGGTGCCGCGACACCTCTATCGAGTCGCCCGACGAGAACCCCACTGGTTTTTGACCATCGATTATCACGCCAGACCCGGTCTCCGACCGTATTGTGACCGTCTTGTTGGCCTCGACTACGAGAGGCCTGAATGTCAGGCCGTGCGGGCATATCGGCGTCAGCACCATGGCTGGTATGGCTGGCTGTAGTAGCGGGCCGTACGCGGCGAGGTTGTATGCCGTCGATCCTGTTGGCGTGCATATTATGACGCCATCGGATGCCATGTCTGTCAGGTGCTGATCGTCCAGCTCAATGCTCATGCGAAGCATCCTGTACGGGTCGCGCACCACGCAGTCGTTCACCGCGACGAACTTGGACAGTACGCGACTGCCAGCCCGGACGATCCTGATGCTCAGCATCATCCTCTCTGAGACGATGTCACCAATGTCGGACGCCTCCTTGAGCGCGACTAGCAGCTCGTCCTTGCAGAAATCGGCGAGGAACCCCAGCTTTCCGGCGTTCACCCCTGCCAGCGCGATGCCGCTTCCGGCCACCTCACGAGCTGCGCCGATCAGCGTCCCGTCGCCGCCGACTACGACGGCTAGGTCTGGCTTGGCGTCTCGCATGCCGGAGTAGTCCCAGCCAAGAGACGCGCCGATCACATCGCACACTGTTGGCAGCTCGCGACTCAGCGAATCGAATATCGGGATCACCTCCGGCTTGTCGGCGTTACCTGTCAGGAATACTCTCATCGCTGTTCTCCGAAAGGCGACCTGACGGCGCGGGGGGAATCCAAGGCACTTCACCAGGGCGAACTTGTCGGACCTTTCGGTCTTGCCATCATTCCCGATCATCGCTTATCAGAGCCTTGGGGCGATGACCACTGAGTTCGATTTCCCTGACGGATCCACTCGCCGATTTCTCCGGACGCGACTGTGTGGCTAGTCAACGCTACCGCATGTCCCCGCTGTCAGGTCTCCGTGTCAACCATGCTGTCCTCGACGCCCTCGAGCTTCAGCTTGCGGTCGTCTTGGTCTCCGTCCTTCTCGCCATCAACCGTGACGACGACTCGATTCTTCCCGTCGAAGTCACCTCGCAGGATGGACTCGGAGAGCGAGTCCTCCAAGTATCGGCTGATTGCCCGCCTGAGCGGCCTCGCCCCGAACTTGTCGTCCGTACCCTTCTCGATTAGGAAGTCCTTCGCGCTCTGCTCAACATCGAGGGCGATCCCCTTCTCCCCAAGCCGGGCTTCGACCTTCGCGAGTTCCAAATCCACTATGCTGCCGAGGTCACTCTTCGTAAGCTTGTGGAACACGACCGTCTCGTCCAGCCTGTTCAGGAACTCCGGCTTGAGTACATTCTCCATCTCGCCGAGGAGGGTCTCCTTCATCTTCTCGTAGTCCATCTCGTCGGAGTGAATCGAGAACCCGAACGAGTCCTGGTGCGTGATGCGGTGGGCGCCTATGTTGCTCGTCATAATGACGATCGTGTTCTTGAAGTCCACATGGCGACCAAAGCTGTCAGTCAACCTGCCCTCCTCCATGATTTGAAGGAGCATGTTGAACGTGTCCGGGTGCGCCTTCTCGATCTCGTCGAACAGGACGATGGAGTATGGGCGCCTGCGGATGAACTCCGTGAGCTGTCCGCCCTCCTCGTAGCCGACATACCCAGGAGGCGCGCCGATAAGCCTTGAGACACTGTGCTTCTCCATGTACTCGGACATGTCCAGCACCAGCAGCGCGTCAGGGTCGCCGAACATGAGCTCGGCTAGGCACTTTGCGAGGTAGGTCTTGCCAACGCCGGACGGACCGACGAACACGAAGCTGCCCATCGGGCGGTTCGGGTCTTTCAACCCGCTCCTGGATCGGCGTATCGACTTGGCAACGGCCGACACGGCCTCGGCCTGGCTGACGACTTTCTTGTGCAGTTCGTTCTCCAACCCCAGGAGCCTTGCTGCCTCGTCCTTGTTTAACCTTGTCAGCGGCACGCCAGTCATCACGCTTACGACCTCGGCGATGATGTCCTCGCCGACCACCACGCCGCACCCGCCGTCCCTGTCGGACCACTGGCTGATGGCCCTTTTCTTCGACTTGGACTTCTCGTCTATCTGATCCCGGATCTCCGCGGCCCGCTCGAACTCCGAGTTCTTCACCGCCTCGCTCTTCTCGCGCTCCAGCGCGCTTATGCCCTGCTCGAGTTCCATGACCTCCGGCGGCTTCGTCGTGGTGCGCAGCCTCATGCGTGATCCGGCCTCGTCCATCACATCGATCGCCTTGTCGGGCTGCACGCGACCCGATATGAACCGGTCGGAGAGATCGACTGCGGCGACGACCGAGTCGTCAGAGAACTGCACTTGGTGGTGGGCCTCGTACCTGTCTCGCAGCCCCTTGATGATCTCAATAGTCTCGTCCCTGCTCGGCGGCTCCACCACGATCTTCTGGAACCGACGTTCCAAGGCGCTGTCCTTCTCGATGTACTTGCGGTACTCTGTCAATGTGGTGGCGCCGATGCACTGTATTTCTCCGCGGCTTAGCGCTGGCTTCAGCACATTGGCCGCATCTATGGCGCCCTCGGCCCCACCCGCACCGACCAGCGTGTGCAGCTCGTCGATAAAGAGGATGACATTGCCCGCACGCCGGACCTCGTTTATCACGGCCTTGATTCGCTCTTCGAACTGCCCGCGGTATTTTGTGCCCGCGACCATCATGGCCAAGTCGAGGCACACAATGCGACGCCCGGCCAGGAGCTGGGGTACGTCGTCCGCGACGATCTTCTGCGCCAAACCCTCGACGATCGCGGTCTTGCCGACGCCAGCCTCTCCGAGCAGGACTGGGTTGTTCTTCTGCCTGCGACACAATATCTGGAGGACTCGGTCTATCTCGTCCGATCGCCCGATGACCGGATCGAGCTTGCCATCACGTGCCATTTCCGTGAGGTCGCGCCCGAACGAGTCGAGGGCTGCTGTACCTTTCTTGTTGTTGTTCTTCTTTCTCCCTGCCGGACCCGCGGCGACGTGGCCTTCATCAAGCTCCTCGATCTCAGCTCCATCGCCCAAGAGGTTTAGCACCTCATCCCGAACGCCGTCTATCTTCACCCCGAGCGTATCGAGGACCTGCACCGCCTTGCCATCCCGTTCGCGGAGCAGACCCAAGAGCAGATGTTCGGTCCCTATGTAGTTGTGATTGAGGCTCCTAGCCTCCTCGACCGCGAACTCGATCACCCTCTTGGCGTTCGGCGTCTGCGGCAGTTTGCCCATCGCAACATCTCCGCCGCTGGTCTTGGTCAGCTTCTCCACTTCTGTCCTGATCGTTCGGAGATCGGCCTCCATGTTCTTGAGGACACTGGCTCCGACGCCGGATCCCTCCTTCACGAGTCCGAGAAGGATGTGTTCCGTCCCTATATGCTCGTGGCGGAGCCTTTGAGCCTCCTGGTTGGCCAACGCCATCACCTTCTTGGCCCTGTCGGTGAATCGTTCAAACATGTACTCCTCCTTAACTCGGCCGCGCCCAGCCGCATGCCTCAACGGATTCTAGGCGTGTCCGCATGGTATGGCAACTACTGCTCACTCTCCGATTTCCAGACCGGCGTGTCGCCCTCCTCCTCGATGCAGTCCTCCAGGAACCTTGTGAGTCTTCGCTGGTACCTGTCCTCGTGCGCTTTCCGAGCCTTTTCCGTTTCCCTGCGAATCTCCTCATCGACCATCCGCGACGCAGCCTTCTGAAAGATCGCGACGAACAATATCGCCACAGGCACCGCCGCGACGGCTCCGAGCAGAACCAGCGCCACCGTCTCCGCGAAGGCGTGTCCCCGTAGGTATCTTGTACACAAAAAGGATCCAGAACCGAGACAGATGGCATTGAACAGATACGGCCACCTAGCTGGCGCGGACGCCAACTTGTAGAGGATATACGAGAATTGCCTCATTATGGCTATTCTAGCGGGTTGACAAACTGGTTGCAGCGCGATATAATAGCGATGCGGGGTAGAGCAGAGGAAGCTCATCGGGCTCATAACCCGGAGGTCGGAGGTTCAAATCCTCCTCCCGCTATTTGGTCGCCCTCCGGGCGGCCTTCTTCTTGCGCAGGACCCCCAAGGCCTCGTCCGCCCTGTCGAACATCCCTTGGCAGGTGTCGATGTACCTCCTGTCCTCCCCGAAGATGATCCGCCTCCCCCCGAGCCTCCACACGAGTGGGTGGTGGCTGGCGACGATGATCTGGTGCGGACTCTCCGCCGCGAGCAGGACGAAGTCGATTATCCCCTTGAGGTCCAGCCCGTTCTCCGGCTCGTCGATCAGGAACACCCGCGGGTCGTCCGCCGGGGCCTTCGCGATCGACCGCATGATCGCCCCCGCCCACTCGCCGTGGCTGCTCTTCATGGCTTGCAACTGGAACATCATGTCCATCGAGTCGTCGAAGTAGCCCTTGTGCGGGCCGTTCTTGACGAGATCGCTGTGGATGATCTTGAACTGGCAGAGGACCCTCACCCGACAGGGACGCTTCTCGCCCGCGAGGGGCTGGCGTTTGGTGCCGGAGGCCATGATGGCCTCCATCAGCGACGACTTCCCGGAGCCGTTCGGCCCGGCCAGCACATTGACGAAGGGTCCGAAGGTTACCTGCGTCTTGCCGATCCGCCTCTTCCACGCCGGGTCAGTGATGGTCACCCTCTCTATCATATGCTTGCTCCAAGCCGACAAACGACAGCAGGCGATAGGCGCCGATCCAGTATGTTCGACCAAATCCGCCTTCGACGCTGAACCGAAGCTCGCCGATGCTGAGGCCGCAGGAGCCCCTCACTGTGCCGGAGCGGACATTGTCGCCGTGCATCCAGCACACTCGGGAGCCTGCGGGGAAGAGGTCGCGGATAAGCTCCCGCGCTCGGCGATCCGCCTCCTGGGCTCGAGCCATCGCGTCCCTAATCTCTGCCCGCGGGCTGGTAATGGTCATGCGCCGTACAGCCCGTGCTCGCGGATGTAGTCGTACACGCCCGGCGGCAGGCGCCATCCGGGATCCTCGCCCGCCGCGATCATGTCCCGCACCTCCGTCGAGGAGACCTCCGGCGGCGGCTCCTCGCTGGCGATGTAGATGTGCGGCTCCCTCCTGTACCAGTCCACCTTCGGCTCCGGCTCCACCCCCAGCCTCGGAACGACGACGAACCGGATCATCCTCTCTAGGTGCTGCGAGTCCACCCATGTGGAGAACGAGTTCGCGTTGTCCAGCCCGATCATGTAGCTGAAGTCGTACTTGTCCTTCGCGAAGCCCTCGGCGAGTACCAGCTTCACGAACTGGTATGTCTGGCCGCTGAGGCTCTTGTCCACCTCGTACCGCCACGCCTTGACCCTGCCGTCGCACTGCGCCGCGATCTCGACCATGCGGAGGCGGTGCTCCGGGGAGGCCATGTCCTTGTTGTTCATGTGGCTGAAGGGCGGCACCATCCACACCTCGTCGAACATGCGGCTCGCGTCTAGCACGAGCTGGGCCGTCCTGATGTGGCCTATGGTGGGCGGGTCGAACGCGCCGCCGTAGAGGGCGACCTTGAACTTCCGCCCGAGGCTGTGGTACTGCTGCGACCTCCTCTTGATCTTCGCCAGCGTGTTCGCGACAAGCTCGCCGACATCCCAGTCGCACTCGTTCGCCATCTGTATGGCGGACGCCAGCAGGTCGCCCAGCTCCTCC
>VAPA010608920.1_pt1 | contig 10974 bp, 11 predicted proteins | sample 3395041 | NCBI WGS metagenome assembly VAPA01 (sample SAMN08290432, study PRJNA428436) | hydrothermal vent metagenome | isolation source: Deep-sea hydrothermal vent chimney | place: Indian Ocean: Southwest Indian Ridge | depth 1973 m m
AGTGTTGAACAGTCTTAAATTAACAATTCTTCCTGACTCTAAACCTTAAACCTTAAACACTAAACCGGTTTTTGGTTTTAACAATTTAACAGTTTGACCTCCCCGCCTTTCAGATCAATACTGGTGCAGGCGGCTGCATACCCTGCATTGAGGAGTGCAGCAATCCGCGGGGCAAGGTCTTTTCCGTTGATGGTTGCCGAAAGAAGTATGATGGAGGGATCGGCGGTTTCAACCGCCTGTTCAACTGCTTTCAGCCAGGCCATTCCCGAGTAGGTGCTCAGTGATGCGTCGTCAGCCACGTAGACTTTCTCGACTCCATATGAACCGAAACCGGATGCGTGGTCGGCCACACCCGCCCCTATCAACAAAGCGGAACATCCCGCTCCAAGTTCGTCAGAGAGCTTTCTTCCTGCGCTGGCTGTTTCGGCTGTCACGCTGCGAATCACACCTTCCCGTGTCTCTGCAATTATCAGAACTCCACTCGGCATATCGCGAATCTCCTTTGATCTGCTTACGGTGTATCAGAGTACTTTGGCTTCTTCTTTGAGCAGCCGTACCAGTTCCACAACAGCATCAGTTCCCTCTCCAACTATCCTTCCCTCCGGTCTGGGCGGAGGCAGAGTAATCTTCTCAATCTCCAGGGTTGCGTCGCCCTGGTCGATCTCCAGCCCTGCTATCTCCTTTTTCTTCGCCGTCATGATGCCCTTCAGCGAAGCGTATCTCGGTTCGTTCAACCCTTTCTGAGCGGTGACCAGGGCCGGAAGCCCGCACGTTGCGGTCTGCTTCCCGCCCTCAACTTCTCGGGTAATCGTCACGCCGCCATCTGATAGATCGAGACTCACTATCTCCGTAAGACACGGTATCCCGAGTATTGTTGCAAGCATCGGACCCTGTGCCTGGGTATCGTCATCGACCGATTGTTTTCCGGTGAGGATCAGATCGTATGGCCGGTCTTTAAGCGCAGCAGCGAAAAGGCGCGCCTGCTGGAGAGGATCGTCAACTGTTTCGTGTGTCTTCACGTGCACAGCTTCGTCACAACCGAGCGCGAGGCAGCTGCGAAGCGCCTGTGACACGCGATCGGGACCTATTCCCATAACGGTAACAGATCCCTCACCCGACTCTTTAAGCTGCAGCGCCGCTTCAACCGCATATTCATCGTAAGGATTAACCACGTAGGTGACATCCTGCTTTTCGATATGCTTCTTATCGGAACCTATCTTCACGGGAGCCGCTGTATCGGGTACCTGAGAAACGCAGACTACCAGATTCATATCTTTCCTCCACGAATGTATCGTTCAATCCGGCAAAGGGACACAGGTGTGCCGTTCCGCAATTACGGAGCGGCACACTAAGCTGTGTAAACTGTAAATAACGCTGCCACCGGTAACAAGCCGATTTTCCGACGGTTGCCGGCCCCGCTGGCGCATTCGATCATCTGCACGTATCATGGCATGCCATGAGGATATTGCTCACTGCATCAAAAGCATTTCTGCCGGGGTCGGCGACGGTAATATTTCTGTTTCTCCTGTTCCCCCGCACCTCATCAGCACAGCTGCCCTCTTCCGATCCCGATCAAACCCTGGAGGGCCTGCCAATCAGTAGCATCACCGTCCACGGACTGGAAAAAATGGATGAAGATGTCGTGCGCAGGAGGCTGGAGCTGTGTGTAGGTTCGCCATTCCGCAGTGATACAGCAAGGAGGGATGAGAGGGCTATCACCGGACTTATGACTTTCTGGTCGGTACGTATCCGCGCATCGGGATATCCTGACCGATCCCGACCGCAGTCGGTTGAAGTGGAAATATATATCGATGAAAGATTCGCCTGGTTCGCCGCTCCTCAGATCGACTGGACTCCTGAGGAGGGGTGGTCGTACGGTCTCGACCTCGCATATCTGAACGTAGCCCGCAGAGGTCACCAGCTCTTTTTCTCCCTGCTGACCGGTGGCGCCAGGTATCTGAAGGTCAGCTTTCAAAATCCGTGGAACGGCTCCAGCCATCAATCATTCGACATCGAGGGTTCTGCTGTCCGTATCACGAATAATCTCTATGACTTTTACGAGTCGGGTGAGAGGTTCAACCTCGAGATGGGCCGGTGGTATGGAAGGAACGGTCGGGGCATTGCGGGGGTGAGTTACCGCAGGGTCGTGGGTGTCCACCCCAGGTACTCACCCACTCCTGGTACCCGCTTCCACGACCGTTTCCACTCAATCTGGCTCTACCTGGGTCGCAACTCAACTGATCCGTGGGGATATCCCGGGACAGGCACGATTACCGGGATCAGGATCGAAAGCTACGGTGGATTCCTGGGAGGCAATATATCCGGAGGCGCACTGCATGCCGCTGTAATAAACAGGAGAGTAATCACAGGGGATTGGGTGTCGGCCGGCATGATAACTCTGGACGGCATGTGGGGAGAACAACCATTCTGGAGACTTCTGACGCTCGGTGGAGCAAACAGCATCAGGGGCTTTCCGCTCGGACACTACCTGGTTACCCGGCGGTGGGAAGTTTCCGGGGAGCTTCAATGGTATGTAGTACCCATGCACATCGTTCCAGTCGGAAAGCTGGGCGATCAGATTGTCGGTGTTTCCCTTTCAGTTTTTCTGGATGCCGGAGGTGGAAGCGGAATCAGACGTGGTCCGGAAGAGGGTCCCTGGCCGGATCGAACGCCGACCCTGATCTCGGCGGGAGTGGGATGCTACTTTCACAACGCACTTCTCGGGACTATCCGTATCGAGATGGCCTGGCCTGAGGATGGAGCTCGCCATTTCATCTTCGGCCTCGGAATTAAATTCTGATTCGCTCCCCGTTTGCCTCTGATTCAAGACCGGATTATGTCTGCCCCCTCCCCACCGAAATCTCTCATGGCATTGCGTGTGTCTATTATCAGTGAGGCATTCCTGCCCAGCAGACCGTAATCCACATTCGAGTGGTTGGCAGCGATAACCACAAGGTCATATTCGCCGATAGTGCCTGCTTCGAGATCCACAGAGTTTCTTCCTGTGAAACCGGGGTAATCACGGGTGGGCGGAAGAACCGGTACGAAAGGATCGTGATAACTGACCCGGGCACCGATCTCTTCCAGCATCGACATCAGTCTCAGGCCCGGCGATTCACGTGTATCGCTGATATCGGGTTTGTAGGCGACTCCTATCAGCAGGATCTTCGCCCCGTCGATTTCCTTCCCCCTCCCCTCCATCGCATCCAGAAGCCTCTTCAGAACATATTGGGGCATTTCTGAATTTATTTTCCCTGCCAGTTCGATAAACTGCGTTTTAAAGTCGTATCTTGTTTTCCCTATCCAGTATAGATAGAAGGGATCTATCGGAAGGCAGTGACCTCCCAGTCCCGGACCTGGATAGAAGGCCTGGAATCCGAACGGCTTGGTGGAAGCCGCAGCGATCACCTCCCAGATATCCAGACCCATGGTGTCCGCCAGCATCTTCATTTCGTTGACAAGCGCTATATTGACACTCCGGTAGATATTCTCGAGCAGTTTAGCCATCTCTGCCGTTTCGAGTGTGGATACCGGCACCACTTCGGGTGTGATCCGGGAATATAGATCCACTGCCAGCTGTAGTGATTCCTCGTCCAGACCTGCAACTATCTTTGGAATCATCGTCAAATCGTGGTCTGGATCACCCGGATCGACTCTTTCGGGAGAGAACGCCACAAAGAAATCTTCACCGGCCTTCAACCCCGAACCCTTCTCTAATATGGGGATTACCACATCTCTGGTGGTTCCAGGATAAGTGGTGCTTTCAAGGGACACCAGTTGTCCAGCCGCAAGATACCTGGCAATCTGTCCTGTAGTGGACTCAATATAGGACAGGTCAGGTGTCATGTCATCTGTCAGAGGCGTCGGTACCGCAATAATCACTGCCGAGGCTTTTTGAATGGCGGCCATGTCAGTTGAGAGAGTAGCTTTATCATCCAGGCTACTCTCTATAGACTCCGGAGGGATGTGTGAGAGATACGATTCCCCTCTCTTCAATTTTTCGATCTTTTCCGGATCGATATCGATGCCGGTGACTTCGCATCCGGCATCCCGAAATGCCAGCAGAAGCGGGAGACCGACATATCCCAGACCGATTATTGCTACGTCTGACATTTCAATACCTCTTATTGGTCAATGCGTGAAGCATGATCCCGCCCGCAACGGCAACATTAAGAGATTCGGCCGATCCTGTTGTCTCTATGTGCAGGGCGGTTCCGAATTTCTGAAGTTCAGGTTCGAGACCGACAGCTTCACTGCCCATAAGCAGAAGCCACGGTTCCACGGGGGGTTTCCGGGGCAGAGAGGATCCTGCGTGCGCCTCAGCACGAAAGATCGACCAGTCGGCCTTCTCAAGTGCCTGCAGAATGGGAAGCAGGAAAACCCCTTCAGCTACAAGCTGAAGGCCGAAAATGCTTCCAACAGCAGCCCTGACAACTTTCTGATTCGTTATCTCTACACAACCCTGTCCCAATAAAACACCATTCAGACCAAATGCTTCGGCCGCCCTCAACAGGCTGCCTGCATTGCCGGGATCGCTGACCGAATCGAGGCAGAGCAGTCTTTTCGCCCCAAGCCGTTTCAAAAGCGATAACAACTCATCGCCGGCAGATTTCCTGACCGGTTCCCACCTGACCCAGGCGATCAGTCCCGATGGTGTTCTGGTGTCCGCAATTTCCTGCAGATGCCGCCGTTCAATCGATCGTACTCCTATGCCTCTCTTCTCGGCTCTTTCCACAAACTTCATGGAGGAGGTGTTCCCTGCAACATCCTCTGAAATGGCTATCAGCTGTACTCTGTCGGGGAATTCCAGAGCGCTTTCGATGGCCCGCGATCCCTCGAGCAGGAAAGCACCCCTGCGCAGTCGTACCGATTGACTGGTCAGGCTCCTGAGGGTGCGGAGCTCACTCCTGCCCAGAGGTCTCAACATTACCTGGTTCCGGGCTCGCTGCTGGCTTCCGACCTGTAAAACGCACATAAAGGAGAGCGCCCAACGCGCCGAAGACCGAGAAAATCGCCATAAGGAATATCGCTGAGAAGAAATGCAGGATGACCGCGCCAATGCCGCTGCCCGCCATTCCCTCGAACGCCTTCAGACTCTGTTCAGGGAATGCGTCGGGAAGGTATCCTTTGATCTCTCCGATGAAGCCTGCTGTTGATGGCCCCACCGCAATACTGTAGAGCAGTTGACCGGTTGAACTGACAAGCCCGGCAAATGCCCCGGCAATCGCACCCATCTTTGGTGCGTCGCGGTCATCCAGGGATTCTCTTCCCCGTATCAGTGCAACCGCCATCGCTCCGGTAATCCACGCCCAGAGACAGCAGACGCAGTTCACCAGCCCGATTACGGGAAGGCACGAACCAAGCCCTCCGGTCAATCCTCCCCAGAATATTCCTCGAAGTCTATTCTCTGACAGTTTCATACCTGTTCCCCAGAAGAGCTGCGGCCACTGGGGCGGCAGCCATAATTCCTGTCACTGATCTCAAAAGCGCACCTGTAGCCCAGATGCCCAGCAGGTTGGCCGTTCCATCGATCGCCAGAGGCAGGACCAGAATGAAGGCCCGGCGCGGTACTCGCTTTTTCAGACCAAATGTGTAAGCCAATGCGGCAATAATACCAAATACACCAAGACCGCCATAGAATCCAGTACAGCGGGCACAAACTACAAGTGTATTTCCGAAGAGCAGAAGAGAACGCTCAGGGGTTTGATGGCAAAAGGGCCGAAAGGCCAGATCGACAGCGCCGTGTATGAGAGTGCCCGGGCCGGCTGCTGCAGCCAGAAGGATCAGAAGGGCAGGCGTCCATAGCAGCAGAATCCAAACCGGGGCCGGAATCGAAGGCGGTGAACCACTGCCCGAGATATCTCCTGTATTTTCCCTTGTACTTTCCCTGCCCATGGATGCCAGTCTATGGCCATCTCCCTGGAGAGTCAACGAGCTTCAGAAATGCTACTGATGTGTGAAGAGAAGTTAATAGATTTATATGCATATGATAAAGTGTAATTAAGTTCAAACAGACATCCGCCAAATCTGTTTTTCAAAGCGATGATTATTTCATCTTTCTGCTGCGGACTGTGCCAGAGAAGCAGCTGTGATGCAGGCCCGAGAGCCGGCAGAATCCACCTGAACAGTTTAAGCGGTGGAGCCACTGCTCTTGCGGTGACCGTCTCGAATTCTTCAAGATCGGAGATGTGCCATTTCTCGATCCTGCCTGAAGTAACAGTTACTCTATCCTGAAGCCCGAGTTTTTTTATGGTGGCTACAAGCCAGTCTCCTTTTTTCTCTTTTGCCTCGAGCAGCACCGTCTCTGCTCGGGGACGAGCTATTGCCAGCGGTAATCCCGGGAGCCCCCCTCCGCTACCGATGTCGAGCAGCCTGTCTGAGTGTGCCGAGGGCCACCGGATGAGAGCTGCAAGGGAGTCACCGATGTGTCTCAATGGACCCTGGCTTACAGCATTCCCAGAAATGACATTCAACCTGGAAGAAGCTTCACAGAGAAGATACCAATAATCAATACACCGGTCGATGACCGAACTGTCTATCTCAATGCCCAGGATGGAAAGTTCGTCGCACAGAAGATCTGTTTCAGATGTGGAATGTTTCACGTGAAACATCCTGGCTTAGTGCACAGCTTCGTAATAATGTTGGTGTTCGAGCGACGATGCATTCCGTACAGCCGCGGAAGTAACTGTTTCACGTGAAACATTGCTTCAGGCGGCGGCTTTTCCCGGTCTCTTGTGAATCAGCTCAGTCTGAAGAATTGAGAAAATATTAAATAGAGTCCAGTAAAGGGTCAACCCTGCCGGGAAGCTTCTAAAGAGAAAGAAGAACATTATCGGCATGATTATAGCCATCGGCCTCTGTCTGGGATCTTTCATCTGCGCCCTCTGCTGTACCAGCATCGTCAGCGACATGAGGCCGGGCAATACCATGTATGGATCCATGACAGAGAGGTCCTGTATCCACAGCATGAAGGGTGCGCCCCGCAATTCGATCGTTGTTCTCAATATCACGAAAAGCGCGTAGAAGACAGGCATCTGCAGGAGCATCGGGAAACATCCCCCAAGGGGATTCACTTTATTCTCCTTGTACAGGTTCATGATCTTCTTGTTCATCTTCTCGGGATCGTCCTTGTACTTCTCTTTGATTTCCTGCATTTTCGGGGTCAGCTCCTGCATGGCATGCATGCTGGCCCAGAATTTCTTCGTCAGGGGAAATACGAGAATCTTGACAAGTATTGAAAAGATGATGATCACAACGCCATAATTGGGGATGATTTCGTAGAGGAATGTAAATAACAGAAGGCTGACCTTGCTGATAGGCCGGATAAATAACCACCCGAAGTCCATCATCCTCTGCAGCTCCACATTATACTTCCTGAATATCCTGTAATCGATAGGCCCCAGATACATCAGGGTTTCTACCGAACCGCCCGTTCCTGCAGGTATCTTCCTGTCGAGCGCCATGCTCATCCTGGCCGGGCCAACTTCGCCGGCAGCTCCTACCATGCTTGCGCTGCGGAAAGGACCATTTATGGGAATCAGTATCGATGAGAAATATTTTGTCCGTAGAGCAGCCCAGTCGACGAAACCTACAAGCCTTTCCTCTACTGTTTCTTTCTTCAGTTTCGTCCTGTGAATATCCCCGCCCTGATAAGCGTAGAAACCTGTATAGCGGATTTCGTCCTGCCGGGCCTCCTCAGTCAGGGTCAGGCCTCCCAGCCACAGCAGATTGTATGCATCATTCATCGGGGTGGTTTCGAAACCCTCGAAGGAGTCCCTTATCATTACGTCGTAGGTTGTCCCGTCGAACCTCATCGTACGTGTGATCCGTCTTCCATCACCCAGATCCGCCTGCAGAACCAGCTCGGCTGTGTCAACTTCCTGCAGCCAGATCGTATTCGGAGAAATCGATTCGAAAACGAAATCGGTGCTCGATACTCTCAGGTCTCCGACCGGTATTTCTATTACAGGTCCATATGCGTTTTCCGGAATAAGCTGGATTTTCTCACCATCCTTCATGAAGAAGCGTTCCATCTGCCATCTCTCGAATACCGCCCCCATCGTATTCAGGTCAGCACTGTAGAGAGGGGTCACTATTGTAATTGTTCTTCCGCCAACCAGACCGGATAGAAGGGATTCTGTTTCAGCGGTAGTTGGTTCGGACTCCGAAATAATATTACCTGGTGAAGCAGGGGGGAACGTTTCCTCACCACCTACCTGAACTGTTGCTGCGGTGCTGTCTGCCGGGACCTGTTGAGGATTTGTTCCGTACAGAAAACGGAAGTAGGTCGGCATCAACAGAAGCATGATTCCGATGATGATCAGGGCGGCGATGCTTCTTCTGTCGTTCATTTACGCTCCTTCGAGCAGGGAACCGGATCGTATCCGCCTCTCGACCATGGTCCGCATCTGATAATCCTCCATATACTCAATCCCCAGCCTTTTACCGGTCCATATTTCTGGATAGCCTCTATGGCATAAGAGGAGCAGGAAGGATGAAATCTGCACTGTACACCGAAGACAGGTGAAAGTAGCCATCGGTATATATATACAGGTGTTTCAGCTGTTTTTTTTAGTAAGTTCTCTACAGAGAATCTGGAATGATCGATTGAGGTCGACAAACGAAGCATCTTGAGCATCCGATTTTGCAATGAACAGGAACTCTCCTCTGGCAGGCAGCAGATCTCTTTCGCGCCGGTAGATTTCCCGCAGCCATCTTCGCAGCTTGTTCCTTTTGACTGCGTTTCTGCAGTTCCGGCTGACAGTTACTCCCAATCGGCGATTTGTTGAATCATCTGTTCGAGGCAGATAGCGGATGACAAGATAATCATCCTCCACTCCCAATCCCTCACGCATCAGCTTCTGGAAAGAGTTCTTGCCTTTAAGACGCTCACCAGCTGGCAGACGCTCCCCGGCCATGGTTTACACCGTCAGGCGTCGGCGCCCTCTCTTTCTCCGGCGCTTCAACACAGCACGGCCATTGACATCGCTCATTCGTTTGCGGAATCCGTGCTTGTTCTTTCTTTTCCGCCGGCTCGGCTGATAAGTTCTCTTCAACTCTTCCACCTCAATCTACACAGAAAATTATAAGACTTGGTAAGTAATCAGATGCAGAGGTCCCCAGTCAAGTTCATTATTTCAACACCCGGATAATAGCAATCCCGATAGATCAATTATATCAACATTATTATTGAATATTTTCCTCGATTTTCTGTGGAAAACTACTTGACTACACCCAGATTCTAGTAGTAGATTCATCATCTGTCTGAATGTGTTGATATGTGGATAAGTTGTTGATAAGATTGTAGAAACTCTGTGGAAAAACTTTGGGTGCAATCAGATTCTTCAGCACAAAATATTGCACATCAAGAAGTTAGTCCAATAGATACTTTGTGGACAAGATTCCTGTTCAACCTGGAAGGAGTATAAGAGTTGGCGCCTACCATCGAGCTTCTCTGGTCCCAGTGTCTGGAAGACCTGTCCTCCCAAATACCTCATCAGAGCTTTGAAACCTGGTTCAAACCAATAAGAGCGGTCGATTATTCTTCAGACAAACTTCACCTGGAAGTACCAAGTCAGTTCTTCGGCAACTGGGTTGAACAGCACTACCAGCCGGTTCTTCAAAGAGTAGTAAATTTCCGTGTGGGTGAAGGTGTGGAGGTGATTTTCAATATAAGAGAGGGTGTTCCGGCCGAAGAGGTCCCATTCCCCCATCCTCTTTTTGAACCGGAGCCGGTTCAAAAAAAGCCGGAGCTTATGATCGATCCGATTGCTCTCAATCCCCGGTTCTCCTTTGATAATTTTGTTATCGGAAACAGCAATCAGTTCGCACACGCCGCATCCAAGGCGGTAGCTGAAGCTCCAGGCAAAACCGCCTTCAATCCGCTCCTTATTTATGGTGGCGTCGGGCTGGGTAAGACACACCTTCTACAGGCAATCGCCACTCATGCTCTTGCTTACGGTACAGCCAGTAAAGTAATCTATATCTCGAGTGAAAAATTCATAACCGATTTCATTACATCGATTCAGAACAACCGTACAGCAGAATTCTGCTCTCTTTATCGAAGTGTGGATCTTCTTCTGGTCGATGACATCCAGTTCTTATCAAACAAAGAGAGGACTCAGGAGGAATTCTTTCACACGTTCAACACTCTCCACCAACGCAGCAAGCAGATCGTTCTTACCTGCGACCGGCTTCCCAGGGATCTCGTTGGTCTGGAAGAGAGATTGATTTCAAGATTTCTCTGGGGCCTGGTGACCGATATCCAGACTCCCGATCTGGAAACCAGAGTCGCAATACTGCAGAAGAAAGCCGACAACGATGGAGTTGTTGTGCCCCACGATGTTCTGCTCTTTATCGCCCAGAACATCAAATCAAATATCAGAGAACTGGAAAGCTGCCTGATAAAATTACTCGCCTACTCCTCTCTGACTGGTAAAGAGATCTCCGCTGAAATGGCTCAGGAGGTCCTTCATGATCAGATAGAATCGACCCGTAAATGGATAACAATAGAATCTCTACAGGAAACGGTCTCTTCTTATTTTAACATCTCCTCTGATTTGCTGCGTGCCAGGACACGGAAAAAAGAGATCGTGGTACCCAGGCAGATTGCAATGTATCTGTGCAAGCACCTGACTGACAGCAGTCTGAAAACCATTGGTCTCCATTTTGGAGGGCGTGACCACACAACAGTCATTCATGCCCAGCAGACCATTGAAGAGAAGGTTCAGAAGAGCCCCCAGTTGAAACGGGATGTCGATATAATTCTCTCCCGTCTCGACATCGAGCCCGGTATTCTCTAGGAGCCTGTCGGAGAAACCGACGATAGTGAGGGTTATGCTGGCGCTGGATAGCAAGGCGGTCGAGCGGAATACCCGGAGACGTAGCCACTGCGCTACGTCGAGGACATTCTGCGAAGACCAACGCAGCCAGCCGGATGCCAGCGTTAGCCGCAGCCGGAGTGTTTCTCCGACA
>VAPA010874874.1_pt1 | contig 10970 bp, 6 predicted proteins | sample 3395041 | NCBI WGS metagenome assembly VAPA01 (sample SAMN08290432, study PRJNA428436) | hydrothermal vent metagenome | isolation source: Deep-sea hydrothermal vent chimney | place: Indian Ocean: Southwest Indian Ridge | depth 1973 m m
CACTTTGTTCAAGTACTCAAATAATGTAGTCTTGCCCGCACCGAATTCTCCGAAAACTATTGTATTTCTGAATAACTCCTCTGGAGTTTCTCGACTATGGTGAGCAAACTCGGAGAAGAGATCAGTCTTATAGACAATCTTGTCATGGAATTCCTTGGGTATCATCTGAAGGCCATCAACGGTTGGAAAAGGGTCAGCTACTAGGTTGAGTTTCTTCCACCATGGTGTATAACGCTCCTCATCTTCAACAACCTCATCTATGATTTCAGGTTCAGGTGGGTTCACTTCATCAAGTATGGATGGCAACGCGTAGTACTCATCTTTCTTTTTCGCGATTGCCTCATCTATCTCAGATTGGGCTTCGAGGATCATCGATTCCTTCATCTCAGTAAGCTTTCGTTGTGCTCGTTCAAGGTCAGCAATACCGGACACATCGAAAGTCGATTTCTCTCTTCTCATAGCTCGTAAGTAGTCGTAATGAGGAGTAGGATTTCGAACATACTTGGAAAAGAACGGTAATTGGAGAATCTCATGAAGACCTGAATCAGAATTAATCGTTCCGATCTTAATCAAGTATCTAATTGCTTCTGATGCGATTTCCTTATTTGAGGGCACACCTTGCTTTGAACCTTTATGAATCTTTAGGAAGTACTCGTTCCTTTTTCTCTTGTATTCCGCAGCGAGAAATTCTTCTGAAAGGATTAGCTCGAGCTGAGCACGTATGAAATCCATTATGAGTTGATGTCTATTCATCGAAGTTTGACTCTCCTAGTTTCCTCTTACGTTGAATTGAGCGTGATTATCAATGAAAAACCTCCTTAGTACATCTTTCACAAGAATGAATGCTAAGATGATATCAACGAAATCAACCAACACAAACATCAGCATCACAGATTCATATGCCTGAGGAAGAATTGAGTTGCTCATCATTAAGAAGAAAGGTAGTATGATTGCCAGATTCAGAATAAGACTGATGACAAGAATGTAGTAGGTCTTTCCGGTGCCGAAGAACACTCCTCTCAGATTCATAGCTACAGCGAACATGATGTATGGAAGTATCTGCCACCAGAACATTATCGATGAGTATTGTACAACATTAGGGTTCGACGTGAAGAAGAATCCCATTGCATCGATGGCGAAAACACCAATGACACCGAATCCTGTAATAATAAGGAACCCAAGAAAGGCAGACGTTTGGAGCAATTGTGGAATCTTTCGTGGTGCATTTTCTTCCTTGAGATAATTCCCAACACGAATTGCTGTTCCTTCTGCTATCGCGATTACAGGAATCAGAGCAGTCCACATCAAACGCTGGAACAGCTGGAACCCTGCATACTGATCAGGACCCATGAAGTTCAAGACTTGAAGGACAAAGAAGTAGAAGAAGTTCCTGACAAAAGAATCAATACCGGTCCATCCACCCACTTTGAAGAGCGGTCGTGCTTCTGAGATCAGTGGATCTATACCGAATTCAACACGTCGTACTTGAAGCGTCTTCACAGCTGCAACAAGTGCAATGACACAATAGAATACATTCGCAATCAAGTAACCCTGAGCAACACCAGTCAGACCAAGTTGGAGGGAGAATGGATAAGGTGATACCAGTAGGATATCAAGTGTCATGTTCATCGCAACATTAAGAGCCACAATCCCAAGTGCAAGTTTGGCTCGGTCCATGGACTTTAGACCGACCAATAGGAGAAGGCCTATTGAAGCGAATGGTAATGCAATTGCGCGAAGAGAAAGGTAGGATATTGTTTGATCGACAAGTTCAGGTGTAGTTCCAATTAGATTGACGAAACTAGCCATATTACTAAGGATAATGACTGCCAATAATGTTGACAGGATAAGCTGAACAAGCAATCCAGCAACTAGTTGCTTTACCACAGTATTCCTATCACGATAATTCTGGCTTACAAGAGCAAGTACACCGAAGGGAATTGTTTCGTTGACGATTTCAATAAGAATGCCCATGAACTCATACTGCTCTGCAATTGCCAGAGAACTGTAGTCAATATGTCCAACCCAGAACGTGTTTGTCAAACTATAGATTCTAGGTACGAGCAATGCCAAAAATAGGAATCCCATGAAGTCCCAAGGATACTCTCTTAGTACCCTCTTAAATTCGTCAAATCTTGATAGTAATTCTACCTCAGTTTCAGTCAAGTGTATCCCAACCAATCGCGCACTGCTTCCCCAAAGACTAGAAATTTAGGGTTAATTGGAGATATAAGCGTTGGTAGAAAATTCAAGTTCTTCTGAAAAACGTCATAGCGGGTTAGATATTTGGTCCCGAGTATTTTCCACATCGACAAGAGAAACAGATGTAGATTCAAATTCAAAATCGAGAGAGATTAAGTACCTCTCTGCCTTACTTCGCATTCTTTTGGAATCCAGCAATATCCCTCGAATTCATTGCAGTTGAAAGGCGGTTTAATTAACAAATAGCTGGTACTGTGAATTCTTTGTGCCACACTATCAGGCAGATTGGATAACTGACTGGATTTAGGGCAAGCCTTCTTAACCTTCCATTGTCTATTCCCAATGGGGGAAATTTCGTGCGCATATTACATACTTCTGATCTCCACCTCAAGATTGGTATTGAGAAGTTCACTAGTGCAGTAGAATCAATCCTAGATATTGCTAGAAGGATGAAGGTGGATGTTCTCACAATTGGTGGGGACATATTTGACTCTCCAGTTGACGCAGATGAAATGAGGGGAAAACTGAGAAACCTATTCTATGACATTCCATTTAGGGTGATTGCAATACCCGGTAATCACGATGGAAACATCTTTTCAAAGGGGTTTGATTTTGGATTTGAAGTAACAACAGAACATCCCTACGCGGAAATAGAGTTCGATGATGCAATCATTGTCGCCATGCCGTATACTGACATCCAAGCTCAAGAGATACTACCAGGACTAAAACAGGCTACAAGTTCAGCCAAAACCCATATCCTATTACTCCACTGCACACTCGATATAGGTTTCGATGATTTGAATTATGGTGATGACGGCAGTCAACAGTATTTCCCGGTAAGTAGAACGTCACTTGCAGGCCTTGGTTATGATTTCGTTCTGGCTGGTCATTTCCATAAGGATTGCCAAGTTTTGAGACTCAGCGATAAATGCACATTCATCTATCCAGGATCTCCTGTGTCAAATACGAGAAGGGAATTGGGCAAGAGACATGCAGTACTGATTGACACAGACAAGAAGAAGGTAACCAAGGTTCCCCTTCCAACATTCTACTATGATTCTTTGAAAGTAGACATCCGTCCGGGATTTGAGAAAGATAAGATTGAGGATGTGCGAAGTTGGTACGAGGATAGGAAAAACGATGATTGCGAGCTAGAGATAACGGTCAGAGGATTGATGAAGCAGGATGAGGGTCGCTTCAGGAAAGCTCTGGAAAAAGCTGCTCCTGAATCCACTCTGCGTTATGAGGTGAAAGATGTTCGGGAAGTTCTTGATTATCCTCTTTACCAGAGGTTCAAGAAGACACTGCCCGACTTGGTTCAAGATTCCGAAAGAAGTGATGTCGATGATATGGTGCTAGAGGTCATGTCGAGCCTGATTGCAGGAGGGGAGTTGGAATAATGAAAATTCTCCGAATGAAAATCGACAAATACGGTCCTTTGTCAGATATTGACTTGAAACTTAATACGGGATTCCAGTGCATCTATGGTCCAAATGAATCAGGCAAGACTCTCATAATAGACGCTCTACTCAAAACTAGCTTGGGAAAGAAGCAACCCAAGAGATACCGAGATTTGTTGAATAGAGTGGAGGAGGATCCCATAGGGTGGATCTTGGTTAATGATGGTACTGCCAATCACACTCTTGATGATTCAAAATTGATGACGGATATACTGAGTGTTACAGGTGATGAGTTAAGAGATATTTTTATCATAAGGAACAGCGATTTGGCATTTCTAGATGAAAAACGGTGTTTGGGTCGACTGACAGACAGGATTCTAAATCTAAGCTCGAAAGATATCGAGTTAATTCAAGAGGAAATAAGGACAAGAGGACGAGTTACTAAAACTGGTAAGCTAAGTTCAGCTGGCGCGTTGGGCAATCCGCTAGACCAATTTGAAAACGCGAGAAGTTTGATATCTTCATTCGATACGTATCTTGAAGAAATCAATGAAGAAGAAATTGAAGTAGCTGAACAGAGAATAATATCTTTAGAACTTGAAAAAGAAAAGGTGACGATGGAGATAGCAGAACTTGGGTTTGCATCCAAATACCAAACCTTGGTTGCAATCACAGGGGCAGTCAATGCTCTTACTAAGATAATAGCTGATGAAGAACTTCTTGGCAAGGACACGCAGAAGACCATCAAAGTTGTCATGGAAGAATATTCTGACCAGAGGCTTGTACTTCCTGTAAAGGAAAGGGAAGGGCGAACATTCGCTGTTTTGTCTGTTGTTGGAGGGGTTGGGTTGGTACTGAGCGTTTTGCTTTCCATGATTCTAGAAGAGGGCGTGTTTGGTGTATTGCAGTCAGGAATAGCTGCGGTTTTCACTGTTTTTGTATCAATAGTCTACCTGAGCAGAATGAGAAGTGTGAGTGCTGCAAGAAGAACAGGAAAGACTCTACTAGATTATGCAAAACAGTATACTCCAACCTGTGAGACAGTAGAAGATGCACATAACGTACTTGAAAAGCAATTGAGAAGAGCTGAGAATTTAGATGCTGAACGTACTAGGAATACAACAATTCTGCAAGAACGTCTAGGGACTAGAGAGAATGTCATATCATCCATCCTTGCAGAAGCTGAAACACGGGCGTTCGAGTTGACAGATGAGCTTGGCGACAGAGGCACTGGAGGTTACGATGAGACGACTCTTGACCTTGCCAAGGAAAGGCTGAAGGAATTGGAAGATGATATTGCAAGTTCTAGCAGAACGCTCAAAGATCACAGAAGCAAGTTACAAGATTTTCAGAGTCATGCTCTTAGGATTAGATTCGAAACATTCCTAGATTATCCAGTGGAAATAGTACCTGATAGTCTAGAATCTTTACGAAAACTCAAAGACAAAATAACAGAATTCGTGAACTGTATCGAAACAAAAAAACGCATTGCAAACGATGCATTGACAGTCTTTGATAGGTTACTTGAAGAGGAGGAGGAGAAAGTTTCAGAGCTTCTTACAGAAGGGAGTAGAACATCCCAAGTCTTCCAGGAGATATCAAAAGGATCTTACACCAAAGTCGAGTACCTCCCCGGAGATAAACGGATTATGGTTGTGGACCGAGATGGAGTAAGGTTTCCTCCTGAAAAACTCAGCAAAGCCACAAAGGACCAGCTATATCTTTCAATCCGTGTTGCTGTGGGTGAAAAACTCCTTGAGGGTAAGCAAGGTTTCTTCATCATGGACGATCCATTCTTGGCTTCGGACCTCGAAAGGGCTGAAATTCAATACGAAATCATAAGGAATCTTGTGGATAATGGATGGCAAATTGTATTCTTCACAGCAAAGAAGAATATAGCAGAATCATTAAGTAAGATGTTTGAAACGAATTTAATCAAGTTAGATCCACTCAGACCAACGTGACTTCATCATCATTATCGGGTATTTTCTTTACACTCGTTAATGGTTCGATGTTTCTAATCACCGGGACATGAGTAATCATGATTCTTGAATTATTCAATACTTGGTTTTTGCCCTATCGTCAAGACAAACAGATGTAGCTTCAATATTTTGTCGAGGGAGGTTCTTACTCTCTCTCTCACTTTCTTTCCTTATGGTCCAGTCTTTGGTAATTGTTAAGGAGCCTTTTGTATTCAACCAACCGAGTATATCAGATTTAGAGGTGAATTTTCAGTCATCTGATGGAAGTCTTATAATGGGTTCTTTTCCAAGGGTGACCTCAATCTCAACCAAACCTCTTTGCTCAGCGGCTTTTACAAAATCAAAGAATTTCTTGAATCCCAAATTCCCGTGATTGAAAGGAGGATCCCTGTTGCGCATCTTAAATGCTATCCTTACTAACTCAGGCGCAATTTCTTCTGAAACGAGTTCTTGGATTGTAGATTTAAGTAAATCAAACCCCCCTTGTATATTATCTAATGTGGCTTTAGCACTACGACTGATTCTGCGAGGAATACCTAAAATTGTGCCTGCACCTTCGCCTTTCAAATCAACGTAACCAGCATTGGATGCTGCAGTGACAAAATCACCCCATTTTTCAAAACCAAGCTCAACTTCATTAAATCCGGGATTTAGTGAGGTCATGATTATCTTAGCGTATCCGATGCCTGCAAGATTTTCCCTATTTTCTATCCCACGTATTGTATCTTGTAATTGGGCATATGCCCCCTTTAGTTGTTCTTCGAGGTCAACATCTTCAGTTTCATCTAATTCAGGTTCAGTTACTGAAATCTGTTCAACAACCCGAGTTCGCAAATCCTGTGTATCAATATAGTCATCAACCATGTCGATAAGATCAGGTCTGGTTTCAATTGGACGACATATCAATAGAACACGCTTTCCCATTCGTTGCAAGTTAGCTACTAAAGGTCTGAAATCATAGTCTTTACTGATAATTGCATATTCTAGAATGTTTGGTGCGCCTGTCAGATGAGCCATAGCATGCGCAGTCATTAACACATCTGCACTATTCTTACTCGGATTAGGGATATGTAGCAATTCATATCGATATTTATAGAGAACAGATGCTGTATCACCTGAACACTGGGTCCAATCTGCGTATGCATATGCAGCAACAACTCTTCCTCTTCCCTTTAGGAATTCCAAAACATTTTTTGCAAAACTTGATTCCTTCTTCATTCCGATATTCTGAAAGTCCCAGAATACTGCAATATCTATATCCTTAGTATGAACCAACACAAACACTCCTTTTCATTAATCCAACCCCTGACGTACACCATGATGTCTGGCAGACATCTATTTTAGGTACATTTCTAAACATAAGTCATTCGAGATGTTGGAAGTCAGATGGATACAATGTGTAGTATACGTCAAAATCGTCATGGTACCCGAGATATTCGTACCAGAGTATCTGCCGTATAGGCAAGAGAAACAGATGTAACTTCACAAAGGGGGATTCATACTCTCCCTTTTCTCTTTCTTTTTGTTTTTCAATCCAAGGATAGTTCTGAGCAAATCACGTGCACCCTAATCTACAAGGGCATTCGAAAAACAAAAGAGTGACTCATCGCACATATTATTACTAATCTAATAAGGTAGGAGAAGTAAGATTGCAAATTGTTCAGAGTAGCGTATCCGACTTGGTCGACTCAGCGTTTCGGGGTCGATTGAATTTGCCAGTATTCCAACGTGATTTCAAATGGACACGAGATCAGGTTAAGAATCTCATTGATTCATTACTAAGAGGATATCCCATCGGAGCGTTTCTCATCTGGGACAACGACGAATATTCTTATGCTCGAGCAGATTCCAGATTGAGAAGAGCAGATTGGTTGGTTGATGGTCAGCAGCGACTGACCGCACTCTGCCTCATATACAACAAAAGACCATGTTGGTGGGATGGCGCGCACCGTTGGAGTAAGGCGGTTCGTAGCAATATCGTTTTCGTCAACATCCGTACAGACGATACACTGGTTGCTACTAAACGTGCATCTAGTGATGAGATAGCTTGGATTCCAGTTCACGAGATCATGTGTCTTGAGTCAGATTCGGAAATGAGAGACTACTCTTTGGAATTTGCCAGAAAGACCGTGAAACATGACCAAGAGAACTCACTTCTAAGCGAAGTTTCTAGAAGACCGAAGAGCTCATCTGAGGAATATCTTGATGGCGAGGAGGAGAATGTTTCTGATCTTGCAGATATTGAAACCGGATTCGCCTACGTATACGACCCGTATGAAGACAATCACGACTTGGCAAGAAGAATTGAAAGTCGAATTAGACGGATTCAGAAGATTGGTATTATACAGGTTCCACAGCTTGTAAGTCGCCATCCACCTGAAGACATGGCTGAGATATTCACAAGGCTGAATTTGGAAGGTGTTAGGATTTCCTCGACCGAGGTTTTCCTAGCAATGCTAGCATCGTCTCTTCCCAAATGGGTCAAAGAGGATTTCAGGCCGTTCTGTATAGATGTGGAAACTAACCTTGGTGTCAATATTGATCCGAGTGTATTCGTAAAGGCACTGACCGGTTATACATTGGGATCTGCAGACATCGCAGATTTGATTGGTAAAAGAAAGAAGAAACTTAGCCAAACAAAGATTTTTCAATCATGGAATGAGGTTGGTCCAGCGATTGTTGAAGTGCTACGAGGTCTGCGAGGACATGGGATATTATCGGAAAAGGTTCTGCCCTCTAAGAATGCACTAGTTACTCTTTTTGTTATGGCGGCTCAACACAAGTCAACATTCAATATAGGCCCAGCATTGAATTGGCTCATGGCTGCTAGTTTTGGTCGCTACAGCACATCGTCTACCTACTGGCTTGGTATTGATATTGAAATTATTAAGAACTCGAAGAACTTCCTATCAGCTCAACGCAAACTGATGAAAAAAATGGCTTTCGATTGGAGATTCGAACCTGATGAATTTATTGAAAGACCGTATGGTAAGAAGGCCCTCTTGCTCTCCATGTACCTAACTCTGTTCAATAGAGGAGCTCGCGATTGGTTTACTGGCGACCGTGTCGCATTTGTAGGAGGGACTGGTACTTTAATTGACAAATACAAGCCTGAGTGGCATCATATCTTCCCAAAGGCAAGGATTCGTAGTAAGGCAAGCCAGAGCATCAGAGATAGCTTGGCAAACCTAACACCAATCAACAAGAAGACAAATCGGAAAATTCGAGAAAGCCTTCCAACTGATTACCTTCGAGGCAACATCCCAGGAACTCAACCAGTTTCCAAAAAAGACCTTAAGGCACACATGGTTCCAATAGATGAAGAGTTATGGAGGCTGGGTAGTTTTCCACGATTTGTGAATGAAAGAGCGAAAATGCTCTCAAGAGGGATAAACCGATTCATCCGTATATTAGGTTGATTTCTATTGAAAATGCAGTCATAATCTATTCATCACTTGCTGCAGAGTACGATTAATCGCTCCATGTAAACGTGCCATTGTTTGAATTAGGTCGTCCTGAATCTCGGACCAAACATCTTCAATGCGCAGTCCGATGTCCTCTCGTTTCCAGCTAACCTTGCACGCACGTCGTCCCTTTTCATGGTCCCAGATTAGGGATGTACCAAATCTCTCTTCAATCTCATTCTTCTGCTCTTTCAATAAATCTAATATCTTCTTATTATTGTCTGAATCACGTGTGTCTATGTAAAGTTCGACGCCCCCATAACTATAGGACATAACATATTTGTATGTAATACCTGCCCAACCAGCACCTTTCTGTATGTATATGAATTTTCCTGGAGAGATATCTTTGAACAAGTTACCTGATGTTTGACACTTCTCCAATAATTGAGTCCAAAACTCAAGTCTCAAACGATGTCTTTCCGCATTGAGTTCCTTTACTCTTCCTGTTTCCTTCGTTTCTTCACTAGGGCCAGAAATCATTGTGAATAGAGGTGCTGGTGAAGAGTCACCAATCTTGACTGTTTGTACTCTTACTAGAAAGAAAGAGATATCCGCAGGCGAAACTTCGTTTAACCATGAAATTGCACGTATGTGTTCTGGGCGGGGATTCGTACAAATCCAAATTGCGGTTTTTGCTTCCAAATTTGTTAGATATGTTAATACTTGACCCAAATGTCTATGGTTACTATCATCTAATTGACATTCAATTACTACTCTTTCTCCACTTTCATCTTCAATAACAAGATCTGCAAGAAAAGGTCCTACAGAAGACTCCGTATCGGGAGGAATGAGGGGGATTTTCAAATTCAGCGCTTCACTGAGAATAGCAATATTATCTGCTAGCCACTTATTGAATCCTTTCGGCTCATTACTCCAAACGTCCCTTATGGGCACAATTTCAAGCTTGCCAATTTCCATCCTAAACCACTCAATATACCAATTGACGCTAGATGACATGTCTGATTAGTATGTTAAAGATTTTGATACATTATCGCACTCCCGATTCTTGTGCGTCCCAAGAGATTCGGGATATTGTCGTCATGGCTCGAGAAATTTTCGGATCAGACTATCTGCCGTAATCAGGTAAGAGAAGCAGATGTAATTCAGATTTGACAATTGAGAGAGGTTCGCCTCTCTCTTGTTCTTTCCGTTTATTCATACCAAGGAAAAGAAACCGGATTAGATTTCCCTATACTATCCAAGAATACCGGGACGTAATATACTCCCACCAAGAGTCAAGTGCTGGATAGTCTTGAATCGGAAACCTCGAGAACATCTCTTCCGTGCTTATGGAATGAAACCGATTAGGAACCCTCTGCAGGTCCTTCCAGATTTGGATGACCGTTTCACCCAGTTCTGCTAAAGGAGGTGACGTCACGCGCTGAAATTCCGTATTCATAGCGGGTGCTATATGAAGAAGACTGACAACCTCTGCATCTAGCTCTCTGAACCTTTCCATTTCATGTGCCAAAGCCTGTTGCCGCATGAATTGATAAAAGGGCTCATAGAAAAGAGAATCAAAACTTGGTAGCAACTCCTTCTTCAAAGGAAAATCTTCATGTCGGAAAAGATGCTCGTATATCTTTGTTCTGTCGGTACCGCTTTTTGAAAACTTCAAAAAAGTGCGACTATAAGATTCAGTGTATTTCCATTCGATGAGAACAATCTGTTTCTTCTTGTCCTGACGCTGAAACATCACAGCGGCATCCGCACTCGTGAAGTTCGCCCCTCGTGTCCGCTTTCCTTGTCCGCGTACTTTCTCACCCAAATAATTCTCTTTTCCAATCCACTCCAAGGCCAGAAACAAACCATCCTTTTCCATTGGAAGGATTTCTTCGATGGTCGGAAACAAGGGGCGAAATAGCTCCTTCAAAGCTAGAGGCTTATCTGCGAAGGGGAATAGGAAGTTAACGCAACTGACC
>VAPA010651055.1_pt1 | contig 10967 bp, 6 predicted proteins | sample 3395041 | NCBI WGS metagenome assembly VAPA01 (sample SAMN08290432, study PRJNA428436) | hydrothermal vent metagenome | isolation source: Deep-sea hydrothermal vent chimney | place: Indian Ocean: Southwest Indian Ridge | depth 1973 m m
CTAGTAACAGGAATTAAATTTAAAGATGGAATCGAGGTGAAAGCAGTCGATCAGGCCGCCGCTTGAATCAACTTGCATACACCAGATTTGATAATAACTCACTATATTACTCCACTTCATATTAAGGCGGTGAATAGCATTTATCGGGGTAGACTTATTGTAACATCTTCAGAATTTCTAACGTATCTATTTATTCGTGGTAAAGTTAACTATTTTGGTGTAAATATTACCGCAAAAAATAATCCTAAACCATTTCAAAAATATTAAATATTCATGGGAACTCATTGTGCAAAAGCGACTTAATACAGAAAGACATCTCACTCAAAAGAGCCGTAGTAATGAGACGGCTCTTTTTGTCTCTTTTGGTATTGCGGTTTATTTTAAATTTATTGCATCTGAAATATTACAAAAAAGGTAGATTAATACTTTAAAAAAATTGCATTTAATTAAATCACAATAGTGGTAGTATTTACCATGTTTGTGGTTATATAAACCAATTTAATGTCAGAATTTGATATTGATTTCTATGTGGCTATAGATTATAACTTAATGATAATAAAGGATTAGCAGTTAGATTTTGTAAGATTGCTCTACTGGCATACATATTGATATGTAAATAACAAATCGTATCAATGGAGGTTCTATATGACATTTGATGGTCTTTCTATAAAGAATACTATTATTGGGAAAGAAGAAGATAAACTGAAAATAATTATTAAGCCACGATTAAAGCAACTTATTAAAACTATGAATTGTCATGTATATTGTCTATTTTTTTGGAATCATCAAATCCATGCCTACGAGTGTCTAATTTCAGATTGCATGACTTCTCGTTGTCCCGAACCCTACTGTATTGACGCTAAGGAATTCATATTTGAGAAAAATATACTACCCTTAGAAGTATCAGACATAAGACATTATGAAAGTGTGGAAAAGATAGGGGGAATTGATAAAGATTTTGACGAATATATCAGAAGATGCAATTTTAAAGGTTTTTATTATGTACCTATAATCAGCAAACAAAAAGTAAACAAGAAAAAACAAAAGATTGGTGAGCTATTTCTCCTTTATTTAGAGAAAAAAGGTGAAATTGATTTAATTACTGCTCAAGACCAGATTGATTACCTTGTTCTTATACTAAAAAATTATTTTTCAAATATAAGGATATATAGGAAGACTCAGCAGATTGGCCATACTATGACAATGGCACGCGATATAGCCAGAACAAGTAGGCCATATGAACTATATGAATTAATTGCAAAAAAAGGGATTGAAAAATATAAAGAAATATATGGAAATGAACCCGGAATAGTATTAAGGGTTATGGAAGGGGATAATTTAAAAGTTGTTTATAACAGTCCTGACGTCTCTTGTATTCCTAGTTCTTTGTCTAAAGATGACTCTATTTTTATCCCAGTCTTTAAAAACAAAAAGCCTCTCATAATAAACCATACAGATAGTTCTTCTGAACTAAAAGATTTTTTAAAGAAATATAGTAAAAAATATCCAGCTTATGTCAATTGGATAAAAGAAAATGTTAAGTCCCTTATGCACATACCAATAATCATTGGTAAGCCCGAAATAATAGGTAATGTGATCCAGGGGATATTAAGTATTCATCACAAAGATGCTAATGCATTTGGTAAATCTGAGGAAAGATACTTCAATGATCTATCGATATTGAGTTCTATAGCTTTAATGAAAGTTCAGCAATTAGAAGAAATTTATAGGCTAATTATAGAAATAATCACAAAAGATAAAAAAGACGAATTGCTTCCAGCAATATTGGATGCAGGGCTAAAATTAGTCAACGCAAAAAGTGGAAATATTCGATTTGTCAACAGAGAAAAAAATATTTTATTCAGGCTTGCAGAATCAGCAGACCCTACCTTGGATGGTGATGTTGAGATAATAAAAATAGGTGAAGGTATATGTGGTAAGGTTGCTCGTGATGGGAAATCCCAAAATGTAAGGGATGCATTTGAAGATCCAGACTGGGTCAACTTGCAGATAAAGAATTGTGGTATCAATCCAATTGATGATCCACATGGAAATAGGTTATCCAAACTGACAGGAAGGGTTAGAAAGGGCTGGATGAGAGCCGAGATTGCGGTTCCCTTGATGGTTGACAATATCACATTAGGAGTGATGGACGCCCATCATGAAAGACCTGGATATTTTAATGATGATGCATTAATGTTGTTCGAAAATATTGCTGGTCTTGCTGCTCTTGTCCTTAGAAAATCAAAGTTAGCTGATCAGGTAAACACTATAAAAGATATTACTAAATATTATCAACAAGTAGGTGGACTTGAACTTAAACCATTTCTTAATGATGTTCTTAAAAAAACATTAGAAGTTCTAGAAGTTGAAAAAGGAGCAATTGCGATAACAGAAAGGAAATTTGCTGAATCAAAATTGAAATTTATTGCTATTAGCGAAATAGAGAATTTAAAGCAGGACTCATATAGAAGGTTGAATGATGGGCTTATGGGAAAAGTTGCAATAGATCATAAACTTAAAAGAGTAGATACTTTCTCGAATGTACAAGGCCATATTGTAGTTGATAAAGATATAAAATCTGAACTTATTTCTCCTTTGATATTTGACAACAAGCTACAGGGTATTGTTATGGTAGCTTCCACGAAGGAAGACAGATTTACTGAGGATGATGAATTAATAATATCCACAATAGCTAATTTAGTAGCAGTCCTTGTCCATAACATAAAACTGCTTAAAGAAAAAGAAGACTACTCCCGTAAGATTATTGAGGAGACTATTCACAGCATGATGCTTCAGACCAGCATGTTGGCACATCAGGTAAAAAATCCATTAATGGCAATACAGGTTAGCGCAGGCAACCTAAATCAAATAGTAAAATCAGAACAAGAGAATATAAAAAGATACTCCAATATAATAATGAAGCATATAAATGAAGCTTCTAAGACTATTCAAAGTATGCTTAATTTTTCTCAAAAAGCATCGAAAAGCATTACAGGTGATATTCATTATGTATTAGATGAAACGCTAAATTTTATTAAGGACCTAAAAAGAAAACAAAAAATAAACATAGTTAGATATTATGATTCGTGCATTTGCCAATTTGATTTTGATAAATTTCAGATTCAGCAATCTTTCTCCAATATAATCTTAAATGCCTTTGAGGCAATGGAATCTAAGGGAGACAGGTTGGAAGTGAAAACAATAAGAAATAATGACAGTGTACAAATATCCTTTATTGATAATGGTGTTGGAATGGATCAAGAAACCCGAAAGAATATTTTTGAACCATTATATACAACCAAACCAAAAAAGAAAGGGACTGGACTGGGATTAAGTCTGTGTAAAGAATATATTAAATCAAATAAAGGATGGATAAAGGTTGAAAGCATAAAAGGTGAGGGCTCAACATTTAGTATTATATTGCCTTATAAAGTAAAGGAGGCATAAGATGTCCTATATTAATGTCTTATTTGTGGACGATGAGCAAGATATTGCAGAAGGCCTGGCTGATTACTTAAATAGGATAGATGGTTTTCACGCTTTGGCAAAACATTCAGGCAAAGAAGCCTTAAAAGAGATTGAAATCAATATAAAAGAAGGAAGACCGTATGATGTGGTTATTTGCGACTTACTAATGCCTGAACTGGACGGAATAGATGTATTAAAAGAAGCGTTATTCTTAGATCCTTATATTTGTTTTATCATCTTGACAGGCTATGGAACTATTGAAACGGCTGTGCAATCCATGGAGATGGGGGCATATAATTATATTGAAAAACCACTTGATGGAAGCATTGAAGATAAGATATCTCTTATAAAAAGGGGGGTTGCTGACAAAAAAATTACAAAGATTCGCCATGCTGTTTTGAAAACGCATGATGAGAAAATTATAATAGAACTGATCAGTAATGCAATGGAAACATTATTTTTACCACGTGAATTTTTCCTGGCTGTTATCAAACGTGATAAAGACGATTTTGAAATTATCAAGAAAAAAGGAGATTTCGAGGAACAAGATTTAAATAAAAGAGGTTTTATAAAGGAAATACTTAAAACTAAGAAGAGAATTGTCGAATTAGACTTGGATGAAGATCGGAAATCTCTTTTAAATCCCCTTAGTAAAGATTCTAAATCACTATTAGTTGAGCCCTTAATTGTTCATAACGAATTACTTGGCATTTTAGAGTTAGGATCAAATAAAAAGAATGCTTTTACTTTTTTTGACCAAAGGACAATTGCAGAATTTGCAGATACCGCTGCACTTGCATTAAATAATTCTAAAATACTTAAAGAGCAACGAGAAAACTTGGAGAGACAGCAAGAATTAATTCTCAATATTAACCACCTAATAAAAAACCCCTTATGGAACATTATTGGAAGGGTTGAATCAATCATGAATCGGTACAAAGAAGAACTACCTGAAGGAGTTGAAGTATACCTGGACGGAATCTGGGAGAATGGTAAAAGAGCCGAGAAGCTGGTGAGAGAGACTTTGACCGGTCATAAAGACAATGTGAAAGAGGTTGAGATTGGCCAAGTTATTGATTATATAAAGTCCGATTATAAAGAAGAGGGTATAACAACAGCGATTGACTGGCCCGATGATATGGAATTCCTGAAGGTAAAGATCAGATGCAAACCCAGACAGATTGAGATGGCCCTGAGGAATGTTATTGACAATGCAATGGATGCAATAAACGAGTTGGGTGCTAAGGGAATTATCAAGGTTAAAGGGGAAATAAGAGATTCCGGCAGGAAACTGTATATAACTATAAAAGACAGCGGCAAAGGGATACGTGCGGAGATCAGGGACAAACTTTTCAATACTCCCTTTATTACCTCCAAAGAAGACAGCGGCGGAACGGGGCTGGGTCTTTATATGTGCGGAAAAAACATTCGCGAGCATAACGGAAGAATCGACATAGTTGATTCCTCAATAAATGGAACGACTTTTTCAATATCATTGCCTTTGAATCAATAAGAAAAATGGCAATAAGAATCGTTCAATGCAGGGGCAAAACAAGACAGATCCTTAAAACACAGGTAACTGCACTGGGGATTTTAAATACTATATTCATTAATAAATCTCCTCTAATCCCTCTTTGCCAAAGAGGGGGATACAGACAATATACCCGAATAGTTACAAAGGAAGGCATCTAAGATGATACGTATAGCAGCCATTCAGATAGACACCAATACCGCTGCTTATGTGCATCCCACTAATTATCTCAAAGAGCCAATTAGTTTCCTTAAAGGCAAACCTGACTGCGGAATATCCTACCTCGCCTTTAGCAAAAAGTATATTCATGACAAGACACATCAATTCTTGGAAGACTGCATAATCAATGACTATGTTGATTACATGAACAGGAAGTTAAAGACCATTCTACTTTATTGTAAAGATAAAAAGGTTGATTTAGCGGTGTTCCCCGAATATTCTATCCCTGCCGGCTGCCTGCCTTTTTTGAAAAAATTGATCTCCGATGAACAGCTTGATATGGATATAGTGGCAGGGAGCCATGCAGTTATTAATGAAAATATCAAATCATATCAGGATATAGGGCTGGATATAAATTTCGACCAGGATTTAGGTAAAGCCATCTCACCGATTCTCCATAAAGACGGCTCTGTCGAGCACACGGAAAAATTATTAGGTTCCAAAGGCGACCACTCAATAACAGGCGGAGAATTGAAAGGTCTTATAGAAGTTCAAAATTCGGAAGGCGCGATATATAATTATCTGAATTTTATTTGTATTGATTTCCTTGCAGATAAAGACCGAAATATATTTGACGAGCGCTTAAATGAAAAAGATTTTATAAACGAAGCAGCTTTTATAATTGTTCCTGCCTATACGCCAAGGACGGATTATTTTGAGAATTTATCCTTCAATTATATATCTGGTAAAAAGAAGCCGATTGTTTTCGTTAACGGCGCGGATGGAGGAGAGACAAAGATATTCTGCCACTTTGACCCGCCCCGCAAGCAACATTTCTATGACCCTTTCAATGCAACTCCCGGCAGTTACCAAATCCCTAAGAACGAAGAAGGGATCGTGATAGTAGAATTAGACCCAAGAGCACAATATACCATTCAGCCTACTTCATTTATCCTCAAAAACTCATCTGTTCAGGACGCGGTGACACCTATAACCTATTCTTACTCACTGGATAAGTATGAGCATATCATTCAAGAAATAAAAAATGAAGAGAGTATTTACCGTAAAATCGATATTGTGAAAAATCATGAAAATGAAATAAGGAGATGGGGCAAACATTCAAAAATCTTTCTCGATAAAATAGTCAGGCTCTTTCTCGGTCTCAATAACTTTACAAAAGAAGATGACCTTCTTTTTTATTTGGAGGCAGTGGCGCTGGATGAGGATAAAACATCCGGGGAACTGCCCATATTAGATGAATGGAGGCGCCGAAAGATAAAAGATATTATCTCTCACCTTGACGATCTTCTCAAGAGTTATGGGAAAGAGCTCAAGAAGAAAGAGGAGAAAAGGATATACAAGATAAAGAATTATTACCGGGACCATTTGATAAAGATCGGGACAGATGCATTGATTAAAAAGAAAGATGAAGAAATAAGTAAATCAGAAAACCAAGAGATAAAGGTCCTAAATGTTTACAAAGGCAAAACATCCTTTGAAAATTATCGTAAAATATTAGAAGAACGCAGATTTATCATTGAATCATTAGAGTACGATAAAGGTTTTACAGAGAGGATTGAGGGCGTTGAGAAAGAGCATCACAAAATACTCTTTTTTATTAGTCACACAGATAATTACTTTGATGAATTATCAAACATTCCTGAAAAAATATTAAAGGATAAATGTATTCTTATATGCGATGATGATGCCACCAGATATAGTAGTATTAATTCGGAATCATTCTATGATTTTATACACCTCAACAGCAAGGATACTAGGTCTTTGCAAATAAAAGAAAAACTGGACTATTATTTAGATAAAATTGTTACTGCCTTAAGAGGGTTAAACACATGAGAAATCTGATGATGTCACTTAATATTCTTGTTGTAGAGGACAATGAATCTTCTCAAATATTGATAAAGGATATTCTTTTATCAGAAAGGCATGCCTGCAAGATAGCAGGCAGCGCTGATAAGGCGAGGCAATTACTGGAGGAATCTCCAGAGTGCAATATGGCTGTTTTGGATTTAGGCATCCCAAAGGGTGACAAAGATTACCAAGGCATTGAGAAGGGATTCAGTCTACTTGAATACATCTCAAATACATATCCCCATATATATATTATTGTTCTGACTGCTTCCGACCGTATTGAACATTCCGTCAGGGCCATAAAGCTCGGAGCCTACGATTATCTTACAAAACCGATTGATCTTGAAATCTTGAAAAAGAAGCTTAATCAGGTCAGGCAAATTATATCTCTTAAAGAAGAAAACATTAAGCTGAGGCAAAAAACCGAGTTTGGTGAGATAATCGGAGAAAGCAAAGAGATTAATGATTTATTATTATTAATTAAAAAAGTGGCGCCTACAGAACATTCAGTTATTATTGAAGGAGAAACGGGGACAGGTAAAGAATTGGTAGCCAGCGCTATCCATCAAAGCAGCATGAGAAGAGGAGAATTTATCACAGTAAATTGTGCTGCAATACCGGACTCCCTCCTTGAAAATGAACTCTTTGGACATGAAGAAGGTGCATATACAAGTGCAAAAAAAATAAAGAAAGGCCAATTTGAACTAGCAGACAAAGGAACAATATTTCTTGATGAAATCGGAGATATGCCTCTTAATACTCAGGCAAAACTATTAAGAGTAATTGAGGGAAATCAGTTTATGAGGGTAGGTGGGGAAAAATATATTAAGATAGACGTGAGGGTGCTTGCAGCAACACATAAGAATTTGGAATCAATGGCTGAAAAAAACACTTTTCGTGATGATCTTTTATATCGCTTGAATACTTTTACAATCAGGGTCCCCCATTTAAGAGAAAGAAAATCTGATATACCTTTATTAGTAGAGCATTTTTTAGAAAGATATAGTAAAGGAAAAATGGAAATCACATCTGAAGCAATGATGAAACTTAAAAACTATAAATGGACAGGAAATGTCCGTGAATTAGAAAATGTGGTTAAGAGAGGTTGTGTTTTAGCTAAAGATGAAAACACTCTTCATGTTAAAGACCTCAATTTTAATAAGCCCAAAAGAAACAAAGAAAATATGGGTTTTGAAGGGCTTTTTGAGTTGCCTCTACGAGAGGCAGAAGAAAAATTTGAAAAGAAATATCTGGAAAATGCATTAAAACTACATGACAATAATAAATCCGAAGCAGCCCAATCCTCTAAAATAGACAAAAGTAATTTTCATAAATTATTAAAAAAACATAACCTCTAAAAATAATTATTATAGCGTTATCTGTTAAAAGGTTGTAATGAAAATCGCCGTCAAGCAGTAATCCGTTAGTGAAGGGTTACCTCCTGTCAGGCTTAACTATTGATATTTAGGGAAAAATGCTGAGGCCGTCACATGACATTTCCTATCGAGATACGAAACCCACCTTAAAATTAAAAACATCCCCTATTGCCTGAAAATCTTTTTTGTTTTGAGTATAAAGAACAGCTCCGATGCTCCTGGTAGAAGCAGCAATCAGACAATCGTTTGTAATTGAGGCTGATTTTTTTATGTTATAGCCTTTTGCAGTTTGGAGTTTTGCGATCATTTCTCCGGCATGCTCATAATCCTTAGTGACAGGTGTCACAATTCTATCGACCCGTTTAAAGTAAGAAGAGAGATTATTAACAGCCTTCAGAGATTCTTTTGTATGGGCTCCTGCCTTGAGCTCCATCACGACAACTGATGACATATAGATCAGGCCATCCGACAGGAAAATATCTTTGTATAAGGAGGGATTGAGAAAGCGGTCTATGAATATATTTGTATCTATGACTTTTTTAAGCATAGACTTTTTTTATTCCGGCGCCTTTATGCTTTTCAAAAATACTTTCAAGCTCAATTTTACCGGTCGCAACATCCAACGCCTTCTTCACTGCTTCTGCATTGTCTTTTATCTTAAAGGTTTTTTTGACCTTGTCAATATCACTTTTTTTAACCTCCAGGTGTTCTATTGTGATAACATTTGATTTAGACATGAAGCTTTCTCCTTAGAATGAATTGATACTCATATCTTAACATATTGAAGATTTGCGAACCTGATTATCCTGCTCTGATTTTGATATACACTCAAGAACATCAGGCAGGTTTTTCATAAGTGTATTTTAATTGATAAATAGTTAAAATTAATCGGGTCAAGATTTCTTGCCGGGAAAAGGAAGATGTTCAGGCTGTGAGGACTTAATATGAATTCTATTAATCCAGAAGAAATATTTTACAAACTATTCTTCTCCCCCACTGAAGATGCTGTAAACGATATTATACGGAAAAATCCTGTTTTCCATAGTCCAAGTAATTGGCATCCTTATGGCGATAATGAAAGCAATTTCAGTGTTGTAGAAAATCAACAGTCTAATCCAGTTGCCGCGTTAATCGAAAAGTTGACCAATTCCATTGATGCACTTTTGATGAAAAGATGTTACGAATCCGGGATTGTCCCAAGTTCTGCTGGTGCTCCAAAGACAATGGATGAGGCGGTGAAGAAGTTTTATGTATACGAGAACTTTGATTTGCGGCAATATAGAAGCGAAGTCGCCGAAGATATTCAAATTCTTGCTGATCCTAATAGCCCCAAAATGAGCACTTCGATAATTGTCTATGATAATGGCGAGGGACAACATCCCCAGGAGTTCCCAAATACATTTCTTTCTCTCCTCAGAAAAAATAAAAATGAAATAAAGTTTGTACAGGGCAAATACAACATGGGCGGAGCCGGGGCCATTGTATATTGTGGAGAAAATCGATATCAACTAGTTGCCTCTAAACGTTATGACAATACCGGCAACTTCGGATTTTCTCTCGTGAGAATGCATCCTCTTACAATTGAAGAAGAACAGACAAGGAAAAACACATATTACGAATACTTTTGTCCGGATGGCAAAATCCCTGAGTTCCCTATCGATGAATTAGACTTAAACTTATTTAAGAGAAAATTCAGGACAGGATCAATAATAAAGCTTTACTCGTACGACTTGCCTCCGGGAAGCAGGTCCGTTATTTCAAGAGATTTAAACCAGAGTGTCAATGAATATTTACATAAGCCGGCACTCCCTATATATATCATTGACCGGAAGGAACGATATCCGAAGGACGTTGCCCTTGAACGTGTAATGTTTGGCTTAACAAACAGACTTCAGTTTCAGAAGGACAAGTATGTGGACAGACAATTAACTCTTGATATAAAAAGCAATAAAGAAATAGGTGACTTTAAGGTTTATGCAACATTATTTAAAGTCAAAAACAATGATAAATCTTTCAAAGAGTTTAAGAGTACAATTCAAAATGAATTTTTCAAGAATAATATGAGCGTAGCTTTTAGCTTAAATGGTCAGGTGCATGGCTCCTATACCTCGGAATTTATTACCAGAGCATGCAAATGGACATTATTTAAAGACTACTTGTTACTCCATGTTGATTGCACCACCTTGACACTTCATTACAGAAACAACCTTTTCATGGCTTCAAGAGATAGGTTGAAGAATGGGAAGGAAGCAGCAATTATAAGACGGTTGTTGGCAGAGCAACTTAAAAAAAGTGAGCTTGGCGAGATATATAAGCAGAGAAAAGAATCTTGGTCATCTGATACCGGAGATGCACAGGATTTGCTTAAAACTTTCTCTAAGAATTTACCGTTTAATCCAGAGATGCTTAAGCTTCTAAAGCAAACTTTCAAGCTTGATGATGTTAGCAATACAAAGAAGAATGATAATCAAAAGAAGAAGCAAAAGCAAAAAAGTAAACCTAAGCCTTCAGAACCATTCGTTTCAAAAAGATTCCCGTCAATATTTAATATAGACGGGAAA
>VAPA010837768.1_pt1 | contig 10964 bp, 8 predicted proteins | sample 3395041 | NCBI WGS metagenome assembly VAPA01 (sample SAMN08290432, study PRJNA428436) | hydrothermal vent metagenome | isolation source: Deep-sea hydrothermal vent chimney | place: Indian Ocean: Southwest Indian Ridge | depth 1973 m m
ACATGTGAGGGTTCCTTGATCAACTCAAGCCATCTGAAGTTATCAGAGATCATATCGTACTTTTTTAAATATGGAATAAACTCTCTGAAACTTTCCCGATATTCTGGAATCAGTTTAATACTATTGGTGACTGTTTCATAATACGTTTCAGAATCATAAAACACTTGAAACAGCTTTGTTCTGAGTTCAAAGTAGCGTTCAACGGAGATGTTCTCATTCTTCACAACAGGCATTGACGTTGTATCAAAAACATCAAAATCCTGCGTTAATAATTGAGAAGAGTATTTGTCCCAATCACTTGTTCCTGGGAAAGGAGTTAGAAACGAGATTTTGATTTCACTTGCACGGATTTTTTTGATTTGGTATATATACTCTTCAAAATCCTCTTCCGTCTCCCATGGAAACCCAATTAGCAGATACGCCTTTACAAAAATCCCTTTAGACATGCAATAACTGAAAACATTGTTAGCCGTTTCAATTCTCTTGGGATTGTTCGGTTTTATGAGTCTCATAGCTTTCTCTGATAAACCTTCTAATCCGAAACCAATCTTTTTGCATCCAGCTTCTGCCATTGCATCTATGACATGTCTTTCAATTGTAAGGTTGCTTTGGTGATACCAGTTAATATCAAGCTTTGAAGTCTTTATAGCATTACAAAGCTCTATCGTCCACTCAGGGTCCTGCCCAAGTGACTGGTCAATAAATACTACAGTGTTTGTATTAAATCTATTTTTCAAAATAACGAGTTCTGACACTACATCGTTAACATCTCTTAGACTTATGCCGCTTCCCCAGACAGTTGCAGAAGCACAAAAGTCGCACTTAAATCGACAGCCCCTTGATGCAAGGACTATGGATGTGCTGACCTGCTTTGGGCGTGGCGGCCACATAAGGTCATAAACATTGTATTCTCCTAAATATTCCATGTATCGAACTGGATGTGGGAGCTTATTGATGTCCTGAATCCTCGGAGCATGTATGACCTTTGTCTCTTCACTAAGCGCTTTCTTGATTTCGGGCATTTGGGGTGGAATGTTTTTAAGGAGGTATGCCGCAAGCTCTACTCCCACCTCTTCACCTTCGCCGACCACTACATAATCAATAACTGGTGAGTCTTTAACTGTATTGTAATAACCGCTTGCGTGATACCCGCCCAGTATTGTTATATTTCCACGTGACTTAGCTTCTTGAGCAAGGGATACGATCATATTCCATTCGCTCGATAGACAGGAAAGCATTGAAATCTTTTCAGGTACATTGGTTGCAGACACCTCAAGCTCATACCTGCTGACAAAATCGCACTGAAAGCCACTGCGTTGAAGTGACGCGGCAATATACTCAAGACCTATAGGCTCTGGCTGTCCGTGACCGTGAAAGCTAATTCTATTTTCCAATGACAACTATGAAGTCTCCAAATCTTTTTCAATTTGCTTTTTGAATATATTTCGCATGCCTTCTTCAAACAACTGGAATTCAGAGCAATTTTTATTTTCTTTAACTTCACTAATAATAATAGACGCACTTGTCAAGTCTCTTATTTCATTCCCATCTAGAATTTGTTCTTTAGTGTCACTTAAGCATGTAATCCAATCAACGCTTTTATTTCTATGATATCCATAAATCCATGTAACTTCCCTCTCATCCTTTTCAGGATTCCCCTCAACCCCCTTAGCCCTTACGACAAAATTATCGTCATAAAAACCAATATCTAAAGAATTTGTATCAGAAACTGATCCTCCTGCATTAGTGACAACAATATTTTTTTTACCGCCAGAAGTAAAGCAGAACAATTTCATAAGATGATCGCATATTAATTGGTCCTGAGTTTTAAAAACATCCAAATAATTCTTATCTTTCACAAAAGCTTTTATATCTTTTAAAAATTCACTATTATCCCAAAGGGATTTAATCACAGTATCAAGTGACTCGCCATTATCGTAATCAAGAAAAATTATCCTCTTTTTTACAACAAGGTCATTTATCCTAAATGCCAGAAAGTGAGGCAAAACTCTATTAATATACTCAGCAGAAAAGTTTTCAAAAGCCTTATTAATATTAAAATTACTGTCAATATTTTTATTCTTCAGCAAAATAATTCCGCAACGTACCATGCAAGGTAAAATATAGTCATTAAAAACATTCCATTCTTGTCTGCGAGCATATAAATTATTAGTAAAATAGTCTAACTGTTTTGTGGTGTGTTGACTTGAGCCTAAAATAAAGTCGAGATTGTCATTATAAGCTTTTGAACAAGCAGAATTTTTTATAAGCCGATCATTATGATTTTTATCTATCTTGAAAAAAGTCTCGATTCTTAATGTATGAGAAGACTGTTTGGGAGCATGTTTCTGAAGTTGACCCAAAACTTCGCTCATTACTCTTGATGGGAAACAAGCAAACGCATAAGAGGCAAATACATAGTTTAAGAGTTCAGGAAGTATAATTGAGAACATATCTTTAGGGTCTACTATCCAATATATTGACTTATCAGCATGAGACATATTATCCTTTAGAAACTTGGAATACTTGCTTAAGGGCCATAAATTATTTCCCGTATCAACTTTGTAAATTGCAAAGGCTTTTGATTCATCTCTCTGAGTTAATATTCGATCACTGGCGACCTCAGATAAAAATTTAATCATCAACCACTTTGCTTTTGCCCCTGCGTGAAACTTTAGTAAGTCAGATAGTAAATCATAGGTTTGCTTACTTGCCCATAGTCTATGTCCTATTAAATTATCTAGAGTAGCTTGTTGTGAGTTTTCTATTGCAGTACATAGATTTCTTTCAGATAGATTTAATCTATATTCGAATATTCTACGGTCATAGCTGGATGGGCTTGATAAAATATAGATCAACAAAAGAGATAATACATTTACAAATAAAGAAACTACTCCAAAGAGAGCTGGCAGCACTAACTTATTACCTTTTGCAAAAGATAATAAGCCTATTGAGGATAGATCAACAAAACCAAAACTTAACACTAAAAAGCATATTACTAAGAGCAATACTACAGCAAGTGATTTGAAATCTGAAACTGTTACATTATGCCCTCTTATGGTCGTTGTAGTTTTATTTAAATCTGACTTTATTGAATAAACAAGAAAATCAATAATAATGAAAAAAGGTTGGAAGAGAACAAACAATAGAATAAAGAACATAATAGGGCTATTAGCATTTCTAGCCTTATCTTCTAAGTATTGGTAATAAATGCTACACGAAACATTGCGTAACACTTCCTCACTTATTGGCTGCTGCATTTTAAATGTAGGCATTCAATCATGCTCCCATCTTTCCTTCTCTTATGCATCGGCCCACCGTGGCAGTAGTCCCATTGGTCACACTCAATGCACTTCCCAACCTTCTTCCAATCAAAATTTCTGTATTTATGGTAACGGTTCTCCCACACATCTTTTATACTGTCAGTCCTTAAATCCCCTTCTATGAAATCTCTTGATATATTACTACAGGATGCAAGTTTTCCGTCAAATAAAATTCCAAGGTTATTAATTCCTGCAATACAATGAAATATCATCGGGCGGAACATGCCCTCGAGTTCCTTCCCGAACCATCCACCGCATCCCAGCTCTACCATAGTAGTGGAAGTATCTGAATACATTGGAGCACTCTTATGATACTCATTTTTTAAGAAAGTGATTACATCTCTTAACTGCTCCGCAGAAAGCATGTATTCAGAATCAAAGTCCACCCGCCCAATCGGGTCAATAGTCATTATCCTGAATACCCTTGGCCTGATTTCCTTTTTAACAAACTCAAAGAAATCCGGTATCTCCAAAACATTCTTTGAGTTTGCAACAATTGAGACTGTAACCACGTATCCCTTCTCAACTGCAAGCCTTGCAGCCTTAACTGACTTTAAGAAAGCCCCCTCCAAACACCTGAACTCATCATGAGTCTTCTCAAAACCATCTATACTGACACCAATGCCCGTAACGCCAACTTTCTTTAATTCATCAAGAACTTTTGGGTTGTTCGCTATAAAGATACCATTGGTTTGAATATCGGTATTGCGATAAAAGGTGTAGTGACTGATTTTTTCAAGGACATCCAGAAGATCACTTCGGACAAAAGGCTCTCCGCCCGTTATATTGATATGGCGGAATTTTGACATGTTGAAATCGTGTGCGATCTGCTCAAACGCACCGATGATTTCTTCTGTGGTTAGTTCTTGTGTGTGGTCAGAGTCTTCGGAAGGTGATCCGCAGTGAGCACAATGGAGGTTACATTGCCTTGTGGCTTCCCAACTGATTATCTGGAGCGGATGCTTTTTGATTAATGCTTCAACATTCATTCGCCATTCATCAAATAAATGGTCAAAAGATGAAGCATTACTCATTTAGAAAAGATAGATTTGAAGTATTCTGTGTTTTCATCTCCTGGGTGACAACCATACATATTGTTGACATACTCCACAGGGTTCTTCCACTGAAGCATACGCTTCTTGAACTCCAGGCAGGAAGAAGCTGACGGAGTCTCTTGCTTTTTAATCAAACTAATCATGATGCACCTCCTTGTATAAATAATTTTACCACAATGCAATTCCTAATTCAATGTCGTAACCTGTCCATTTTTAATGGATTTTCTGCCAAATGCCATAGAGTTGATGTCTCCGTTATCCTTGAATGAAATTTGTCCAGAGACACCCTCGAAAGAGATTTTGTGCAAAGCAGCCCTTATACTGTCAGATACATCACTATCAGCCATCTCGATTGCCTTGAAAATTGCGTATGCAGCATCATAAGCGTATCCTCCAAAAACATCAGGGGCTTCACCGTACTGCTCTTCATACTTTTGGGCAAACTTGGCATAACCAGGACTCTGGCTGTCAGATGGAGCAGTGTAAAAGACACCTTCAGCGGCATCCCCTGCGACATTGAGAAACTCTGGACTGCCCCAGTTATCCCCGCCAAACATCTTTATCTTCAACCCCAGTTCTTTTGCCTGACGGACGAACATACCGCCTTCTTTGGGATAAGTGGGCGACACAACAGCATCTATCTCTTCTATTTTCTTGATTTTAGATATTATCGTCCTTAAGTCTTTTTCGTTTTCAAACACACCCTCTGAAATGGCTACAATTCCACCAAGGGCAGTAAACTTTTTCTCAAAATCTTCTGCAAGCGGCTTGCCCCATGAATTATTGGTGTAGACAACAGCAACTTTCCTGGCCCCGGATTCATAAACCCAGTTTGTCAGGACATCTGACTGTAAATCATCAGCAGGACAAGTGCGGAAAAAGTACTCACCCCCCTCGGAAGAAAGTTTTGAAGAAGATGAGATTGGAGATATCTGGATTACTTTATACTGGTTTGCCAATGGGGCAATAGCCAGAGATACAGTACTGCCGGCAGAGCCAAAAACCACAGACAGTTTATCTACTGTAGCAAATTTGCTCATTATGCTAACGGCTTCCTTCGGATCGTTTTTATCATCCTGAAAGTCAACCTTAACCTGACGTCCAAGGATCCCACCGTTAGCATTGATTTCACTTACAGCGATCTCAATGCCCCGCTTTGCTTTCTGACCATAAGAGGCTACATCCCCCGTTAATGGGAAGGTTGCACCTAATCTTATTTCCTTTATTTCCGTTGCTTCCTCCTTCTTCTCACACCCTACAAAAGAAAAAATCATCATGAAAGACATGATGATTAAAATTATAACCGGCAATGCTGGTGACTGTGGATCGGTTCTTTCCATTTTACCCTCCAGATTTTAGAGTTTAGAGTTATGATGTATAATTATAACATTTTTTCAAAAAAGTCAAAGAAAATAAAGACTTATTCGGATAGGCGTGGGAGAACTGATCCCAAATAAGGACACACCCATTTTTGATTAATACAGCCACTACTTTTAGCAGCAAAAACACCGATAAAAAATTTTGTGTCGCCCATTTAAAATCAATATAAAAGAAATTTTGCTCGGTTGAGTCCGCCGCCACGAGCGAAAGCGAGGGGCGGGGCCGTTGGTGTGGGTTTTTACTCGTTTTTCCGCTTACAGCGGATCCGCCGAGGCGGAAAAGAAGTTATACAGCCCTATACCATTTGAAGGTACTGGGCAAGCATATGGTAAAGTCGAATCAGAAGGTCATCCGTAAGTCTTAATGAAGACTTTTGGACGCGAATTCTTGGAAGGCTTTGATTTTTCAGACATTTTGGATTCAGATTCTCCTTATTATTTCCGGAAAAATTCCCGCCACAGGCGGATCGGTACAAGACTGAAAAAGGGGGAAAAAATTCAAATGATTTAATCCTATTGGAGCCTGCCCCGCTACGGCGGGGGGCGACCTTTATGTTTCGGTGCTTCGCACCTGGTCAAAGGAGAAAATTAATTTAAAGCCACCACTCATAAAATATTCATCACTATCTCGCCTTTGAGAGATGATGAGTGTTGTCGGAGATTCGTTTCGAATCGGAGAGTCGATCCGACCTTGATGAATATTTACCCCCGCCCGTCCCAGCAGTCACAGGCAGTCGGTTTCAGCCCCGGAGTTTACCCGCCTAGCGGTGTGGTGGGGGCTTACACAGCGCCCTTGATGTGCCAGCCCCCCCCTAAAAAGGTTTATTGACATAGAAGTATACGAAGTGTATAATACTGTATAATGAAGAAAAACCTGTTATCAGATAAAGAGATAGAGACGATTCGCCAAATTAGAAATTCATTAATGCACAAAGGACGTACTCCATCGATTCGTGAACTAATGGTCAATTTAGGATATCGTTCGCCACGCTCTATCTCTTTAATTATTGATAAGTTGATAAAAAAAAGCATTCTTCGTCGTAGGTCAGACGGCTACCTTCAGTTAATTAGAAATTTAGATGATGACTTAATGCGTGCCCAAACAGTTGATGTTCCATTGGTGGGTACAGTTGCTTGTGGAACGCCAGTACTTGCTGAAGAAAATATTGAAGCAATGATCCCGGTATCAGTGAAATTGGCTCGTACTCCACATAAATATTTTTTATTGAGAGCCAATGGAGACTCCATGAATGATAAAAATATTAATGATGGCGATTTAGTTTTAGTGCGATATCAGACGACAGCGGAAAGCGGTGATATTGTTGTTGCTTTAATTGATAACGAAGCGACTATTAAAGAATTTCATGTTTCTGGTGAGATGATTATATTAAAACCACGATCTCTAAACATACAACATAAGCCGATCGTATTAACAAGTGATTTTCAGGTTCAAGGTATAGTTATCTCCGTGATCCCCCACTTATAACGGTGTATAAGGTGCTATCATGTTAAAATTTATTGATCCTTATGAACGTGTAGCCAGAGTTTATCCTGCAATTCTAATTTCTCTCCCATTTGTATTTACATATTATAGTTTTTCAGTATTAATAGACATTGCTTTTTTAGCTAAACTTGGCAGCGGAGGTCTAATTTTTCTGGCATTCATTTTTCTGATGTCTAACATTATCAGATATTTTGGTAAAAAAATAGAGCCGATACTCTGGGAAAGTTGGAATGGAGCCCCATCAACTAGATTTTTAAGGCTAGATGATAAGCAATTTGCGGCAGAAATTAAAAGTAAATTGTATGCAAAAATATTCGATGAAACTAATATAAAATTAGGAGAAAATGTGACAGGAGATGAAAAAATAATACAAGCTTTCGCTTTTATTCGTAATGTGTTGAGAGAGAAAGATAAGGATGGTTTATGGATTAAACATAATAGAGAATACGGTTTTGCACGCAATCTTATGGGGAGTTATTGGATTTGGATAGGCACCTCTTTTGTGCTGTTTTTGACTTGTTGGATGTCTATGAAATATTTCCCTGATAGCCCTAGTTTATTGCTCGGTGCGATTTTAAACGGAACCTACAGTATGATCACAATATTTTGTGGTCGATTTATATTGCCTGGTTTAACGAAGGGGATTGCCGATAGATATGCGGAGGACGCACTAATGTCATATTTAAATTTGCAATAGATTTCAGAAAAAAAAGAAATGGAAAACTTAAAAATATATCTCTTGAATGTAGGACAAGGCGATTCTTCTTTGGTTGTTTTTCCAGACGGGAAAACTATGTTAATTGATTGTTGTTTGAATTATGAGGAAACAACGGGTTATCTCCCTTTTTTAGAGGATACAATAAAAGATACCTATGATGAAGAAACAGAAACCTTGTCAAAGAAAATTGATTTTTTAGTTATTACCCATCCAGATCAAGATCATATAAAAGGTATCGGTAAACTCATTGAACATTTTGATGTAATAGAACTGTGTGATAATGGTTACAAATATGATAATGATACAGATGACTATAAAGACTATTTGGAAATTGTTGATGATTATAAAGCAAACGGGAAATACAATAAGCTTCGCGCCAGCACTAACGCATTTAAAGTAAATGAGTTTGGACAAGTAAAAGTTTATATTCTATCACCGGTTAGAAAAGATGAAGATGAAATAAATGAAGATTCTCTCGTTATTAAAATTGAATACGCTGGAAACTCTATTTTGTTTACAGGTGATTCAGGAGTAGAAGTATGGAAAAATAAAATAATGCCAACCTATAAAAACTTCCTTGGGACTACTATTTTACACGCGAGTCATCATGGCTCAAGAAGTTTTTTTATAGATACTTCGATAAAAGATTATACAATAGAGGATTTTTATACCGATCATCTAACATCTATTGATCCAAAATTTGTATTTATTTCTGTGGGCAAAGATAACCCACATAATTTGCCTGATCCAGATGCAATTAAAGTTTATCAAGCACATTGTCCAAAGGCTTCTTCTGGAAAGGTTATTTCCTCTTTGGTCTGTAATAGTTGGTTTACAGGAACTTGTGAGGTTATTTTTTCAAATAATGGCTACTGGGAATTGCATCCCATTAAAATAAAAACTGATAGTAGCCATAAAGATATAAGTCTGAAATTGAGTTGTAAAACGAAAAGGAAGGATGGGACAGTATCGCATGACATTAGCGGGTCAGATTTTACATCAAAAGACAATTTAGAGTTTGAAGCGCAACTTCGTGGAGCATGGGGGAAGAAAATAAAGTATGAGTGGATGGTGCAAAATAACGGTATTTTAGAACATAAATATCATAAAGAAATATATACAAAATCTAAACAGTGTATAACTGATTACCCTGATAATAAATGGGGCCGTGATGCTATGTATTACGGCAGACATTATATGTGGTGTAACGCTATCGATGAACACGGTAATACAGCATCTGATGCATTTATTGTTAGGATGCGCAGACAACCACAAAAGAGAAGCTACCTCAGTGGATTACGTTCATATTTGAAAAAAAGAAGGAGATAAATGAGTTCTGTAAAAGTAATTATATTTGATGTGGATCACGGTTTCTGTGGAGCGGTTATTGATTCTAATAATAATATGTTGCTGATTGACTGTGGTCGTAAAACAAACTTTTCACCGCTTAGACATTTAGCTGATATGTTTTATGTAAATTTGAGTAATTTAGAGATAGGGTTGTTTATTTTATCGCATCCCCATGGCGATCACATTCAAGATGTAGAAAATCTTCTAAGAAGTAATGTAAGAAATTGGCTTATACAGCCTACAGGCTATTTTACTGATCAAGAGATTAGAGATGGGAATACTACTGAGGGCTTTAATAATATTAAAAAATTTGAAGATGGATATTCACATTTTACATCTGAAGGTTATGCGCCTCCTCAATGGCCTTTTGATTTTGATTATTATAGCATGCCTGTATCAGAAGCGAGAAGAATTGACTCCGGTAATCTAATAAACAATAGCAGTCATGTTGTGATTATAAGGTATGCTGGTAGAAAAATTATTTTCTGTGGCGATGTTCAAAGATCTGGATGGGATTATTTACTAGATAACGAGTCATTCGTAGCAGCAGCGATGTCTCCTTCAGTTATTATTACCCCACACCATGGGCATAGATCTTCATATACATCATCTTTATATGAATCAATTGGGCTACCTTATTTTAATATTTGTTCATTGGCAAGCGATGATCCTCATTTAGCTCAAGAATATTCTACAGATAGAACAAGTATAGGCGCTGAATTATATGGAAGAACGAGAAGGATGTTGTCCACTAGAAGTGATGGAACAATCACTATGAATTTATATGAAGATTCATGGACAGTTGATTTTGAAAGTCTCTCAGATAATGAAAGATATCAATGGTAATTATATGAAAATCGCTATATACATCCGTGTCTCTACCGACGACCAGGCTCAAGAAGGATACTCTCTTGAAGTCCAAAGAGAATATCTTGAGTCTTTTGCTGATAGGGAAGGGCACAACATATTTAAAATCTATCAGGATGCTGGGATAAGTGGCTATTCTACCGAACGCCCTGCCTTAAAAGAACTTCTGAAAGATGCCAAAGAAGGTCGGTTTGATTTAGTCCTTGTTCATAAGATTGATAGGTTCAGTCGGAATCTTAAAGACCTACTCACCTTAGTTGATGAACTATCTTCTTATGGCGTTGGCTTCAAATCCGCAACCGAGATATTCGATTCCACGACATCAGCCGGAAAATTAATGTTTCAGCAGTTAGGCAGTTTTGCAGAATTTGAGCGTAATAGAATTGCCGAACGTGTATTCCCCGGCATGGTAAAAGGTGTTCAGAATGGCAACTGGCAGGGAGCCCGATATTCACCCTATGGCTACAGCTATGACAAGGATAAGAAGGTCCTGGAGATAGCTGAACAGGAAGCACAGGTTGTAAGGCTCATTTATTCGATGTATCTATCTGACAGAAGTATCCGAAGCATTACCGAATATCTGACCAGGAAGAAATACAGAAATCGGATGGGAAATATTTTTTCAACCAAGCTGATTGGGGATATCCTGAAAAACAGGGTTTATACTGGAATGCTTGTCTGGAATAAATATCATTATGACACAACCCAAAAGACAAGAAAGGGGCTTAGATATATCAAAAACCCACCTGACAAGCTCATTATTGCTCA
>VAPA010959685.1_pt1 | contig 10956 bp, 10 predicted proteins | sample 3395041 | NCBI WGS metagenome assembly VAPA01 (sample SAMN08290432, study PRJNA428436) | hydrothermal vent metagenome | isolation source: Deep-sea hydrothermal vent chimney | place: Indian Ocean: Southwest Indian Ridge | depth 1973 m m
AATGATACGCCTCAACTATCTCTACGTGTTCAGGGTCCCCAATCGTATTGAATTTCCCTTTATTTGTTCCATAATCGAGGTCACCTTCTCCATGTTCCACATATACTCCTACCTCTTTCTTTATGTCCTCTTTCTCTTGTTTATGCCAAGGTATTTCGTTGAATACTCCAAGTCCAATTCCGCCTTTTTGGGAGGTTATTATGAAACAGTTTGGTGGAACTGCTCTTACAAAGTCTGGTCGGAAATATCCATATAGGAACTTCAATTTATCGGGTAGTCCTTCCATTCCCATTGCCTTGATATAAACATAATCAACTATGGTTCTAATGTCGAGGTCAATACTTGTGTACTTTAAGGTGTCTAACCCAAGTGCTAAACCCATATGTCTAGCTTCTCTTAGAAGGTATATCATCCATCCTTTTGTTTGTGTTTGACTTCCGCTTACTTTGATTCTTGAGTAGAATAGGTTCGATGCTTCTCTGACAATTGCGTAAACTATTCTTTTGTAATATTCTCTGGAGTATATTATGTCTGTAATTTTATTGACTTGGAGGAATTCATCATCAACAGAGGAATATAGTCCTGATGCTGATATTAGGATATCATATTTTTCGAGATCGGGAAGGGCTAATTTTGAAACATTTATCGTATGAACCGAGCAATCGACATCAACGTTATCTCCATGAATTAAGCAAATATTTTTCTCTAAATCCCCGGTCCTTTCATCCATATTCGCCCACGGAGAGCGCAACCACGCTAATCCTTCACTATCCCTAGAGCCGAAGAGGTCTAGTACGACTTGTCCCTCTCGAAGATATCCCTCAGCCCGAGTTTCGAGAAGGGATGATTTACCTCCGCCTCTTACGGATGAACAAACAAAATCCGTTATTGGGCGCTTGTATGTTAGCTCCTCTGGAGCCCTACGCCAAACAACTCTCAATGTCTACCCCTTCTCCCCGATGCTTTACGGTTGATGGATCCTATCGATGCTAAGGCTTCTTTGAATGAATCGGGAGATACCGTATTCATAATCAGTCTTCCCCAACTCAACACAATAGGCATATAATAATTTACGAAAGCTGACCGTAATCCTCGGTAACTCGCGACTGTGAAACCATCCCTCATAAGCCAGTAAATTGATTGCGCCTTCAACTCTTCATAGCTCTTCACAAGTTCCTTGGTAGGGTCTAGTCCTTGATCAAATAGTGTATTAATTTCTATGAGAACATTGTTGAATCTAATCAATAACCGTTCATAACCTTTTGATGCTTGAGTTCCACTTAGAATATAGCTCTCATAGTGAACCTTTTGAGTCCAACAATCTAAGTACAAGAATGCTTCATCATCACTAAAAGGAAGAGCAAGTTGAACTATCTCCATCTCATTCATCGATTCATCGAATTTTAGTGTTTGATGTCCTTGTCCGAAGGCGGTTGTAAGTGAATAAACTCTTCTTACTTGAGGCATTTCATCCCAGAATGTGTAATCTTGTATGCCCTCTGGGTCCTCTACTTTGAGGTTTAACAAGGATGTTTTTGACATCATCATTATTGCTTCGCATATGTGTCTAATCTTATTGATTGGATCACTGAATACCGCCATTGCTAACTCGCTCGCGATGAGGGCTTCCGACCCAATAGCCGTAGGTCGAAAGGCATCCGCCATTGCTTTTATGAGTTGGTTAGCTTCCGACTCATCGGTATGCCCGTCATGGGTGACTGAGACCTTCGCATCAGCTTCATTAGACATTTAGACTACGCCTCTTGACTTGCTTGATATTCTTCTATTCGACCCCGTATAGCTTCCATGTTCTTGACTATCGCGCTTACATCGAATGAGGATCCCGTTGCGGGTCCTGTTCTCATTCTCCGCGTAACTTCCGGTTTAGACCAGACGATAGTTTTCGATGGTCCTACGTCCTCTTTGCCGAAGCTCAAGGATATTATGAACTTTGCATCTTGGAACATATCAACCCGCCATTGGCTGACTGTTCTCTTGATTAATGTTACTGTCTGATGGTTGAGGGTGATTCTCAAACGAGTTGGAACCGTTCTATCTATGAGGCTCCCATACTTCGCTATCGCTTCTTGAGCCCCTACACTGTCATCCGTTTGTCCTTCCCTCGTTTCTCCTTGGGTATCCCTTCCCTCTTGTTCCAAATAGCCGAGGAGAATTGATCTAAGTTTTGGGTCTAGTTTCTCTTCCTGTACTTGCTTAGTTACTAGAGCTATTAGAACGCGCTCATCTCTTTGAATAATCTCCGTTCTATATGTTAGCCGTGATTTCGCTAGTAGGAATAACTTATGGTTATTGAGATACGCATCGATTTTTTTTAGTAGAAACGGATCGTCCTTCGCGCGCATCCAAGGTATAGCGATTTCGAATACGTGTCCGGTCCATGATATGAATGTGTCAATCTCCGATTCAAAGTTTTCATCGAGAGACATCTCTCTCAATGCTTCGAGTCGGTCAGACATCATACCAAGCTGAGTGACATAAGTTACTGCCATTTCTTCGGTTGCTTTCTGTGGGTCAAAGCGTCCCTTAAACCATCTCGCTAGACCCGAGCCAGCGCGTTTAGCTCTATTGGACATTTAAAAGAAAACCCACCATACCGCTATTCCAACAAGTAATATTAGGCTGAGTATGGCGATGTTTCTCCTAGTAGCAAGTTTCTGCATGAGCCCAACCCGAGGCTCACGAATGATATCTCGGTTAAGATTCCATTGACTTGCTAGACCAATCCCAATGTCTTCCGCTTCTCTCTTCCCCTCGATGAGCGAGTCGATTGTTCCTGATCTGCTCTCTAATAGCATTGCGAGACCGAGGGCTTGATTACTATCTCCGAGCTTAAGCGCCTCGGAGATCTCAAATCTGAGGGCTAACCCCCTCTCTGTATTATCTTCATTGTTCGCCAAAGTCGGTTTAATCCCGATACACTGTTGAATTAATTCTGTTAGCTGGGGAGAGGATGTAACGTAGAATACCGGTATTGGCTCCGTTCGCTCAGTCCAGTAAAGGAATGTAGCATCAATGAGGATCGTAGCTCCTCCGAGGAGTTGAGCCTCATAGACTACGAACTGATCAGGTACGTTGTAAAATTCCGCTCCCGCGGGGTACGGATGAATGAACATGATCTTCTTGTATGGGACCCCGTTAGGAGCCCAATGAACGTTAGGGGTTGATACCTCTGTTGCATATTTCCCCGGAAGGATGCGAGAAACAAGGCTTGGATCGGCTAAAAGAATCTCATTCATCCCCATCCGAAGAGGTTTAATATCTATCTTTTCAATCCTAGTAACTCGTTTCGCTACTCCCTCAGCGTCAGTTTCCCACCTTACAATTTGACGGGTTGGCGCAATAGTGAACTGAGGCTTCCCATCTTTCATATGAACAGGTAAAGGACCCTTAGGCTCTAATGCTCTATCATATACGACCTCAAACTCAGCATCTATCGGAGTGATAACTGATCCCGGTAACTCGTTGGGTGGTGATTGAGTATTTTTCACCCGGACAAAAGGATCCTTGTATGGGTCCTCTCGAATCGGAATCTTTCTGAGTATAAGCCCGTTTTCCCATGTTGCGAGTGATTTTCCCCATCTTAGAATTGCGTTTATGCCTTCCATGTTGGAGATCTTCTTTCTCACTCGATCCCTGTACCCGTAGTACACTGTGAATCCCCCGGAGCCGATTCCAACGGAGATTCCGAGGGAGTACATGAAGTCCCACTCCAAGAACAGGATAAAGTAGAAGAAACACATATACGCGATTACAAAAGGGATTAGGGGTAGGAGCATAGCGATCATTAGCTGACGCTCCATAGGCATACTACTAATATCGAGGTCGATACCGAACGGCAACTTAAATCCCCTCCAAAGTTACGCTAGGACCCTGTATCTTTGTGGCATAGTCCTTTCCTCCCGCCCTCTTACATATGGAACAGAATCCCTCTTTGTCAACGGCTTCATTGTGCTTTCGGACTTCCCTAATCATTGTTGGTCGTGACCTACCTAATTGTGACCTAATTCTCATCTGATCAATCTGAAATATGTATAAGATTTCAACGTGTTCAACGTCACTCATTAAGGGGAAAACATCTCTTTGTTGAGGAGTTAAGCGCTCTTCTATTGCGTCCATGAATTCTAACCAAGTCTCGGACTTGGCTATTGCTTCATTGAAGTCAATATCTTCAGGGACTTTACCGGATGCGAGACATAGAGGACAGGTGGTAGCCCATCCTAACCGGACAATGACCCTCTCCCCATAATATCGATAAACCACCTCTCCAACGAAAAACGTGAACAGGAATACGGTTACTGCAACCGGGAAGGAAAATGAATAAAACATGACTAATGCGCTAAAAAGCATCCATGATACTAGGAATGGAATCACTCGAACCAACACATACATCGGATAAATCGATTTCCCTAAATGATGTTCGATGAAGTCCATCAATGTACTTGATGAGAATATTCCTTTATCTAGATCAACGTCATCTCGAATCCTTCCGGAGCCCGCACATAGCGGGCAAGTTATAAACCATCCAAGAAACCAGTCGATAACCTCTCGATTGGTACGAAAGATTCCCTCCCCCACGATCCAGACAGTTAACGCGATAAGAACTGCTGGCGTTAAGGGAACTAACTCAAACATTCCCCCAACAACAAACATCAAATATCCTACCGTAAAGGGGAGCATACGAAAGGTTAGATCTTTCAAAAACGTATTATTCACTCTTTCTCCTCCTTCTTGAAGGCATCAAACGGAAAATCCTCCTTGGTAACCACCAAGATGACCGCTTCGATGTACGAGAGCTTTGGGAGAAGTGGGTTAACTAACTTGACTTTGAACAAGCGTTTACTCACATTATCTCCTACTTCAATCCCTAGTGCATCCGCCCATTCAATAGGAATGGAAACTACCCTACTGTTTCCACTACTATAATATGCTTGGGCTTTCTTGCGCGCGGTTGGAATTTCACTAACAAGTGTGCCTTCAATTGTATAGTTCTCCGCGCGCCCAAAGACATTATTAATGGGGTTCATAATAACCTTGTAAACAATAATCAAACAATGTAATAACACTTCCCATTACATACGTAATTACGCGGGTAATTACTATCTTTTTATATCACATCCATTACATAGAATATGGCTAAGAATGACTGTAAAATTCGATCAGAAAAACGTAGTTACAACTGTTTTCATCATACTACTCATGATCGGTGGCGCTTTCCTTTTCTGGAACTACCTCCAGAAAGAGGAAGTCATAGATTCCGGGGACGAGCCTATCGGAGCTTACGCGGGCAACGTTAACTTCGTAATCACGATCAGCGATTCACTCGCTGGCGGAGCCCACTCCCCCGGTACTCAGACGTACTACTACAACAGCGTTCCCCCCACGACACTATCCGGTATCGTGATGACCGCCGCCGGACACGTCATACGAGTTGATAAAGAACAGAACGGGATTGCTTACATCACTTTGAAGGTAGGTACAGATGAGTATCTGGACTACCAGACCTTCAAGGCAACTAACCCCTCTGTTCTATCTTCAACTTGGATGGATATGGACGGCGATGACAAGGACGAACTTCTCATAAAGGTCGATGTTAGCGATCTCTCCGCAACTGGTCAGAACCCCACATACAACCTCAACGTCCCTATGATTGATGAGGATGTTGCTTCGTGGACTGACAACGACCCCTCGGATAAAACGGGTATCGGGGAAACCTCTGGAACCTTGAATACGATCAAGTGGGAATTCACTGGTCTTGACGCGGGCGATGGAGGAGTTATCGGTAGGATTTACTTCACTACAAACGTTTCGCGTGAAGGGGACGATATCCGACTTCACGCGCTAACCTTGAGTGGTCCTTGGGTAATACAGGGACGTACTTCATGGGGTAATCCTATCCGAACCGGAAACGGCAACTACGAGGCATACTACTTCTACCCCGACATCTACACGGACCCCAGCGATGGGATCCTTGTAATGCGACCTACGGGTAAGACAGATCGCCTCGACGTTGAGCTTTCCTACAAGTCCTACTTCGAAACCAACGACCAGATCATCATCACACTGTACATGGACATCATAGCTGGAGATGGCGCGGTCACAACCCTATCGGATGCTGTGACCGTAGCCGAAGCGTAGGTGTCTTAAGTGTCAAAAGCCCAGATGAAAGACGGAATCTCTCTCTTCGTTGTAGGAGTTATCTTCCTCCTCATCGATGGGGGTCTTGCTTGGGTCCTTCTGAACTACATGGATAGAGTTCCGGGTGGTAAAGTTGGCGCTTACATACTCGCGTTTATCGTGCTAATGATACAGGGTTGGATCATCGTCACCCTTGGGAAGTCGTATGGAACAGTGAAGCAAGGAGTCAACGAGGTAGTCAAGCCGGTTGAGAAAACATTTCACTATCGCTTGGCTCTCTTGGCGAAGCGCCTCACTCCCCATCCGCCCCCGATTGTGATCCTCCCCGCCTAGACCGAGACCAAATCTCTAACCCTTTTTCCTTTTTTATTTTTCTAAAAACCAGCGAGTACGATAATGTTTTATAGCCTCATCTCCCTTCATCTCATTGAATATTCTTGGGTGCTTTCATCAAACTCCGTCAAAACGACGCAGAACAAACCGTACTTATGGACCCTCTAAGTATGGTCATGCTTGCCTTTGCCTTACTCGCCTTCGGTATGATGATGGTAGTCTTTCTACCATACCGCGCTAATGACCACGTTTACGATCTTATGATGAGAGGAATCGTATCTTTTTCACTTCTAATAGCTGGAATCGTAATGATGTTGTTCACCGGGATCTATGATCCTCAAAACATAAATCACTATGATACTTTCCTAGATAACTTGGAGATAACCGGGGTCGTTCTCTGGATAGGAATCGACCTTTTCACCATCATGTTAATCAACTATATCACATTCACCCAGACACCCTTACTAACTTCCTTCGAAGTATTCCCTACCCCATTCATGTCCTTCATGTGGTTCTCCGCGGTAGTCGGCTTAATGGAGGAAGTCTTATTCCGAGGATGGCTCCAGATCTGGGCTACTAGATTTGCCGGAGTTGGATATGCTATCATTGTAACGAATTTGACTTGGTGGTTATTCCATATCTACGTATATGTACTCGACCCAAGCGCAATGATCATTATTCTTGGAAGCGGTTTCATTCTAAGTCTTTCCCTGATCTTCAATAGAAACCGTCTATCCGTCACTATGGCTCCTCATGGACTCAATAACCTTTTAGCCAGCTTAGTGAAAAACTCATTCGTGAAGGGAACTATAATCGCGGTTACGAAAGTGTTGGTGAAGTAAATGTATGATCCCAAAGGAAAATCAAGTACCTACCTTCCGTGGATAATCATTATTCTATTCCTCGGAGTTGGGGCATTATACGTCAAAACGAACCCCCTCGGGCAATCCAGCATCGGGTACTCTAGTGGCTATGAGGGTGGAAAAATGATCTTTATGGGGGTTTACTATGAAGGGCAAGCCCATGAAGGCTTTGCATTCCGCGGGACTAACATGAACTTCGATCTGGATGATCCTAAATCTGGACTTCCCAATATCGAGGGTGAAATGACCACTATTTTCATTCCCTCTAAGGTTAGCTGGGGGGATCTTCCCGACTTTGTACCTAATAGCTGGAGACCTCTACTCGATACAATTGATAATCCTGTCAATGTATATGAGTGGAGCTACAAGGAGGGAGATATTACTCACTTCTACCGTATGGAGGAATGGGAAACCAAGGTCTACATCAGTCTTGAGGCGGGGTATGACTCTTTTGGAGTTCTAGCTGAGGAGTCCAATAACAAGCGAATTCGCAATGCCGAAGTATGGTTTGAAATAGAGACTAAGCCTACTTGGTACTTCGAGAATGCTAAACGAACCTATTTCGCAATCTCCAAGATCACGGTTGGGAACGTGGTCAAAGAAGGACGGAACATAGATAAGATAGATGTAAACCCTGAGAGTATGGGGTCCAATGTCTTTCTCTTCTATGAGCCCTATGGCGGGATCCCCGCCTCTGATACGGAAGCATTCTTAGGTGAAGCGGTTGATGGAACCAGACTCAACCCTGACTTGTTTGGGAACACTCTGTATGCGATGATCCGACTTGGAGATTTTGGTACTCAACAGTGGCTCGAAGCCTTAACCCAGATTCGTAGCCAAGGCGATATCGTGACCTTCGATTTAACCGTTCATCAGTTAGTTGTTGGCGAGTGGACCGTTAGAGACGAACAGGATATCACTCCTCCGGGTGTAGATAATCCCAACACTCCGGGCGATGAGGGCGGATATGGTCGAGATAGTAAAGTCACTAAGGCTGGGGTCAACCTCTTTGAATTCCTCGTTACGAAGGAAGGGATGTTATTATTAGCCGGGGTATTCGTTCTAGTTGTGGGGTTCTTTATCGTGACGTATGGGACAATGCTCATGGCAATGTACACCGGGAGTAAACGAAGATGAAAACACCAAGTAACGAAGGCGGGTACGTTATCCTTATCGGGGTGCTTCTCCTTATCGGGAGTGTCGCAATCTTCGTACTTGTGCTACCTGAGGTTCTAGCCGGGGATGAAGAGGAGCAGACGTTTGAATATGGCGATGTGACTTTGCTCCCTGATGAAACGGATGTAGTTGCTAATCCTACCGATGAGGACCTTGAGGAAGACGGGCTCCTAGAAGATCCCGATAGCTCTTCTAATGGAGATCAAGATTCTAATGGAGACCCCGATTCTAATGGAGACCCCGATTCTAATGGAGACCCCGATTCTGGTGGAACCCCCGATCCCTCTCCAAGCCCCTCCCCCCGCGTCCCCAAAGACTATTCCTTTTCCGGTACAATATCCGCGAAAATGGAGTACCTTGATACCTCCGGTAATCCTCTCCGGTCTCTCTCTTGGGTAAAACAGCAAGGGGGAGACGAAATTGATGAATTCCGCCTAAGTTATAATTATGATTTCAAGCTGGGGAACGACTTGGATCCTGATTCCTTCAAGGTGAGATTCATCGGGACTGCTAAGTTCTACTATGTGGATGGATATGATTCTTGGAGAAAAGGCGAACATCGACGGGGACAACTTTTCGATTGGACTGATGACCATCTCAAAGGTAGGAGCGTTCACAAGTATTACACTTCTATCGATGCGCTTGAACTATCACAGATAAGTCAAACCGGGACGCTCATACACATATACACAACAGATGACTCATTTACCGTCAATTGGGAGGCTACCGTAAGGACCAAGGGAGGCGTAGAGAAGATAATCAAAGGTCAGTTCGGTATCGAGATGTCCTTTTTATGGGAACACAATTTATACGAAGATGCCTCTGGATCCGGGGTAACTGTTGACCTTGACACCGGGGAAACCTCAGGATACTACACTCCCTCAGACACTTGGGAGGAAACCTTCTCTGATGACCCATATTACTGGACGGGTGAAAACATGATCCGCCTTTCCTCGGTTCCGTCCTAGTTTCATTCAATGTAATTAACTATTTTTTCCCCTACACAAGCTTATAAGATATATCAATAATAATGTCCATGACCTTTCATGTTCAATAAACGATTAATCCCCATCTATATTATCTTCTTTCTTTTCCTAACACCAATGATACTCGCGCCTACTCCGCGCGCTAATACGGCACTTCCAGAGGATGACCCTATACCCGGATTTGGTCTTGGAGCATTTACACCCCCCGTGATTACTTTCACTGAGACCAAGAATTATATTATGCTAAACGATACTTACGGTGCAGTTGAGTTCCACAAATCCTCTCAAGGATATAATAAAATCTACAATTCAACGGGGGATGTAACAGTCCATGATGAGCGACACTATCTCGATTACTGGAGACCGCAAGGAAAAGGATCGTGGAGACAAAGAGGCGTTCCATATGATCTTACATGGGTCAAGGTCAGCGGCTACTATTACAATGTAACGCGACATTATTCGGATAATCTTGAAACCTATTGGAATGTAACTTTTGTCATAAAGTCGGGTGAACCTATTAAGAGTGTAGTTGTCGTTGACAGTGGATCGACGGACACTTATCAAATTCGGTGGGAGTTGAGCGGAGTCGTTTACCCGACTGAAATGAATCAAACCAACGGCTACCTATTCGGAGATGGAATACTCGGTATCTCTTGGGATGACGTTTATCAGAACTTTGGGGATATTACGACAACTACTACCGAGAGCCATGCTCAGGGGAGAAAACTTACAGTCAATTTCGGGGTGGGTGAAATTGAGGCGGGGGCTTCACTTGTTCTCGATCCTGAAGTAGTGGTAGATGCCTCAACGAATGTAGGTGCAACGGCAAGTAGTTATCAGAGAAAATTTATCTGGGATGGTACTTATTGGTGGATGTTTTATCATAACGGTACTGGCTGGAAATACAAGTATAGTGCCGACTTGACAAGCGTTAGTGGCGGGGCTACCGTTGAAGATGTCGGAAGCGGTGGACGGGCTGGGGGAATATCCGTGACTTTTAATGGTTCAACCGGAGTTCAAGCCTTTTATGGTTATTATGATGGGACCTACCGATTCCGTGAGAGGGGAGGTACGATTGATGGGACTACGATTAATTGGGATGCTTCGACTCAAATCTATTCATCGAGTTCATATTTCGTGGGGTCCTCAAGTGCTTATGGTGTAGCCGAGGGGTTATCATATGCTGTTATCCACCAGTTTGAAGGTAAAGACGTTACCCGTTGGCGAGACTCGGGAGGTTGGGGTTCTGAGCTAATTGACCCCTCTGAGAATATTGAATCTAGTAACGGGGGGACCGCGATGGTAGACACCACCGCGGGGATATTCAACGTAATTCAGCAAGCTCAAGAGGATCTAAAATATTCACAGAATTTGGACGACTTTGTAGCATTTGATCCCATTATCACTACAGTAGGGGGACACGCCTCGTTTTCGATTGTGTC
>VAPA010195227.1_pt1 | contig 10953 bp, 8 predicted proteins | sample 3395041 | NCBI WGS metagenome assembly VAPA01 (sample SAMN08290432, study PRJNA428436) | hydrothermal vent metagenome | isolation source: Deep-sea hydrothermal vent chimney | place: Indian Ocean: Southwest Indian Ridge | depth 1973 m m
TCATATCAAGGTGCTCGTCGCCACAGATGTAGCAGCCCGCGGTTTAGATATCGACGACATTACCCATGTGGTCAACTACGATATTCCAACCGATCCAGAAGCCTATGTCCATAGAATTGGAAGAACCGGACGAGCAGGAAAAACAGGAATTGCCATATCGCTGCTGACCCCAAAAGATAAGCGCTACCTCAGCAAGATCGAAGGATTCTCAAGACATAAAATAACCCGGGCCGAACTTCCCACAGAAAAAGACCTGCATGAACGCCGTGATCTTAAACTTATGGAAAAAATGGAAATCTGGCTGGAACGGGATCGCTGCAAACGCGAACAGGAGATCGCCGAATACCTGGTTGCTTCCGGGCATGATCCGATCAAAGTGGCGGCCGCAGCCATTAGAATGGCCCGCGGTGAAGAAAAGAAACTTACTATCGAAAACATCTCGGAAGTACAATTCTACAATTCCAATGGTAGAAACGGGAAGAGAAAAAAATATTCCAGAAACGGAAAATCCAGATCTCATCGTGGGGGTAAATCCTCCAACAGGTCTTCGCACGAAATTGGCATGATCCGTTTAAGTCTTGAACGCGGCCGAACTCATGGCATAAATCCCGGTGAGGTAGTAGGCGGGATAGCCTCCCTGGCAAATATTCCAGGATCCGGCATTGGAAAGATCAGGATCTTTGAAAAGTACACCCATGTGGATATCCAGGAGGAATATGTATCACGGGTGCTCGGGAAAACCGGATCCTATCATTTTCGTGATCAACATCATGTGATGATCAAACGGGCAACTAATTAAAGACCTCGGAGGTCTATTTATTAATTATGGCTAAATATTTCCTAAATTAGCCGAGAATTGATTGGTAGATGTCGGAAATCTCAGGCGGCCAATTACCCCTCGGGTAGATCTGCCAGATTTCCTGATGTTCAATAGAATCTCCGGGCTTGAGGTTGGTAACCGGTCCCAGGGTTTCCAACTCAATCAGGTCCGGGTTGCAGTAGATCTGACTCGAAGCGCCTCGGTCTAGATAATTTGCTCCCTTTTGATATTCGGAGCGTTTAACAAACAGAACGCCATCAAGGGCATAGGCAAGCCAATTACAGGGGTTTGGAGATCCAATCTTCAATGCCCCTTCAGTCATGGATGCCCTGACTGCTACTGCTTGATCATTTAGCTCAATATAGAAAGAATTGAGCTCGGTGTATGGCCAGAAAACCAGCTGACGGTTAGGGAGCAAGCCGTATTCATCATCCAATTTATTTTGCAGAGGGAGAATTGCCACACCGCCCGGACGCAGCATGGTGATAGCCCAGGGAGCTAATTTAAAATCATCCTTCCCCAGATTGGTTAGTTTATGATCTATCGTGATCAAGGCCTGATTCTCACCCAGGACAACCTGAAAGGTTTTTTGAATACCAGTTGGATTATCTACTGGCTGAGTCACTTTCAATCCGTTCTCGATGGAAACGATTTCCACCGGCTGGTCATCTGTTATGTAGGTAGTGAACGGGTTTTCCGGTCCATACCACAAACGGTGGCCGCCCCGGAGTGAATAATCCTCAACTCCCACAACCTGAATTTTTGCATCAGGAAGCACAGCCATCAGGTTTTCTCTTCCCAGTAGTCTTAGCCCCAGTATACGTGGACCAACTTCTCTGGTAATCCATAAAGCTAATTGGCTATTTTCCAATTTAAAGCATGAATACCCGCCAAAGTTAGTAATTTCTTGAACGACCATGAATATTTCCTCTTTTTTGATATTCGAGGCTTATTTACACAACTCGGGGAATATTTTCCAGGAATATCGCTACCAGCTCAGGATCAAACTTTTGGCTGCCCTGATTCTGGATATAGAGAATTACTTTATCTTCCGGCCAAGCTTTTCGGTAAGGCCGATCAGACGTTAAAGCATCCCAGTTGTCAGCAATGGCAAAAATCCTGGCAGCCAGGGGAATATCTGTGCCCGATAGATGATATGGATAACCGGTCCCGTCCCATCGTTCATGATGGTAAACCGGAATATCCATCGCTTTCTCAAGAAACGGGATATCCTTCAATAAAATGTAGGCATGTAAGGGATGTCTTTCAATCAACAGCCTTTCCTTATCTGTCAAAGAAGCTTTTTTATTAAGGGTTTCGTCAGAGATGCCCATCTTTCCGATATCATGCAATAAAGCCCCCCGACGTATATGTTCAAGCTCTTCACTGTCAATATTATTCTTTCGAGCAAGATCCAAGGTCAGTTCTGTAACTCTGAGGCTGTGACCTTCTGTATCTTTGTCAAATAGCTCGAGCGCTTTTCCCCAACCATCAACTATTTGGTTGTAAGAGTTTCGAAGACTTCTTTCAGATTCTACAAGTTGTTCAAATCTCTTTTCAATGGTCTGGATTGTGATCCAGATAATAATTCCTGTGATCACCAACAGGATAAAAACGGTAATATAACTGTAGAAATGAACTGTGATTCTGCCATCAAATGGTGCAATTAGACCAGCTGTAGTCAGCCAATATATACCTGTTACTTCAGCCAAGATAATAAGAGTCATATATGGTATGAACTGCTTACCCATGATCAATCCGACAAGAATGATCAATACCGGGAAAATGACCATGGCGTTATCGTGTATTCCGCCAGCAATAATCAAATTGTAGGTAACCACTACAGAAAATACAAAGATTAACCCGGAACCAGATATCAGGTAATAACCCTTCCGAAACAAGATGAACAACAAAATAATTAACAACAATAGGATCAAAACAGAGATATCGCTTTTGTGAACTGGAGGCTGCATGACGTTAATGCTAACAAGGGCAACTGCTATAATGGCTATTTGAAAAACAGCCTGTAATACCTTTGATAAATTGATCATTTCCTCAAATCGAGGCCGTACTACGGGTTTAGTCATTTGCGCACACATCAGTCAATTTCTCCTAACCCAATTTCATCTATCATCTTCATAAAAACTGCTGCGATATCTGGATTGAATTTTTTTCCGGATTGATCGGAAATATAAGCCAGGGTTTTCTCATCCGACCAGGCTTTCCGGCAAGGGCGATCTATCCTGAGCATATCCCAGTTATCAATAATGGAGAAAATCTGGGCTTTAAGGGGAATTTGCTCCCCTTTCAAATTTTGGGGATATCCATTTCCGTCATACCTCTCATGATGATGGGAGATAATTTCCAGGGCTCCTTCCAGATAATCAATATTGCTGACGATCCCGCTTGCCATCAAGGTGTGCTCTTTTAACAATTTCTTCTCTTGTGGCTTGAGTGGTTCCGATTTAAGGAGAATTCTCTCAGGGATGCCCATTTTACCAATATCATGGAGCAAAGCACCCTGTCGGATTTGTTTAATTACTTCTGATTCCAGCTTCATTTTTTCTGCCAGAAAAGCAGCTAATGACGTGACTCTTGCGCTGTGTCCCGGTGCTTCTCGCTCCCGCATTTCGAGAGCTTTTGCCCAGGCGGCCAGTGTTTCTTCGTACGCGCTTTCCAGATCAACTTCTGCCTGGACGATTTTCTCAACCGAGTTTTCAACGATATCGATCACAACCCATACCAGGAAACCCGTCGCTATCAAAATAATGATTGTAGTTATGGTTTCATTTAATTGCATCTGTACCGCGCCCCCAAATGGCTGAACATGTCCCGCCTGGGCAAGAATGTGGACCAGGGTCAATTGGGACACAGTAATCCCGGTCACAATAACTCCTGTTCGTTTGCCAAAAATAAGCCCCGAAAAAACAATCAAAAGTGGATACGCGAGCATGGCCTCATCATGTATTCCATGTCCGATACTGACATTAAATGTCAGTACAAAAGAGACCACCAAATACAAAACCAGTGCCGCTGTCCTGTCATACCCCCGGTTTTGGATTAACAGCAGCAACGATGATATAACAGCCAATGCCAGCAGGGAAATAGAAGTTTCCTGCACACCGTTGCCAACCCAGAAAGCAATGCTTATTATCAGGCTGGCAAACAAGCTGATCAATATCAAAGGTTTAACAATCGCTGGGATATTGACTATTTTGGCGTAGGATGAGTTGGTTTTATCTTTCATGTTACTCGGAATAAAGGGCAATATTGGACAATTCAACTTCAGTCCACTAAATCATATTCTAAACTATCCGATATCTAAGATAATTGATAACTTTGATAACTTAAAGCAAATTTTTACCTAAGTCTTTTATCCGTTTTGTTCACTGATAAACGGTTTTTTTCACAGAATCCTCCGTTTACCATAATCCATCTTGAATTATCAAATATCCAGGCCAGATACCATCCCACATCTGGACCAGAGATATAATCACCATTCTCTTTGTTTCTGGCTGCCCGATAGGCACTGATTGCCATCTCCTGGATATATATGATCAACCACCAGCGAATCCGGATAATTATAAGCTCTCTGATTACCTCTCTAGGCCGCGAATGGTTACCAGAACATCCCGGTTTTCAGGAATATCAGACATATTATGCCCGTAATGCACAAATCGTACTTGGCCAGCTTTATCTATGATTAACATAGCCGGCATTCGCCCCCATTTGAATAATTTGATTTCCTGCCCATATAGTTTGAGAACCCTGTGTTCGGGATCTGGTAACCCGACATAGGGCAGCATATTGTCCGACCAATATCGGGAAAATGCCCGGGCACTTTCTGGTCCTATAACCAATATTTCGGTATCCAACGCCCTGAATGATTCAAAGTCCTGGAGCAACTGCACCAGGTGTCTCCGACAGAATGGTCAGGTAAATCCTCTATTAAATACCAGGAGAATATTTTGTTTACCAAAATAATCACTTAGTTTGATTATCTGACCTTGAAAATCCGTTAATCTAAAATCTGGCGCAGGAGTATTTAGTTCTATTCTCGGCACCTTTTTCTCCGACTTTCTACAAGCGTCTGAAAGTTCTCCTATCTGGTCAAGGAATACTAACCATTTATCCAAGAGCTATTTAAGTGTATCAGAACTAGGCTCACCTTCTAACAGATATTTTTTAAACCTAATTATTCTTTCTTCCTAAGCCATGGCCGTTCAAGCCCAATTATTGTTAACCAGGGCAAAGCATAATAATGTTAGTCCTGCTATAATGCAAACATTATCAATGGAAAGCTAAACATGCAGTTCACTACACCTGTCTCTGAGCTGATCCATCGCCGATTTTCATGCAGGACATATCAATTAAAAGCTATTTCCAGGGATGATTTATCAGCCTTGCAAGAGATCTTAGAATCCTCTCAATTTGGCCCGCTTGGAAATCAAATCAGGTTCAAATTAACCGCTGCCGCTGAAGATGACAATCGGCAATTAAAAGGCCTGGGAACCTATGGTTTTATCCAAGAGCCAGCTGGTTTCATCATCGGAGCCATACAGGAATCACCAGGAGCATTAGAGGATTATGGATATCAAACTGAACTTATCATCCTGCGTGCAACCGAGTTAGGGATCAGCAGCTGCTGGTTGGGAGGCACTTTTAGGAAAAGTCGTTTCTCCAAGGTCATGGAACTTCAACCAGGAGAGGATATTCCTTCAATTATCTCTATTGGTTATCCCGCAGATCAACAAGCCTGGATTGACCGGGCGACCAGGGTCGTAGCCGGAGCAGATCGACGCTTGGGCTGGGAATCCCTCTTCTTTGATTGCTCTTTCAATACACCGCTAACCAGGGAAGCTGCCGGCAAATTTGCGGAACCTCTTGAAATGGTAAGATTAGGACCTTCTGCCTCGAACAAACAACCATGGAGAATAATCAAACAGGGAGATCAATGGCATTTTTTCATCCAGCGGACCAGGAAATATCCACCCACCGCCTTCAAATTATTAATAAACGCAGCTGATTTGCAGAGAATTGATCTGGGAATTGCCATGGCCCATTTTGAACAAACCGCTAATGAGATCTCATTAACAGGAAATTGGGTTGTTCAGGACCCAGGTTTGTACCTGCCAGATACCCAAACTGAATACAGGGTATCCTGGATTCCAAATTGATAATATGTTCACGCTAAATCATTCTAAATCATAAATATTAAAGAGAGAAAAAAAATGAATCCCAATCCTGATATTTTTAAGATCCTGCTTTTGATCGCCCGTCCTGCTGCCGGAAAAAGTGAGATTATAGCCCATCTAAAAAACACTTCAATAGATGAGCGGATCAGTAAATTCCATATTGGTGATTTCGAAGAGCTGGATGATTTTCCTATGCTGTGGACCTGGTTTGAGGAGGATGCCATACTTTCTGAACTGGGCCATACCCGACTGCACACTGACGCTGATGAAAAATTTTTATATCCCTATCTATGGGATCTGCTGATCAAGCGGATCAACCTGGAATACAGCAAAAAACTGAGAGACAAACCTGATTATCATCAGGGTAAAACCACTATTATCGAGTTTGCCCGCGGCAAATCACATGGAGGCTTCTCAAGGGCGTTTACACATCTCAGCCAAGAGATTGCAGATAATCTGGCAATTTTATACCTCAACGTCTCCTGGAAGGAATCGCTCAGAAAGAATCGATCCCGTTTTAATCCTGAAAAACCTGACAGTATCCTTGAACACGGATTATCAGATGGGAAAATGGAATCGCTCTATCGTTATTCAGATTGGGAAGAAATAACAGCAGATCAGCCAGATTCACTTCAAATCCAGGGCGTTTCAGTACCTTACGTTGTTTTTGAAAATGAAGATGATGTAACCAGTCAGGAAGGTTTGAAACTCTCCACAAGACTGGAAAAATCCCTCACGGATTTGTTTGTTAAATTCCAATCGGGCAAAAACGCTAAATAGTGCGGTTCGGGGGCAATCAACTGAAGTTAATTATTAAAATCTTCTCCAAACAACACCCAAACCCACGCTTATTCCCAATCTACAGTGATATTCATCACAAATTCAGTCAGTTTAGCCTGCAGGTTAAGCATGTTCTGGTATAACTAAACGGAGTTTAGTGTGTGAATTTTCACATATGTTTGGAAGTTCAGATGACTAATGGGATTATTCATCGAAATAACCCCATTTGGACTTCAGGGAGACCTAAATGTTTGTTAAAGACCGCATGAACCCTGATCCTGTTTGGGGAAAACCGGATATGGCTGTTACTGATGCCCAGGAGCTTATGAAACAAAAAGATATCCGCTACCTACCCATCTGTGATGAATCAAATAAACTGGTTGGTTTAATTACTCAAAGCTCTTTGCTTTCAGCCCTTCCCTCAGATATTTCCCATTTCAGTCGTTTTGAAATTACCTACACTCTCTCGCGCATAAAAGTCAAATCAATTATGGTAAAGAATGTATTTACTATCGGGCCAGATATCCCCATCGAGGATGCGGCATTTCTGATGGCTGAAAAGAGAATTGGCACATTACCAGTTGTTGATGACGGTTTTTTGGTGGGGATCATTTCTGGTAAAGATTTATTCAATGCCATGACAACATTATTAGGAGCCAGCAAGCCTGGAATCAGGGTAACAATCCAGCAGCCGGATCAAAGCGGATTGATTGCCCGCCTAACCACTGCCATAGCTGAGGGAGGAGGAAATTTATCAGTTTGCGTCGGCTATAAACCCACTGATCACAGTGATCAGTGGATATCTGTTTGTAAAGTCGACAACATGGATCAAGACAGCCTGGTAGAAGTTATTTGCGGGTTAAAAGATGCAACTATATTGGATATTCGTCAGTTTCAGGAGCAAAAATGATCAGTGATCACCAACAACCCGCCGCATCAGTTTTAGTGGTTGGCGGGGGAATCGGTGGGATGCGGGCTGCTATTGATCTCGCCGAAGCCGGATTAAAAGTTTACTTGATAGAAAGAGATCCCGGACTCGGAGGCCGGGTAGCCCAGCTGGGGTATATGTTTCCAACCCATGACTGTGTCCTTTGTCGGGGCACGTCAGACCACGGGTACGGATGTACCAGGCCAGCCATCTCACCAGCTTTTCAGGACCATAATCGCCATCCTAATATCGAGATCATGACCCGGACACAGCTCATTGGAGCTGAAGGCCAGGCTGGTGACTTCAATATCAAGCTGTTGAGAGAACCCCGGTATGTCGACCCCTCTCTCTGTACAAATTGCGGCCTATGCGCAATTGTTTGCCCCGAGCGATTACCCAGTGAATTCCAGGAATCCATTGTGACCCGTAATGCGGCTCACAAAAGCGCTCCCCGTTCCCTGCCGGATACTTACTATATTGACAAAGGCGACTATTGCGAAGACTGCAATCGCTGCCTGGATGTCTGTCCAACCAATGCCATTAATCTGGACGAGGGACCCTGGGAAGAAACCATCCAGGTGGGCGCAATCATTCTTGCTATGGGTTATGCATTGACTGATCCATCTGAACTCGGTGAATATGGTTATGGGCGATTTCTAAACGTCGTTCACAGCATGCAGTACGAAAGATACGTTAGTCGATCTGGGCCTACGGAGGGTTTACTGCTCAGGCCATCGGACAACGCTCCTCCCAAGAAAATTGCCTGGCTGCAATGTATTGGTTCCCGGGATCAAAAACACCCTTACTGCTCATCTATATGCTGCATGTATGCAACCAAAGAAGCAGTTCTGGCAAAAGAAAGACTTGATAATGTGCACTGCCAAATCTTTATCATGGACGAGAGGGCTTTTAATAAGGAGTACAACGCTTACTTTCACCGCTCGACAGACCAATATGGCGTGGAATATACGCGCTGCAGGATTTCCGATATCCAGGAAGATCCAAAAACTAAAGATTTGATCGTTCATTTTCCTGATCCCAATGATGGCGGAAAAATCAAAGAAGAACATTTTGACATGGTGGTTTTGTCTGTCGGTGTTCAGCCACCAGGAGGTGCCGAAATTGTTTCCAGCCAGTTGGGTTTTGACTTGAACGAGTATGGTTTCTGTCAGACGGATAAGTTTAATCCGCTTGAAACCAGTCAGCCCGGAATTTATGTCTGTGGAGCATTTTCCTCTCCAAAAGAAATTGCAGAGACAATCATAGATGCAGCCGGTGCTGCCGGTGATGTGATGCGCCTATTCCAAAATCAACTGGGTTGTAATTATTCGAGCCGAGAATATCCTTTCCTTAGTGACGGTATCTTTCCTCCTGAAAAAGATCTGGAGGGTAAATCTGCCCGCATTGGCGTCTTCAGCTGCCGCTGTTATCCAACTATGGATGGAATTGTTGACATTGATCTAATTCTCAATAAATCTGCCCAGTTTCCTCATGTTGTGCATACTGAGGAAATCGGTTATGGATGTTTCCCGGATGGATTGGCAAAGATCAAAGAATCAATTGAGAAACACGATCTTAACCGGGTTGTGGTAGCTGCTTGCAGTCACCGAACCCATGAATCCCTTTTCCAAAAAACTGTTCGTGAAGCCGGGTTGAATTCATATTTGATGGAGATGGTTAATTTGCGGGGATTTGCCGCCTGGGTCCATCCTCATCAACCGGAAAAAGCGACCAGGAAGGGATTGGAATTGATCAGAGTTGGAGTTGGCAGGGCCTCAATGCTGGAACCTATCTATAAATCATCCATACCTCCCAACCGCAGGGCATTAGTTATTGGCGGTGGTGTTTCTGGTATGACAGCAGCTTTATCCATCGCTGATTCAGGTTTTGATGTAGTGTTAATTGAAAGGGATGAATACCTGGGAGGTAATCTCCTGAACGTTCATTATCTCGTTGAAGGCGATAATCCCAACAAACTCCTCAGGGATCTGGTTAACCGGATCATTGCCCACGAACACATTACCGTTATGACCAGAATAGAGATCATTGAACATGATGGTCACGTGGGCGCCTATCACGCTGTCCTTCAGCATCACGATGGGTCTCAAAGCAATATTTCTCATGGAGTTACCATCGTAGCAACCGGCGGGCAGGAAAGCAGGGTCAATCGTTATTTAATGGGCGAACATCCTGCCGTCCTTACTCAATTGGAACTGGAAGATAAGCTTGCTCACCATATTGAAGAAGTTGCTGATCTTAACGAAGTTGCCATGATCCAGTGTGTAAAACCAAAAGATGAAACCTACGAGTATTGCTCAAGGATCTGCTGCATCAACACAATCAAGAACGCTATTCGTTTAAAAACAATCAATCCCGAATGCCAGGTAACAGTGCTTTATAAAGACATAATCACCTATGGTTTCAGGGAGAAATATTATACAAAAGCCCGGGAACGGGGTGTGGTATTTGCCCGTTACGACGATAAATATCCTCCGATTGTAGATAATGAAAATGGCCAGATTATCGTTAAGATGAAAGAACAAATGCTTGACCGGGAATTGATACTCAAACCAGATTTATTGGTCCTCAGTACTTCAATAAAACCATCCAGCGGAACCCGGGAGCTTGCTAAACTCCTCAAGGTCCCTATTTCCAATGAAGGTTTTTTCCTGGAAGCTCATCTCAAAATGCGGCCAATGGATTTTATGGAAGAAGGTATATTTGTTTGCGGGATAGCCCACTATCCCAAATTCATCGAGGAGAGTATCAGTCAGGCTCAGGCAGCTGCCGGTAGAGCAACCACGATTCTAAGTAAAAAACCTTTCCATTATGGAGGGACAGTGGCAGTTGTCGATCCGGATAAGTGTGTGGGCTGTTTGACTTGCACGAGAACTTGTCCCTTTGAAATTCCGCAGGTCGACGATCAGTTTGTTGGCGTAGGTAATTTAGGCGGGGCTGCTTATATTGAACCTACCTTATGTCATGGATGTGGTACCTGCACGGCAGAATGCCCGGCCAATGCTATTCAGCTTCTGAATTACACAGACGATCAGATTATGGTGCCGGAATTTCCTGTTCTGGGAAGCTGGGTGAAATTATGAGTGAACCTATATTTGAGCCTGAAATAACTGCTTTCATGTGCATTTACTGCGGTTATATGGCTGCAGATACTGCCAGTGCACTGCGTTTAGAATATCCAGCGAACGTTAAATTGATCAAGCTCCCCTGCA
>VAPA010493086.1_pt1 | contig 10942 bp, 8 predicted proteins | sample 3395041 | NCBI WGS metagenome assembly VAPA01 (sample SAMN08290432, study PRJNA428436) | hydrothermal vent metagenome | isolation source: Deep-sea hydrothermal vent chimney | place: Indian Ocean: Southwest Indian Ridge | depth 1973 m m
ATAATGGCTCATGCAATCAAAGAACTCTTTCCTGATACTAAGTTTGCTATTGGCCCAGCTACGTCCGATGGCTTTTATTATGACCTTGACAGTAAGAAAACATTTACAATTGACGACCTTCCTGTTATAGAGAAAAAAATGAAGGAAATTATAAAAGCCAAAAAACCCTTTATAAGAAAAGAGATCTCCAGAGAAGAGGCCACTAAACTGTTCACTTCTCTTGGAGAAACCTATAAAGTTGAGCTTTTAAGTGAGATGTCTGATGAAATAGTCACTATTTATGAGGAAGATAACTTTACTGACCTGTGCCGCGGGCCTCACCTGGAATCTACAGGGAAAGTAAAGGCTTTTAAGCTCCTGTCTGTTGCAGGTGCTTACTGGCGCGGAGATGAAAAGAACAAAATGCTCCAACGGATATACGGCGTCTCTTTTTTTACAAAAGACGAGCTTAAACAGCATATGAACTTCCTGGAGGAAGTCAAAAAAAGAGACCACAGGCGCCTTGGCAAAGATCTTGACCTTTTCAGTATTAATGACGAGATCGGCCCCGGCCTTGTACTCTGGCATCCCCGGGGTGCAGCAATAAGAAGGGCAATTGAGAACTTCTGGATGGATGAACATTATAAAGCAGGCTATAAGATAATTTATACACCTCATATGGCAAAACTTGATCTGTGGAAAAAAACAGGTCATCTTGATTTCTACGGAGAGAACATGTACTCACCAATGGAAGTCGAAGGGCTTGAATATGAGATAAAACCAATGAACTGCCCTTTTCATGCAGCAATTTATAAAAGTCATCTCAGGAGCTACAGGGATTTGCCTCTGCGCTTTGCCGAGCTCGGTACTGTTTACAGATTTGAACGCTCCGGTGTACTGCATGGTCTTTTAAGGGTAAGGGGTTTTACCCAGGACGACGCGCATATTTATTGTACTGAGGATCAGATAGGAGATGAAATTCAGAGTGTTCTGGATTTTACACTCTTTATTCTAAAGACTTTCGGTTTCCCGGATTATGACATATATCTCTCAACAAGGCCTGTGAAGTTTGTGGGAACAGAAGAGGGTTGGGAAAAATCAACAGATGCCCTTAAATCTGCTCTTGAAAATAAGGGGCTTAGTTACACCATAGACCCGGGAGAGGGTGTATTTTATGGGCCAAAGATCGACATCAAGGTAAAAGACAGTCTGGGCAGGCCCTGGCAATGCAGTACCATACAGGTTGACTTTAACATACCCGAAAGACTTGACGTAACTTACAGAGGGAGCGACAGTAAGGATCACAGACCAATCATGGTCCACAGGGCCCTGATGGGCTCTTTAGAAAGATTTTTTGGTATATTAATAGAGCATTATGCCGGTGCTTTTCCCTTATGGCTTGCTCCGGTTCAGATTGCGATTTTGACCATTTCCGAAAATCAGGTTAAATATGCAAAAGAATTAGCAGGCTCACTGATAAAGGAAAACCTGAGGGTTGAGTTAGATACTGATAATGAAAAGATCGGTTTCAAGATAAGAAAGGCAACCCTACAGAAAACTCCTTATCTATGTATAATAGGCGAGAAAGAGATGACAAATGGAACAGTGAATGTCAGGACAAGAACAGGTGAAAATTTGGGTGAAATGTCCTTGGAAAAAATAAAATCTATCCTCAAAGAGGAAATAAACAAACAGGAGGTAAGAAATAAATAAGGAATTAAGAATAAATAGGAGAATTAGAGCAAGAGAAGTAAGAGTTGTTGGACACGACGGAAAACAGTTAGGTATACTACCTTTGCATGAAGCAGCCAGGATAGCCAAAGAAAACGACCTTGATCTTGTTGAGGTAGCACCGGCTGCAAAGCCCCCTGTATGCAGGGTAATGGATTATGGTAAGTACCGTTACCAGCTGAACAAAAAGCATGCAAAGCACAAAACATTAGGGCTAAAAGAAATCAAGGTAAGACCACAGATAAGCAAACATGATCTGGACTTTAAGACAAAAAATATAAAGAAATTTCTGGAGGGCGGGAACAAGGTTAAGCTAACCCTGATCTTCAGAGGAAGAGAGATTGTACACTCATCGCTTGCAAAAGGCGTTTTTGAAAAGGTCCTTGAAGAGCTTTCGGATAAAGCCAATGTTGAAATAGGGCCTAAATTCGAGGGCCGCCAGATGATAATGATACTTTCTCCTAAATAAATCAGCAGTTAGAAATAAAACAGGAAAGACACATAAAAACTGAGAAGCTGGAAATAAAAGATTTTACCTGCTAATTCCCAATTCTTACTTCTTGGTTATGTAAAGAGGAGTTAATATGCCAAAAATGAAAACACACAGAGGCGCAGCAAAAAGATTTAAAGTCACAGGAACAGGCAAAATTAAAAGAAGCAAAGCCTTTAAAAGCCATCTTCTTACAGGCAAGTCTGCCAAGAGGACCAGGCGTCTGAGACAAAGCACTTTAATTGAAAAAGCCAATTATGGTAAAATATCTGCTTTGCTGCCGTACAAATAAATATAAAATACAGGTTCAAGCCGTTTAATCAGATTGAACAGCTTTTACAGTTTAAACTGTTATTTTCAGGAGGTAGTAGATGCCAAGAGCAAGAGGTGGATTTAAAACAAGAAGAAGAAGAAAAAAAGTCCTTAAAATGGCAAAGGGTTACTATGCAAGCAAAAGCCGTCTTTATAAGACCGCTACAGAAGCTGTTGATAAGGCACTAAGATATGCTTATAGAGACAGGCGTGTTAAGAAAAGAGAGTTCAGATCATTATGGATAGTAAGGATGAACGCAGCACTCAGGGCTATCGGCTTAACATACAGCCAGTTTATGAACGGTCTCTTAAAGGCAAAGATAGAGCTAAACCGGAAGGTATTGGCTGATATTGCTGTCAGTGATCCCAAGGCATTTGGTGAGCTGGCCAAGATAGCCAGTGAAAAAAGTCAAAATTAAAATTTTAATCAACCATTAGTACATCGATACATGAATCATGGTTCCGATTTACATCCTGTATCTTAATGAACTATTTTTTAACTTTTAAATTTCAAAATGTCGGAGCTTAGCAGAATCGACCTAAGAGTTCGGTACGAATTCGTTCGAATCACTCCGCCCTCTAAACCTGCTTCATTATGTTAAATGAAATTCTTTCCACAAAAGACCTCGTCAAAGAAGAACTCAAAAAAGCTGCTGATTTAAAAGCTATAAATAATATCAGGATCAAATATCTTGGTAAAAAAGGAATTCTCACCGGAAAAATAAAAACTCTTGGCACTATCGATAAAAAGAACAGGCCAGAATACGGCCGTGTTCTCAATGAAACAAAAAACTTTATTGAAGACCTCCTGAAAAAACAGGAGGATTTGTTTAAATCATCCGAGCTTGATAAAGCACTCAAAACACAACGTCTTGACGTTACTGTTCCGGGATATGGTATTCCTTCAGGACATTTACATCCTACAACCAGGGTTCTTGAAGAGATTGTAGATGTCTTTTTATCCCTCGGTTTCAGGGTAGAGGAGGGGCCTGAGGTGGAGTCTGATTATTATAATTTCGAAGCACTTAATTTTCCCAAGGACCACCCGGCACGAGATATGCAGGACACCTTTTATATAACCGATGAAATTGTTTTAAGGACACATACATCGCCTGTACAGATACGTGTAATGGAGAAAAACAGGCCTCCTCTAAAAATAGTTGTTCCAGGAAAAGTATACAGGTGTGATGCGGACATAAGCCATACTCCCATGTTTCAACAATTAGAAGGATTTATTGTGGATGAACATATTTCAATGAGCGACCTTAAAGGTATACTTGAAGTTTTTGTTCACTGTATATTTGGACAGGACACGCCTGTAAGGTTCCGCCCAAGTTTCTTCCCGTTTACAGAACCAAGCGCTGAAATTGATATAGGATGTGTCATATGCAAAGGCACCGGCTGTCAATTATGTAAAAACAGTGGATGGGTTGAAGTCCTTGGTGCAGGAATGATAAATCCCCGGGTATTTGAAATGGTCGGATATGAGCCAGGATTATATACGGGCTTTGCATTCGGTATGGGTATTGAGAGGATCACAATGCTTAAATACGGAATCGATGATATAAGACTGTTCTTTGAAAATGATAAAAGATTTCTGGAGCAATTTTGATCAAAACAGGGTTCAAGGCTACGAGCCTGCCAGCTCGCCTCGATTCGGCGAAGCGGGCAGGCAGGGATTCGAGGGTTCTAGTGAAAATAAAACAATTCCGGCACTTGAATCCTAGACCCCCAGGCCCCTTGAATCCTATAGGTTATCTTTGGAGTTATATATGAAAGCATCACTAAACTGGTTAAAAGAATTTATTGATTTATCCCTGACTGCTGCTGAGACAGCTGAAGCACTGACCATGGCCGGGCTGGAAGTTGAGTCTATTGAAGAACATGGAGACGACTCTTTATTTGAGATCAATATTACTCCTAACAGGCCGGACTGTCTTAGTATAAGGGGTATAGCGCGCGATTTATCAGCAATTTTAAATCTGCCTCTAAAGGATATTCCTGTCTCAATACAAAATGAAGACGGTGTCAGGCCGCTCATCGAAATAAATGACCCGGATCTGTGTCCAAGATACTCTTCAAGGATAATTAACGGGATAGATGTAAAACCTTCCGAAACGTCGGGATGGATTTCAAAGCGGCTGGAATTGCACGGTTTCAGGCCCACGAATAACATTGTGGATATTACAAACTATGTGCTTCTGGAAATGGGTCATCCTCTTCATGCTTTTGATCTGGATAAGCTTGATAGTAAAACCATAGTCGTTAAAACTGCAGGCCCTGTCAAGAAGTTTACTACGCTTGATAATTCCGAAAGAACTTTAAACAAAGATATGCTTTTAATCTGGGATGCAAAAAAACCCGTTGCAATAGCCGGTGTTATGGGCGGAATTGACTCTGAGGTAACATTTTCGACAAAAAACATTTTTCTTGAAAGTGCATATTTTGATCCTCTTTCAATAAGAAGGACTTCCAGGGCCCTTAATCTCAGCACAGAGGCTTCTTACAGATTTGAAAGGGAAACCGACTTAAAGAATGTTGTCCAGGCTCTTGACAGAGCAACTCAGCTCATTACTGAAATTGCAGGCGGCCGGACAACCAGGATCACAGACATATATTTAAAACCTCAAAAGTCCAGGAGTATTACAATAAAACTGGAAAAGATTAACAGCATTCTGGGAATCAAGATAAGCCCGTCAATTGTACAAAAAATATTAACAGGACTTGGTATAGATAATAAAATATCTGATGAGATGGTTATTATTACCCCCCCGAGTTTCCGTCAGGACATCCAGACAGATATGGATATTGTTGAGGAAATCGCCAGGATATACGGTTATGACAAGATCCCGGTAACTCTGCCTAAGGTCATAATGCAGCCGGTAGTCAAAAACACAAAACGAAACTTCGTCAATAAATTAAAGAGTTTAATGTGCAGATCCGGCTATTCAGAGGCAATAAACTACAGTTTTCTAAGTCTTTCAGCACTGGATAAACTTAAGCTTTCTCAGGAAGATATAAGGAGAGACTTGATTAAAATAAGAAACCCGCTTAAAACAGAGGAAGAATCTCTTAGGACAACTCTAATCCCTGCATTGCTCGAAAATGTCAGACTCAATACAAACAGAGGAGAAAGATCAGTCAGATTGTTTGAGATATCCAGTATATTTTTGGGCTCCGGACAGAAACTGCCGGATGAAGTGCTTAAACTCTCAGCAGTCCTGTTAAAAGACAGCAACCCTTTACTATGGCAGGATAAACATGAAGGGTTTTACGATTTAAAAGGCTCAGTAGAAAATTTACTTTTAGATATTGGAATAAAAGACTATGCATTTGAGCATGAAACCTCTTTAATTGAACCTTATCTCCATCCTGGCAAATCCTGCACTGTAAAAGTTAATGGGAAAAACATAATCGGAGTGCTTGGAACTTTACACCCGGATGTCGCTCAGAACTTTAGCGTTAACCAGAATATAAACATATTTGAACTTGATATTGTTACTCTTTTTTCATCAATACCTTCAAAAATTACTTATGCGCCAATTCCTAAATACCCTTATGCTGAGAGAGATTTAGCTATAGTTGTCTCAGAAGATACATCAACTGCAGATGTTGAAAACATCATTAGAAAATTAAACTCTGATATGATCGAATCAATAAAACTGTTTGATATATATATTGGTAAACCTGTTCCAAAAAACAAAAAAAGCCTTGCTTTTTCAATACGCTACAGGGCAGGAGACCGTACACTTACAGACAGTGAAGTAAATGAACTGCATTCAAGGATACTTAATGAGCTTGCAAATTCCCTTAATGCAGAACTCCGAAGCTGAAATCAGCCAAATAAAAAATAAAAAATCAAATATCAAAATTATGGAATACTCTTATTTGTAGTAACTCCTTATTTTTGCTTTTTTATTTTTGATTTTTAATCTTTCATTAATGGACATCTCAAAAAAAATACTGTCAGACCCGGTAAACAGATGGGTCTTTTCCCGCAAAAATACAGATACATTTCTTGTTGGTGGTTATTTGCGCGATCTTTTACGAGGACAGGATTCTAATGATAAAGACTTTGTTTTAGGTAAAAATGCTAAGAAAACCGCCAAAGATGCATCAAAGATATTTAAAGGCACATTTATTGAACTGAAGCAGGGAGGCGTGTATCGCGTCGTTCTAAAGGATAAAACAGTACTCGACTTCTCCTGCCTTAACCTTCCGATTGTGAAAGATTTACAGCAACGAGATTTCACAATAAATTCCATGGCATGGTCTCCGGAAAAAGGAATTATTGACCCATTTGGAGGTAAAAAAACACTTAAAAGCAACACAATAAAAGCTGTAAGGTCTAAAAATTTTTTAAACGATCCCCTTAGAATTATAAGAGCCTACAGGTTTGCTGCAGAAATCGGTTGTAAAATCGAAAAAAATACAAAGAAATATTTAAAAAAATACTCAGCTGAACTTTCATCTGTTGCATCTGAAAGAATAACTGAAGAATTTTTTAAGATTTTAAGCAATTATAATTCTGTCAAAAATATAAAAGATATGCATAATGACAAAATTCTTTCTAAAATCCTCAATATTTATAGCATTAAGGAAAATAAAATATTATCACAAAATATAAAGCTGCTTATGAGATTCGATAAAATAATAAAACCATTACATAACAGAAATAAACTTAAAAAAACAAAGGGTATTAGAAAGAATGTTGTGACCGGCACGCACATGGAAGAAATCAGATTAGAATTATTCCTTTCTGATGAACTTAATCAGGGTATAAACAGACTAGGCGCAATAAGGCTTTCTTTACTTTTATTAAACAGCTCAATTTCAAAAAGCAAATTAAAAGTTAGTAACAATATAAACAAAGCCATAAAAGATATCCACAATGGTTACAGAGAATTAACATCTAATGTTCGTAACAAAGAGAGTAACATTTCATCAGTTGACCTTTACAAAATTTTTAAAGCATCAGGTATCAGAGTTATGGAAGTAGCTCTGATTATAATTTTTTTGAAAGAAAAAAACTTAAAAACTATTTTAAAAAAAGTAGATAAATTTTTAATGTTAAAAAACAAAATTCTTTTAAACGGCAAAGATGTACAGGATATTTTGAACATAAAAAAAGGGACCATTATAGGCAGAATTCTTGCAGATCTTGAAGAGAAGCGATACCATGGAATCATTAAAACTAAAGCCCAGGCAAGGAAATGGTTATTGCTTAATTATACATAATATATCTTATCGGACATTAGCCATATTCAATCAATGTTAGAACAATGTGATTATCATACTGTCTACCCCCTCTGGAAAGGCTTACATATAGGGAATATCATGGATTGCACAAAATTTAGGCAGATTAAAAACAGTTATAATTCAAATAGTTAGAAGGTTTAAACATGCACAGCAAAAACCTTCAAAGAGGTCTGCTGATCAATTGTCCATCACTTAATGAAACAACCTCTACCATCAGTCTCTGGCCTAAAGTAAGGTTATCAGCCTTAACCAGAGATCTTATATAATTTCCTGAAATTGTACTGTAATAAACATCAGTTACAGGCTTTTTCTCAACTATTACATCTAACCTTTGGCCCAACTGGCTTAATAAATAAGCTTTTTTCTTTATTTTACCAATTTCTATTATTTTGCTGACCCTCCCCTTCTTTTCCTGATTATTCATATGTCCGGGAAAGGCCTCAGCCTTTGTATTTGGCCTGCTTGAATACGGAAACACATGTATATAGCTTAAAGGCAGATCTTCCAGAAATTTCAAAGTCTCATCAAAGTCTTTTCTGCTTTCACCGGGAAAACCTGCAATTATATCAGTACCAATGGATATGCCGGGACATTCCTTTATTATTTCACTGATAAGGTTCTTAAAAAATTTCGTGTTATACCCCCTGTTCATAGCTCTTAAAATTCTGTCAGAACCGCTTTGTAGCGGTATATGAATATGCGGGCAAACTTTTCCCTGCTTTATAAGCTGTAGAAATTCTTTTTTGAACTCATGAGGTTCAATTGAACTTAATCTGATTCTTACATCAGGATATTTCCCGGTTATTTCTTCCACAACCTCTAACAAGGAACTTTCAGGCTCAAGGTCTAAGCCATAGCATCCAATATGAATTCCTGTTATAACTATCTCCTTATACCCGTCAGCACAAAGTTTTTCCACAGATTTAAATACATCATCTGGACAAAGGCTCCTGCTTTTACCCCTTGCCAGCGGTACAGTACAGTATGAACAGGAAAAGTTACATCCATCCTGAATTTTAAGAAATGCCCTGGCCCTGTTTGAATAATATGAGCCAGCCACTGCGGTCATGCCTGCCTGTTCGGCACGCTTCACTGTCCGCCTCGGCAAGCCGAAAGCGAGACTGGAATCAAGACCCGCTGCTTTGCCCTGTGGCAAGCGATCAGGCAGGCCCAGTCTAAGGGGAGTTTCCGGAGAATCAACAAATATTTCAGGAGGTTTCGTTTCCGTATTTACACCGGCATTATCAGAAAGTTTATTTAAGTACTCATAAATACTATTTTTTTGAGAATTTCCAAGAACAGCTTCTATCCCGTTGATCTTTGACAGTTCTTCGGGTTTGAGCTGTGCATAACAGCCCATTGCAAATACCTTTGCTCCGGTTCTTATAGCTTTCCTTATAATCTGTCTTGACTGATAATCACTTTTTGCTGTTACTGTGCAGGTATTGATTATGTATGCATCGGGTCGGTCACGACTCGTACCGAGATTGTCATTATAGCTGACTGTCTCATGTCCGTTTTCTCTGAGTGTGCCTTCAATTGAAGCACTTTCTGACTGGTTTACCTTGCAGCCCAGTGTCTTAATTGCTATTCGCATAAAATTTCAAAATTATCATTGTAAAGTTAGCATTTAAAAATGTTTTTAAGTAAATTTGAACTGCTAATTGTTAATTTTGTCCGTCTCGCCGAGATCCGTAAAGGCGGACATTTTGCAATGTTCTAATCCCTTTCACCTGATAATGAATGAAGTTTGGCGTCAATTATCTTTATCCGAAGAATTTCCCCTATCAGATCGATATCTCCATTAAAGTTCACTATTTTATTCGTTCGTGTCCTTCCGGTCAGTTTATCTCCATCAGAATCGCTCAATCCTTCAACCAGAACTTTAAGTATTTGACCCTCAAGCGCCTTATTTTTCTTATAGGTTATGGAATCCTGAAGTTTCAGGAGCTGAGAAAACCGTTTGGATATGATCTCCTCCTTAACATGGTCCGGAAGATCAAGTGCTTTGGTATCAGGCCGTCTTGAATATTTAAAAGAATATATCCCGTCCGGTTCTATCTCACTGAGGGCTGTTAATGTACATGCGAAATCTTCCTCTGTTTCACCGGGGAAACCCACGATTATATCAGTGGTTATGGCAATACCAGGGATTTCTTTTCTTAATAAATCAATTCTTTCCTTATATTCTTTATACGAATATCTTCGGTTCATTAAATGTAAAACTTTGTCAGAACCAGACTGCACAGGTAAATGCACATGTTCACATAATTTTGGATAATCCCTGATTGTTTTAACAAGTTTTTCAGAAAAATCCTTTGGATGTGAAGTGATAAACCTGATCCTTTCAATCCCCGGTATCTCATGTATCACTTTAAGTAAATCCGGAAAATCTATATTTTGATTTAAAAATCCCCCCTGTCCCCCTTTGTCAAAGGGGGGTGAGGGGGGATTTTTTTCATTGAGATTTTTTCCATAGGAATTCACATTCTGGCCTAAAAGTGTAACCTCTTTATAACCCTGATCAGCAAGTGTCCTTATTTCATTATATATATCTTTGCTCTGCCTGCTTTTTTCCCGTCCGCGAGTGTAGGGCACCACACAGTATGCACAAAAATTGTCACATCCATACATGATTGATACCCAAGCCTTTACCTGCCCTTCCCTTTTCATGGGCAAAATCTTTGTGTGATAGTCAGGATTGTCTTGCAAAGCCGTGAAGCGTGAAGCGTGAAGCGTGAAGCGTGAGTGCTCTCCCTCGTCACTCGTCCCTCGCTCGCCTCGCGAAGCGGGTCCTTCATCCTTATTGGCTTTACCATTGAGCCACTTCTCCAGAGCGTCTATATTCCCCGGTCCAAAAAGAAAATCTACATATGGATAATTCTTTAACAGCGAACTCCCTTTTTGCTGGGCAACACAGCCTGCTACTGCTATTTTAAGATTTGGATTGTTCTTTTTTATTAACTTAAGCCTGCCAAGCTGGCTTAAGAACTTATGTTCAGCCTTCTCCCTGATACTGCAGGTATTAAGGACGACGACATCTGATTCTTTGGCGCTGTCAGCCCGGCCAAAGCCTGATTCCTCAAAAATCCCTGCGATCTTCTCAGAATCGTGGACATTCATCTGACATCCGTAAGTCTTAATGAAGACTTTTGGACGCGAATTCTTGGA
>VAPA010756722.1_pt1 | contig 10886 bp, 7 predicted proteins | sample 3395041 | NCBI WGS metagenome assembly VAPA01 (sample SAMN08290432, study PRJNA428436) | hydrothermal vent metagenome | isolation source: Deep-sea hydrothermal vent chimney | place: Indian Ocean: Southwest Indian Ridge | depth 1973 m m
GCACCTTGAGCATCTTGATTATTCACTAGGTCAAAGCGCAGCTGCCTCAACAGGCGCTCTAAGTCTTTCAACTCATCCTGTCGCCAGATGACCGCTTCACGCTCGCTAGCAAAGGGCGTCTCGTCAACAGATTGCGGCATTGCCGGGGCTGCTTGCTCAGCGTGAGCCCCTATGCTGAAAAAGCCTAACACCGCAGCAGCTAACGTAGCCTGCGTAAGGCGTTGGGGTTGCAAACAACGAAGCATCTTTTCACCCCTCAGCCAATCGGACACGTGACACCCGTACCTTTCAAGCCACAGTAACCGCCTGGATTTTTATCTAAATACTGCTGGTGATACGCCTCGGCATAATAGAAAACGTCAAGCGGCTTAATTTCCGTCGTGATACGGCCTCTATCGGCACGCTGTAGGGCCTCTTGGAAAGCTTCTGCACTCTTCTGAGCAGCGGCAAGCTGTGCCTCCGTAGTCGTGAAAATGGCCGAGCGGTACTGGCTGCCAATATCGTTACCTTGGCGGTTTCCTTGGGTGGGGTCGTGCTGTTCCCAAAAGATTTGCAGTAAATTTTCAAGGCTTACCTTTTTCGGATCATAAACCACTCTGACCACTTCGGTATGCCCTGTTAAGCCTGTACAAGTCTCTTTGTACGTTGGATTGGGCGTGATGCCCCCAGCATAGCCCGCTGCCGTCACATAGACTCCCGGCTGCTGCCAAAACAGCCGTTCTACCCCCCAGAAGCATCCCATACCCAACACAATTTCCTCATAACCTTCAGGAAACGGTGGGTGTATAGAGTGTCCGGTAATGGTATGAAGGTCGCTGGTCTCAATGGGGGTGTCGCGCCCTTCTGGTGCTTGCTGTTTCGTAAATAGCGTCATAACACCCTCTTCTATTCTATTGCTGCGGATAAATATAAGGATCGCCTGAGCGCGTGAACGTGTAAATTAGGTCAACGGCTTGGCTAGCACCAGACACCGCCTGTAGATACAGGTTCCGCCATAGCGTATAGCGTAAGGTTAGTTCTGCAATTGGGGAGAAAATACCTACGCCATAGCTAATGCGAAGATCATCAGACAGTTGGCCACTCACCGCTACCTGACTGTCGTCACCCGCCCCGGTGGTATCAAGTGTCAGGTCATCAATTCCAAACGCTTCTCCGATAGAGCCAACGGCCCCACCGGTGCGGCCAAGGGACATACCAATGAGCGCAGTGGTTAGTGCGCTATCAACACCACCACCTGAAGCATCCGGCGCGCGGCCGCGTAGCAAATACGATAGCGCACGGGTCTCGTCCATCGCGGGCTCTGAAAAGATCATCACATTGGGCTGTTCGGCATCGCCTGTTACGCGCAGCCCCGCAATCACATCATCTTCGGTGATATCCGGGTTGCGGATGGCCTCAAAATCTAGCACTGGCAAGCCCGGAGGACCACTAAAGATCAGTTGACCACGACGAATCAATAGATCTTGCCCGAATGCCTGGAAACGGCCATTTACTAAGTTGACGTCGCCAAACAGCTGAAGCGCTCCGCTATCCTGACGAATCTCCAGGCTACCGCCCAATCCTGACTCCAGGCCATAGGCGGAAATTTGCATATCGCGCCCAAGATTCAGTGTAATCAGCACATCCAGAGCCATACCGGTGTCTGCCAGTTCATCAGCTGCACTGGGATCATTCCCAGCCTCTGCCGCAAGACGTGCTTGCCGTTCAGCCTCACGATCATCGCGCTCGGTAATGATAATTTCATCCGGGCTTGGCGATGTTGCTGACGAAGGTAGATCACCCACCTCTAAGCGAGCCCAGGGAAGATCCACATTGCCCCGTACCTGCAGACGCTTTGGGGTAATACGAATGCGAATATCTGGCGCGGCTTCCAGGCGACCGAACTGCGGTAATACCACCAACAAAGGCTCTTGAGTTGCGTTTAGGTCTATGCCAATACGCCACGCTTCATCGGTAGGCCAATAAGCGTTACCGCTAATCGAAAGCCGGCCTCGCTCGGCAGCGAGAAAACCGTCTATATTTCCCTCTTCGCCATCAAAGGCTACCGCCAGCTCGCCATCCACAATAGTAATGGGAATATCGGGCCCGCTAATACGCAGGCTGCGTAAGGCTAGTTCACCCTGTAAATCAGGCTGGCTTGTGGTGCCACCAATTTGCACGTTGCCATTTAAGCCGCCTTCAAGCGCATCCATACCCACCAACATAGGGCGATAGGGAGCTAACGTGATGTTATTTGCCCGTAGCTGACCATCAAGCACTCCCTGACCCAATGGGTCGTTTACCGCTAGATTAAGCGTAAGCTCACCTACTTCCGACAGAGCAAGCAGTACATCCGCTTGGGCCTGTGCTTGATTGGCTTCAATTTTCGCATCCAGATTAATAGTGGGAAGCTCTACTGGCTGACCATAATCATTGACTGCCGTGATGGCTAACTCACTGAGCAGCTGAAGATTGGCTTGCCACTGGGCGCCTCCCTGCCCCCAGTTGGCTACTAGATCCGCCGTGGTATCACCTTCAAAGCTCCACTCCTCTGGCAAGAAAGGTTCCAGCATCTCCATGGGTACTTCGCGAACACTCAGCACTGCACGCCCCTGGTCGGATGACGCGGTAATGGGCTCTTCAGAGCATACGAGGCCGCCCTGCAACCGACGCAGGCAGAAAGGTGTTAAGCGTGCCTGGCCGTTAGCAAGATTGTAAGTGATATCCAGCGGCGCTTCCAAGCGAATGTCCCCTGCTTCTGAATCAACTTCCAGCGGGGTTAATCGCGCCTGATACTGTTGAGCCTGCTGGTTATAGCGCCCGTCTAAGCCCAAATTAGCTTGGCTCAGAATGTTATCGGCTTCGCCTGTGGTACTGAGTTGCAAGGCATGCTCGGAAAGTCGCCCGGTGAGGTCAAGGGCGACCGACGCGAGCGCTTGCCCACCTGCATTAACGCCTTGCAAATCCAGTTCGATATTGAGATCGGGGTCGTCAAGACCCTCGACATTACCCGATAGAGAGAGCGTAGTTAGCCTATTTTCAGCAAAGCGTAAACTGCGACCATTCAGCTCTACTACCACTTCTGGCCGGGAGAAACTGCCTTGGGCTTGAATATCACCGGTTAATGTCCCTGCTAGATCAGGATGTAAGCTTTGGAGCTGATTCAACGCGATATTGGCCTCAAGAGACATCGCCTCTTGGCTGAGTTGTCCTGATGCCGTTAGACGGTTATCACCTTGGGTAAAGAGCAGCTCTTCAATATCAACTTCCAGTTCGCTGTTAGCCTCAAGAGAAGCTTGGAGCGTGAGTGGGTACTCCTGTAGCTGCCCTTGAATATCTAGCTCCGGCAGGCTAATGTCCCAGCGCTCACCGCGCTGGCGTACGCCGGCGACGATATCACCACTTAGATTGCCAGCTAGCTGCGGAACAAACAGCGATGGATCTACATTTTCCAAGCGCACGTTGGTATCGACCTCAATCGCCTCTTCCCAGCTTACCCGGCCCTCGCTGCTAAGCTCACTATCATTAATAGTAAGGGTGAGAGGTGACCAATGGAAAGAGGCTAAATCGCCCTCTCCACTCAAACGGATGGCGGTGGCAGGCACTTGTGGGCCTTCGGCATTCGTTTCAAGCGTTACTTGATAGGCCTCCAGGCTGCCGTTGACACCAAGGCTAAGGTTTTCCAGCACGTAGCTCTCAGCTGTAGTGGCAGGTTCTTCCGATGACGCCTCTGGAATCTCGCTGTTGTCAAATAGCGGCCACTGCAAACGGTCGCTCTCTAGTTGCGCTTCAAATGGGAGCGTGGGAGCTAACGCATCTACTTGCGCAGTCAATGACGCATTAACGGGCCCGGTTGCGTTGAGATTCGCGGTCAGGTCAGCAAGGCTACCAGAAAGATTCAGTGCCACCTGCTCACCGCTAAGTGCTGGGAATAATTCGGGTAGCCATAGTTCTGCACGAACCGCAGCATCCAGTGGGTAGTCGCCGCTTAGAGTGACATTGGCAGATAAGGTGGCGTCAGCATCAGGTGTGGCAAGCTCCAGAGTGCTTAGCGTTATGTCGCTGCCCTCGGCCCGAGCTTCTACAAGCAGTCGCTCAACCTGATACTCAGCAGCGCCACTTATTGTTACGTCAGTGACTAACAGTGATGCCAGCTCTACGTTAATCGGCAGCTGAATCTCGGGAAGCGTAAGCCGCTCACGCTCGCTAAGGGCAATAGCCTCATTGTCAGCCGCAGGCTTCGCCGGCTGAGCTAGCTGAATAGCGCCGTCTATACCGGCGGCGTTTAGCGATGTATCTATCTTTTGCGTCAACAGCACGCCGGGAGATGGCGGCAAGTAGAGAGAAAGCTCTTCCAGTGTGGTAGGTGCGATAGTGACTTGCTGCTGCTCGGCGGTTATGGAAGTAGCAAATGCTTCCCAGCCCACTTGTGTACCGTCGGCCAGCGTCAGCTGTACGTTATTGAGAGCGATATCGCGCAGTTCAATCGGAAACGGCAGATAAATGCTGAACGGTGCATTGCTTTCCTGTGGCGGCTCCTCGGTTGCTGAGCTTTCAGCTAAGCGAATATCTGCACCCTCAACGCGTAGCGTGTCTAAGCATAACTGACCGGATAGCAAGCAATCTTCTGCCCAGGCAAGCTCAAAATCCGCTAGCGTAATTTGAGTGCCACCAACAGCCATTTGAAAGTCTTGCAGTCGGAAGCTGTCCAGTAGCGCGCCCTCTTGCTGCTCGTAGGTGAAAAAACCACGCTGTTCACCTTGGGAAAACAGCTGCCCGGTTCCCCAGGGGGAGAGCGCTACCCCGGCAACTAAGGCAATTAACCCAAACAGCCATAACGGCAATACGATGATAAGGCGTAACAGGCTCCAGAATGCTAACCAAGTACGGCGCTTAGGTGAGAGCCTCTGACGGTTTTGGGGCGCTTTTGAATCAACCTTAGCCAAAGAGCTCTCCTAGAATTCTGGACCAATCGAAAAGTGCACGCGGAAAGCGTCGTCGATATCAAAGGGATGTGCGATGTCGAAACGTATCGGGCCAACGGGAGACACCCAGCGCACGCCCACGCCCGCACCTGTTTTAAGGCCAGTCGGGCCCCAATTATCGAACGCATCCCCTGTATCAATAAAGGTGGCGCCCCACCAGTCTCCCGTAACACGACGCTGATACTCTAATGTGGAGGTCAGCATTTGTTGGCCGCCACGTAAGCGACCTTTTTCATTACGCGGTGACAAGCTCTTGTAGGAGTAACCGCGTACGCTGCGATCACCGCCTGCGAAGAAACTCAGCGATGGCGGAATCTTGTCAAAGTCACTGGTCTCGATAGCGCCAATGCTTAATCGAGCTAAAAAGCGGTTGTCATTGCCGATGGTGCGAATCCATTCGGTATCGCCGGTTAGCCGGGTGAATTTGGCGTCAGACCCCCAGGCTCTGTCAGAGTACTCAATCGATAACTGCTGACGATCGCCCCACAGAGGAAAACGTTGAGGACGAGTGCGGGTTCGCGACCACTGAATCCCTGGATAAAACAGCCAAACCTCATCAGCTTGGCCGCCTTGGGTAAAGTCTTCATACGTCGTGCGGAAGTAGAGCGTTTGTACCCAACGGTTCTCAAACTCCCAACGCCGAGCCACTTCTACGGTGCCTGCCAAGGATTTTGTGTCGCTATCGTCAATATTGCGCACGCCATACTGCAGGCGGTAGTTATCCCGTATCGGGTCCTCTAGCGGAATATTGTATACCCCCGTAAAACGCTGTTCAGGGGCAGAAAGATAGAGATCATGATCTAGACTGTGACCAAACCGGTTGATCCATGGCTGCTGCCAGCCAAAATGCAGGCGTGGGCCTACATCTGTGGCATAACCTATACCTACCTCAAACTGGTGGCGATCTGCCGGCTCGACACTGACATCGATGGGCAAGCGGGTATCGTCACGGCTATTAATACTGAGAGCACTGGCGAGCGCTGCACTACTTACTCTAGAGCGTTCAGGCTGCGATGCAGTGGCTTCGTTCCACCAGGGCGACCCTCCGCTCGGCGGAGCGATTGTCAACTCTTGAGCTGTTTCCAGCCGGGGCCGTACGGAGACAGAACTAAACCATCCTGTTTCAGCTAAACGCTGATTATAGCGGGCCAGGGATTCCGCTAGGTAAGGCTCACCAGCACGAAACGTCTGCATTTGTCGCAGCCGCTCAGGTTCAATATGGCTGCCCGTAATAAATGTATCGCCAAAGTGATAGCGTGGCCCGCTATCAAAGGCCATATAGAGACGAGCGCTTTCCAAGTAAGGGCGCACTTCCATCCGTCGATCTGAAAACCCCCAGTCGAAGTAGCCCCGCTCAATAGCTAGACCGGCAAACTGGCTACGTAGGCTGTCCCAGGGGGCATGGCGCAGCGGCTCCCCCTGCTTTAAAGGAAAATCATCAAGCGCGTCTTGGAAAGGGGGGTCATTGTTCGCATCCCCTGTAATACTGATGTCGAGTACTTCAATCACTACCTGGGGCCCTGATTCAATATGCACGGCGATGGGCGGCTGATCTAGCTCGACAGTAATATCAGGTTCGTAATAGCCATATACTCGCATGGCTTCTTGCGTGCGCTGGCGTATTTCACCTTCCAAGCGGGCATCGGTGTACTGGTCGGCCTCAATATTTTCTAAATAGGCCTCAATATTAACTAGCACACGCCCATCAACACCGCTGATGTCTGCTTCAAGGGCCCAAGAGACCGATGAAGCAGACATTAGCGGCAGCACCAGTAAATACGCCACTTGTTTGGCCGTAGGCCACCGCCGTTGTCTTCCCATACCGTTATATCCCTAACCCTATCATCGGCTTAGTGGCTTGTTTCTTCCACATCGTGATGCTGCTATTTAATTGCGCAGCATTTCCATCTGCGCACTAAAGGCTAGCTGCGCCTGCCGAATCTGCCGTAAGTCGCTCTCAAGCGTGTTTAAGCGCTGGGTCCACTGCGCTTCCAGCGCTGTTAATTCAGCTTGGCTAGCAGGCTCTTCTTGAGTATTGAATTCAGCGACAGTAGAAGAGAGCTGCGTTAACTGCTGCTCGATATTTTCCCGCCAGATACTCAATTGCTCTTCAGTAGCGGTTCGGTCGCTGGCTACCTGGCGCTCCATGGTATCGAGCCGCTGGTTGATGACCTCCTCTAAATGAGTAACCTCCTCCACTAAATTTTGCCTACCAGAGGTACCCGCTTGCTCTAAGGCATCTAGCGATGTCCGAATAGCGGCTAGCTGGCTATCACGAAGGGCTGCTTGCTCCTGAAATTGCTCGAATCGTTGTGAAAATGTCTCAAGCGCCTCATTTGATACAAGCTCTTCATTTTCTGTGAGAAGCCCGTAGAGCTCTTCACGCGTATTAGTCAATGCCACAGCCAGCTGCTCCTGCTCTTGGAATAGAGTGGATATCTGAGCTTGTACAAAGGTTATCGCATCTTGGGCCTCTGTGTCATCGGAGTCGAGCCTTGCGTGAAGATTAGACACCTCACCACTCACACGATGCACTTCTGCTAGCAATCTCTCTCTTTCGTACCAAACCCCTGCTGCTGCGCCTAATAGCAACATCAACAGAATTAATACGAGCCAAAGCGGCCATAATCGCGGCCCTCTGCGATGGCGTAAGTGTTGTGCGGTCAGGCTTTGATCCACGTCGGGAACAATACGCTGAGATGAAGTGACATCGGACATATGTTTTCCTTAGAGCGTCGTTGGATCGGCGCGTCGTCCAATTCCCCGATAATGTAAGCCGCAGCTGGCTACAAAAGTGGGGTCGTAGATATTGCGTCCATCCAATATTAGCTTTTCGCGTAGCAGTGAGGCTAAGCGGTGCCAGTCAGGATTCCAGTAGGCTTTCCATTCGGTCACTAGCATCAGGGCGTCTGCACCCTGGCAGGCAAGATAAGGATCATCCTCGAACGTCATTAAATCATTCCGCTGCCCAACCGCCGAGTAGAGCGCTGGAATAGCCGCCGGGTCGTGTAGTTTGACCGTGACTCCCTGTGCCCAGAGCGCTTCAAGCAGCGTTAACACAGGTGCATGATCAATCCGGGCGGTGCCTGGTTTGAACGCGGCACCCCATATCGCCACTGTTTTGCCTGCTAAATCACCTTCAAAAAATCCCCACAACTTTCTGAACAGCGTCTCTTTTTTCTGCTCATTGATGTCCATCACCTGCTCAAGCAGCGCCGAGTAGCGACCACTGGATGACTGAACATCGGCTAAGCGCATCAAATCACGCGAGAAGTTAGGGCCACCAAAGCCACATCCTGGATAAAGGTACTCAAACCCTATCCGCGTATCTGCGCCCATACCCTGGCGTACATGCTCAACGTCCACTCCTAACGTATCGGCAAGACCTGCAATCTCATTCATATAGCTGATACGGGTAGCCAACATACCATTGATGGCCAGCTTGGTCAGTTCAGCGGCACGACAAGGCATGCATTGAAACACTTCGCTACGACGATTGAAGGCACGCAGTAGCTCTCTTGTCACTTGCTCACCCATGGCGTCATCGCACCCGAGCAGCCAGCGCACTGGACGAGTAAAAGAGAGCCAGGCTCGTCCTTCTTCCAGAGTGTCAGGCAGTGCCACACGACTATGCTGGTGTCCCATTAGCGAATGCAAACGCTCGGTCTCGCCCACTGGGAATGTTGAATTATTGACCAGCACCGCGCCGCTGTACTCCTGAAACATTGGGTGTTGTAAAAGCGAATTGGCTGACTGACGCTGACTAGGAGAAAGCGCTAACCAAACAATATCAGGCGTTTCAGAGACGTCAGGAGTAGCAACGATGGTTAAGTTGCCTGCTGCCATGGCTTGCTCAATCTGTGCCATCAGCGATGGTTCTCGGCGTAGCCAGTCAGCACTGGCCAGCGTTGGCCACAGAACGCTCTCGTGGAGTAACCAGTCAACGTGATGACCTACCCAAGCAAGCGCCGCCGCCGCAGTTGCTGCGCTTAATTCACTACCATGCAGCAATACACGCATTCAGATACTCTCCCTGGCCAATAAGCGCCGATAAAATAAAGTGTTAGGCGTCATGCTGAGTTCCTTTCCATGCGTTTCGCGTTAGGAGTGGTTAGAATAACCATAATACTCAACGTTTGAGTGGATGCCACCTTGCCGCTAACCACCGCGAAATGGCAAACCATATTCATTTCACTCAAGACCAACTGCCGATGGGGGTTACACCATGTCAGTGACACTTCAGGATAGCACCACTCGCCGCTATCAAGACAATGTCGATGCCGCAGAAGTTGCGAAATTTGAAGCACTTGCCAGTCGCTGGTGGGATCCAGAGAGCGAATTTAAACCGCTTCACGATATTAACCCTCTGCGCTTGGACTTTATCGATGCTCGGGCTGGGCTGGCTGGTAAGAAAGTGCTGGATGTAGGTTGCGGTGGCGGTATTTTGAGCGAATCGATGGCCCATCGAGGAGCCAGCGTGACGGGCATTGACCTAGGGGAAGCACCGCTAGGGGTGGCGCGGCTTCACGCTGAAGAGAGTGGCGTTACGGTAGAGTACCGGCATATCAGCGTTGAAGGTTTAGCCGCTGAAGAGCCCGGGCACTATGATGTGGTGACCTGCATGGAGATGTTGGAGCATGTACCCGACCCCGCTTCGGTTATCCGTGCCTGCAGTACACTGGTTCGCCCTGGAGGCTATGTATTTTTCTCAACGCTTAACCGCACACCGAAGTCTTACGCCTTTGCCATCCTAGGGGCCGAATACGTGTTGAAGCTGCTGCCCCGTGGTACCCACGACTACGCCAAGTTTATTCGCCCTTCCGAAATGGCACACTGGGCGCGTACGGCCTCTCTTGAGGTGCGTGAGCAAACGGGACTTACTTATAACCCTATTACACGGCACTATCGTCTGGTTCCTCATGATGTATCCGTCAATTACATGATGTACTGCCGCAAAGCGAGCGAGTAAATGTTGATGTCCTCCCCCCAGGCGATACTGTTTGATTTAGATGGCACATTGGTAGACACCGCCCCCGACTTGGCTGCTGCAACTAACGCGTTAAGAGCCCATCACGGCTTAGCGGCCCTGCCGTTCCAGGAAATACGTGGGCAAGTGTCTAATGGTGGCAGCGCCCTGGTCACGCTGGCGCTTGGCCTTGAAAGCGGTAGTGACGAGCATGACGAGGCAAGGCAGTTCTTGCTGGATGCTTACGAGCAAGCGGTGGCGGTCCATAGCAAGCTTTTCGAGCCGTTAAATGAGTGGCTAACGCAGTGGCACAGTGAAGAGCGACTTTGGGGAATTGTGACTAATAAACCGCGGCGCTATACCTTGCCGCTTTTGGAAGCGCTGGCGCTAACGCCAGGGGCGTTGCTCTGCGCTGATGACTTAAGTGTTAAAAAACCTGCGCCTGAGCCGCTTTGTGAAGCAGCAAAACGCCTCGGTGTTTCCCCCGAGGCGTGCTGGTATATTGGCGACCATGTTCGCGATATGCAAGCGGCTAAAGCAGCCGGTATGACAGCTGTCGCCGTGGGCTATGGCTATATCAGTGAAGAAGACGACTACCAGAGCTGGCCTGCCGACCTGTGGTTTACAACGTGTGATGAGCTGGTAGCCGCTCTTCATGACCACCGCACTGATTAGCCTTCGCCAGTGTGGAAACGTTAGACGCGTGGCGGCTGGGCATCAAACTTCTGGCCGCTAACGCCTTTACTATCAGGCCCCATCAACCATAGGTAAGTGGGCATGACCTCTTCAGGCGTACGCAGTGTAAACGGATCTTCACCTGGGTAAGCAGTGCGGCGCATTTGGGTACGCGTAGCGCCTGGATTCAGCGTATTCACCCGAACATTCGTCTGATTCTCTAATTCATCAGCCAGCACCTCCATAAATCCTTCTGTGGCGAATTTTGACACAGAATAGGC
>VAPA010029474.1_pt1 | contig 10875 bp, 7 predicted proteins | sample 3395041 | NCBI WGS metagenome assembly VAPA01 (sample SAMN08290432, study PRJNA428436) | hydrothermal vent metagenome | isolation source: Deep-sea hydrothermal vent chimney | place: Indian Ocean: Southwest Indian Ridge | depth 1973 m m
AATCTGACGACAAATCATTAACCTAAATTGAGCGATTTTATTTTATAAAGTCGGTACGACTCGATTACGAGATGTGCAAGGCAGGTGAATAAATGTGCGCTATACGAAGTATAGCTATTTAATTAAATAGTAATCTCCTTACATTGAGGCGAAGCCTCTAAATACATAGCGATACCTTTGTGCAGCCTCTTTCTTGCTTTAAAAATCTTCACTCATTGAGTGAAAGACTAAATATAGGAATAAAACAATTCTAATATCCTACCTGCCTGCCGGCAGGTCGCATTATGAATTTTTGAACCTGTTTTGCATATCTGACCATATGAGAATCGCTCAATTTAGGTTTAAATAAGCAGGCTGGATGAGCCTGTCTGCCGACAGGCAGGTTTGAGATTATTAAAATTTTTGATTAATTGAAAATGCGGGCTGTGGCGATTCGCTGTCCTGATCCATGTTTATCTTATGAGGCAGTTTCTCATTTGTCGGTGATATACCACGTTTCAGCTCAACGACAGATGGGTTTTTGCTCTGAAACTTTTTAATAAGATACGATACTGCTTTTTCAGGCTTAATAGTGTTTCCGCACGTAAATATATCAACTGCTGCGTATTTGTACTCCGGCCAGGTATGGATACTCAGGTGAGATTCTGCTATTATAACCATCCCGCTTATTCCAAAGGGGTTAAACTCGTGGAAGGCTACCTCTACTATTGTGGCTTCGGCTATCTTAGCTGCATTGATTAAAGCAGTTTGAACTTCTTTTAAGTTACTGAGAATCTTTGCGTTACATTCCCTAAGCTCTACTAAGAGATGGGTACCTAAGGCATACAATTATCTACCTCCTCTCTATTCCCAAAGAAGTAATGCTATACAATCACCTCGCTTGCGTAAAAAAAATACAGCATAATAAGATTTTTGTCAAGAAAAAATTTAGATGGAACCCCTTTTTATATAAGTTAAATTGTTGATTCTCCTGGTAATGGAATATTGTAAAGAATAAAACTTTATGCTAATCTTTACTGAAACTGCACAGATATTCTGAATAGAGATTAAATGAGTCCTTATGGTAAAAAACGACCGCTGGATTAAAGATATGGCAAAAAAAGGGATGATAACGCCTTTTGCTGAAAATCAGGTAAAAGGGGGTGTTATCTCTTACGGTGTAGGTTCCTACGGATATGATATGAGAATATCTGATGAGTTCAAAATTTTTACCGATATAAATACTTCTATAGTTGACCCTAAAAAATTTGATTCCCGCAGTTTTGTCGATTTTAAAGGAGATGTTTGCATAATTCCGCCAAACTCTTTTGTCCTTGCCACTTCTCTGGAGTATTTTAAGATTCCAAGGGAAACAATAGTAATCTGCCTGGGGAAATCGACTTATGCCCGGTGTGGAATAGTAATTAATGTAACTCCACTTGAACCCGAATGGGAAGGTCACGTAACAATAGAAATCTCAAATACAACACCTCTGCCTGCTAAAATTTATGCCAACGAGGGTATTGCCCAGATTATTTTTTTAGGTGCAGATGAACTCTGTACGATTTCCTATGCAGATAAAACGGGGAAATATCAGGCACAGAAAGGGATAACTTTACCAAAAATTTAAAACCTGCCTGCATGCCTGAGGCATGTAAACCGGCAGGCAGGTGTAAAATTATGGAAAAATTTTCAATTAAAATAAACTCCTTTATTTTTGATTTAATTTTATGGACCCGAAAGAACGTATAATCCTTGCCCTTGATGTAGTCAGCTATGAAGAAGCTATAGACATAGTTGAGAGATTTGGAGAGCATATTGACACATTCAAGGTTGGAGCTGAGTTATTTACCTCTGTAGGTCCAAAGATAATAGAAGAAATCCATACAAGGGGCAAAAGAGTTTTCCTCGATTTAAAATATCATGATATCCCCAATACAGTATCCAGGACTGTACTGGCAGTAGCAGGGCTTGGAGTATTTATGTTCAATATCCATACACTCGGGGGTTTCGAGATGATGAAGCAAGCAGCGCAGAGACTTGTTGAAGCAGTGCTTAAAAAAAATGTTGAAAGGCCGAGGCTACTCGGGGTAACAATATTGACCAGCATAGACCAGACTGCCCTTCTGAACGAACTCGGTATTCCACAGAATATGAGTACACAGATCAGACATCTTGCCGGGCTTGCTTTAAAGGCAGGGCTAGATGGAGTGGTTTCATCCCCACAGGATGCAGAAATAATCAGGGCGCATTGCGGTCGTGGTTTTTTGATAGTTACGCCTGGCATCAGACCTTCGTGGACTCCGCAGGATGACCAGAAAAGAACAATGACACCAAAAGAAGCACTGAGAAAAGGGGCTGACTATCTTGTAATTGGAAGAGCTGTTCTTTCCCAGCCCGACCCGGTCAGTGCGCTTCAGCGGATTGTAAAAGAAGTAGAAGTTGCGTAAGAAACTCCGTTTTATTTTAAATTGAAAAATGCAAAATGAAAATTTCAAAATCAGGTAAACAATTTTCCTTACAATTTGCAATTTACAATTTGTATTTTGCATTGTTTAATGCTGCGTATTCTTCCTTCAAAAAATAAATTCATAGAAAATGCAAAAGCAGGAAAGATATACCCTGTTTATGCTGAATTGCCGTTTATCCCTCCTCAGCAGGCTTATGAATCAATTAAAGGCCCTTACAGTTTTCTTTTTGAAAGCATAAAGGGACCGGAGAAAATTGCCAGATATTCATTTGCAGGGGCAAGGCCATCCTTAATTTTTAAAGTAAAGAACGATACTGTTGAACTTGAGTCTGAGGGAGATTCCGGGAACCGGCCACGATGTGTTATATCGGCTTCAGGCCAGCCTTTAAGAAAACTAAAAGAACTGATTGCTTCTTATAAGATAGAGTCGCCGGCAGGTTTCCCGCCTTTTTTAGGTGGAGCAGTAGGTATTATCAGTTATGATTTTGTCCATTATTTTGAACACCTGCCAAGAACCGCTGTTGACGATCTTCAGATGCCTGATGCACATTTTCTGCTTATTGATACTCTTCTTGCATTTGATCACAAGCACAAAAAAACTCTTATCATATCCTGTCCCGGGATAAGCGAAAAAAAGTTTGCTCTTGGATTGCCAGGAGAGGACTATGGTGTTTACCCCATTAGAAAGAAAGCTCTAGGACGCTTAGCGTCCCCACCAGAGTTTTCTAACGGAGTTTATTATGACAACGCATGCGAAAAAATTAATGAACTTTATGAAACAATAAATTCAGAGAGGCCTAAAGGCTCAAAAAAATTAAAAGAATTTAAAAAGCAGGTAAAGATACAGCATGAAATGGACAAAAATGACTATATCAATATCGTAAGAAAAACAAAAGAATACATAAAAGCTGGGGATATCTTTCAGGCAAACCTTTCCCAGCGGGTGTCAGCTAAAATCGGCAATACAGAACAATGGGAAATCTACAAAATACTGAGCAGGATAAACCCTTCTCCCTTTGCAGCATATCTGGATATGGGGGATTATCAAATTGTAAGTTCTTCTCCTGAAAGATTGTTGCGGTTTAACGAAAACACTGTGGAGACGAGACCAATTGCCGGGACAAGGCCGAGAGGTAATGATGCTAAAGGCGATTTAGAGATGAGGACAGATCTCCTGCTTAACGAGAAAGAACGGGCAGAACATTTAATGTTAATCGATCTTGAGCGGAACGACCTGGGTAAAATCTCCGACTACGGATCTGTATGTGTTGATGAGTTTATGATAACAGAAGATTATTCCCATGTCATTCATATTGTGTCAAATATTAAGGGCACGGCTGCAAGGAGCAAAGACTGTTTTGATGCAATAAGAGCCGCGTTCCCAGGAGGTACAATAACCGGAGTGCCGAAAGTAAGGTGTATGGAAATAATTGATGAGCTTGAACCTGTAACAAGAGGTCCATACACAGGTTCTCTGGGGTATATAAGTTTTACAGGGGCGATGGATTTAAATATAATTATCAGAACATTTGTCATTAAAGATGGTATTGCTTATGTCCAGGCTGGAGCTGGTATTGTGGCAGATTCTGAGCCGGAAAAGGAATATGTTGAGACTTTTAAAAAAGCGGAAGCGCTTATAAGGACTCTTGAGATGTTGTGACGTTTTTGTGAGCTTCCATCTCACACCTAGGTAGGCTCTAATATGGGGCGCTTTTACCCGCCTTGCAGTGTGGCGGGCCCACCCCCATGCCCCGGGTTCTTCTTTGCGTGGCCAAAGAAGAACCAAGAAAGCCCCCCTGTGATTTTAAAATTCCTTTCAGAAATTTCAATGTATGGAGAAACGTATTATTGACATTCGCTCGTTAGCACTCGCTGTATCATTGTCTACTCCGGTCTGCTTTGGTCGTGCTTAGTAAAATAATTCAAACCTGCCTGCCGGCAGGCAGGCTCGCCCATTAAGGTCTTCAAACACGAATTATTTTTTAACCCTGCAGCTTCCTTCACTCACCTGAAATTTTCAATGGGGTTTAAAAGACCAAAACCCTTTTCTCGCCTGACAATGCCTAGCGAGCGGTAAGTGAGCGAATATAAATAATTCCTTACATTGAGGTTTCCGAAGGGAACATTAAACAATCAATGGGGTTTAAAAAAACAAATCCTAAAAAAAATTGGAATAAAATAAAACAGGTTAAAACTTGGAAGGACACTTATTATCCAAAAAGTTTTTTGATTCTTCTTTTTCCACTTACCTCTGAAAATATATGCCTAATTTCATATAGTTCATTAGATATTTTAGTCTGTTTTTTCTGCATTTCCTTGAGACTGTTACTTATCTCTGACATAACTTCCTTTAGTTCACCGATTGCAGATACAAGCTCTGACAGGTCAATATTAACAGCAGGCTGCTGCTGTATGATTGTTTTTTCGACAACAGGTGGTGCAGCAGGCTGTTCAACCTTAACCTGAGGTTCAGGCGAAGGTGGCGGAGCCACTGGTTTACGGGTTTCAGGAGGAGGTTTAGGAAAAAAGATTTCAGAAGGAGACGATACTGCCCCCGCTGATGTCTTCACCTCCAGTTTATATTTCTCTGATATGGATTTGTTTAAAATAGCCGTTGCCTCTCTAAAAGTTGCTTCAACCCCTTTACCTTCAACAGCGACTGCCTCAAAAAATGGTGCATTTTTTTTATTTAAATCGCTGTTAAGTTCTTTAGTACTCAAAAGATTTTTTAAATCTCTCTTGTTATATTGAAATACAACAGGTAAACTTTTCGGATCTACGTTGCTTGCGGTAAGATTTTCCCTCATGTTAGCAAGACTTTCGATATTTTGTTCTTTCATTTCCTTCTGGGAGTCGGCTACAAAGACAATGGCATCAACACCTTTAAGCACGAGGCGTCTTGTGGCATTGTATCGTACCTGGCCTGGGACGGTATAGAGCTGGAACCTTATATTGAAGTCTTTAATTTTTCCCATGTCTACCGGAAGAAAATCAAAAAACAGGGTTCTGTCAGCTTCAGTAGTCAAAGAAATGAGTTTACCTCTTGTAGTAGGCGGCAAAATAGAATGCAGGTGCTGAAGGTTTGTTGTTTTACCCGAAAACCCCGGTCCGTAGTAGACTACCTTTAGGGTAATCTCCTTTGCAGTATAATTGAAAAGAGCCATCACCTGTTAGGATACTATAAAATGTTTTCTCCTTCAAGTTTATCTCTGTAATTTTTCTAATGGGGTTTACTCTTTTTCAAATACTGCTCTGCCAAGGTACTGTATGGTGTCTTTATGGTCTTTTTTAATTTTTTCGTACATGGTGGCATTTTCAATAGCTGTACCACATTGCTCTGCAAGCGATGCTGTGAAATCTACCTCCTGCTGCGAGAACTTTCTCAGTTTGTCTGTAAGCAGCCTTAAGACCCCGATTACCCTACTCTTTGCGACTATAGGCAGTGTAAGCATGCTTTTTATCCCTTCTTCCGCCGCTTCTTTCTGGTAATTAATTTTCTTGTCTGTTGTGACGTCGTAAATGGCGACTGGCTTTTCGTTCAGGGCCTCAATTATGTTTTCCTCTGTGTCAACAGGCCCCCTCTTTAAATACTTTTCACTTAAACCGTAGGCAGCAACGAGTTTCAGTTTTTTGCCTGTGTGGTCAAGCAGGCGTATAGTGGCAGCCTTTAGCCCCATTACTTCAGGGATTTTTCTCACGATCATGTCCAGTACTTCATCTAAATTTAGAGTAGAGCTGACAGCTTTCGTAATTTTTTCAAAGACCCTGAGATATTCTTTTTCTTTGGACACCGCCTTTTCAAAACGCCTCGCATTTACTATCGCTGTTGCACCCTGCTCAGCTATTGCGGATATAAACTTGAGGTCCTCCTCGGTATACTTTACAGGCTCAGACGTATACATCCTGAGAACCCCTATAACCTCTTTCTGAAAACGCATTGGAATGGACAGAATACTCCTTATCCCCTCTTCGACTGCTTCTTTGTAATATTTCGAGTCTTTATGTTCTGAAATGTCATATACTGAAACAGGTTTGCCGGCCAGCGCATCATCTATACTTGCATCATAAGACACAGGACCTTTATCGGCATATTTCTCACTCAGTCCGTAATACGCAGAGAGTTCTAACTGTTTTGTCTCTTTATTAAGGAGCCGGAGCAAACTTGCCTTGACATTCATTACTTTAACAACATTTTTTACAATCAGCTGTAATACTTCATCGAGACTGATGCTGGCGCTTATTGCCTTACATATATTCTGATAGCTTTCCAGATATATCCTTTTCTCAAAAATCTTATCAGCACATGAGGGGCACATACCGTGGGTAAATACCCCAAATCCTTCATTTGTAAGATAGGCCTCCAGTTGCTCCCAGTAATTTTCATTATTTCTTATTTTCTTGCACCATCCGCATATTGGAATTAATCTTTCTTTTTTCTCAGCTTTTAAACGTGACTCCACTGACTGGATACAAAGGGAAATATTCCTGAATGCCGCTATCACACCTGCCATTTTTCCTTTCTTGTATACCGGAGTTGCATTTTCTTCAACAGGGATTGTTCTGTTGTCTTTTGTCTTAAGGAAGAAACTTTTGCTGATAGGCTTTTTCTCCTGAAAGCAGAGTGTTACAGGATATTCGTACTGCTGAAGTACATTTCCCTTACCGTCTTCATATCTGATAGGGGTCTGGTCAAATGGTTTGCCTACCATCTCTTCAGAAGTAAATCCTGTTAAAGATTCAGCACCTTTGTTCCAGTATTTTATTTTTCTTTCCGGACCAACAAAATATACGCCGTCAGCCATATTATCAAGAATATGGCGGTAACCTTTCCAACCCCAACTGATCATATTTTCCTCATAAATTTATCTTTCAAAAATCCGGTCAGCTTAACAAAATAATGCAGTAAATTACAAATTTCTTACATTTTTTCTCTCTATCCCGGTTAAAGGCGACTCGTCTTTTCACCTTGTCGGATAGAAAGTTTTTCTTATAATGGATATTTAAGCTTAATTCCCTTAAAAAAGAAATCAAAGAATAGCAGAAAATTATTTCACTGCGGCATAGACGATGTTTTTTGTTGAATATTTTCCTCTGTACATTGCCTCATCTGCAATTTGGAATAAATCTTCCTTGCCCTTTGCATTCTCAGGGTATGATGCCACACCAAGACTTGCTGTCAGTTTAATGGAATAACCTTCATGTTTCAAAAAAACATGCCGCTCCACTGCCTTCCTCAGCCTTTCAGCTACCTTAAAGCCTGCCTCGGAAGGGGTCTGAGGCAGTACTATAACAAACTCGTCTCCGCCGTATCTGGCCACTATATCCAATGTTCTCAGGCTATTTAATAAAAGTTGTGCTATTTCCACAAGCAGCTTACTTCCTACAAGATGCCCGTGTTGGTCATTTACCGTTTTAAAGGAATCAATATCCATAAATATAAGTGTGAGCGGCGGACCATACCTGTTAGAGCGGTCTATCTCTGTTTCTATAGCCCGGTTCAGATAGCGAAGATTGAATAAATTTGTAAGGTCATCTGTAATTGTAAGTTCTTCCATTTTTTGATATAGAGATGCACGCTCAATTGCCATGGCAGCGTGTTTAACCAGTTTTAAAAGTAAAGCTAAATCTGCTTTTGTAAAAGGTTCGCCGGTAACCTTATTAATGATTTCGAGGACGCCTATCACTTTGTTTTTAATCTTCACAGGGATACACATTAATGAATTTGTCTTCAGGTAGGGTATCCCGTCTATCTTTTTATTGAACCGCGTATCTTTAGAAACATCGGGCGCTATTACCTGAACGCCTTCCTTTGCAACCCAGCCTGCAATACCCTCGCCTATCTTGATCCGGGAGCTTCTTGTTTCTTTTGATTTTCTGCCAGGTATTTTTTCAATAAAAAGCTCTTCTTTTTCCTCATCAACAAAGAGGATAGACCAGGCCTCAGCCCCTATCATAGTTTGCGTCTTTTTCATAATTGAGGTGAGAATCTTATTCAATTTTAGTGTCGAAGTAAGAACCCTGGTAATATCTTCAAAAAAACCGAGTTCTTTCTTTTTGGCTTTCAGTGTAGCCCGCAGTTCTTGTTTTTCTCTTATTATTGCTTTATCTCTCAGGAGTCTTTTTACCCAGTATTTGAACTCCATGGAAGAGGTTGGTTCATAGACAGGAGTTACAGATCTGTCTCTAAGCCAGAGGCTCAGACCTTTGAGTCTGTGGTTGTGGATGATGACCAATTTGGGGATAGCATTTGCAGAGTCTTTAAATTTTTTAAAATCAACAGAACTTGTGGAAAAGACTTTATTGACAACGATTAAATCAATCTTATTTTTTTTGAGGTAACGAATTGACTCTTTAAGGCCGCGGGCTTTTACAAGGGAAAACTCTTTTCTCTTTAAGATTTTATGAAAGCTATGAATTAAAGGACGGTCTTTGTCTATAAGTAGGATTTTATACATTATGCCCCTTGGATAAATTTATTTTGTGCGGTTTGCACCACAGCATTTTTTGTATTTTTTGCCGCTTCCGCATATGCAGGGGTCATTTCTGCCAATTTTTTTGCCCTTGACAACTGTCTGGGGTTTTTCTCCCCCACTTCCTTTATTGTACAGTATTTTTGCTGGTTTCAAAGCTATTTTTCGACGGGCACCCTCTTCTTTGGCAATTTGGATTTTGAAAAGTCTGTTTACCACCTCAGATGAGATTCTCCCGCCCAGCTCGGAAAAGATTTCAAATGCCTCTTTTTTATATTCAACAAGCGGATCTCTCTGTCCGTAGCCCCTCAGCCCTATGCCCTCTTTTAAATGGTCCATGCTTAAAAGGTGGTCTTTCCACTGTGTGTCAACGATCTGCAGCATTATTACTTTTTCCAGATATCTGAGTGTTTCAGTGCCGATTTCTTTTTCCTTATTATCATACGCTTCTTTTATTTCATCTAAAAGCTTTTGGCGCAGTTCTTCAATGTCCTTTGCCTCCTCAATATGCGGGTGAACCCCGTTTCTAACGGGGTGAACGGAAAACTGTCTGAAAAGGGCATTCCTGAGTCCATCTGTATCCCATTCCTCAGCATGTTTGCCCTCAGGACAGTAGATGAACAAAAGCTCCTCCAGTACTTCTTCTGCCAATTCAAGTATCTTCCCTTTCAGTTCTTTTCCCGCAAGTAAGTCCTTCCTGAACGAATAGATTTCCATTCTCTGCTTATTCATAACATCGTCGTATTCCAGCAGATGTTTTCTTATATCAAAGTTGTGTGCTTCTACTCTTTTCTGCGCATTTTCAATAGCCTTTGAAATCCACTTATGTTCAATAGGTTGAGATTCGTCCATCCCAAGTTTTCCCATAAGTCCGGAAATCCTGTCAGAGCCAAAGATTCGCATAAGGTCATCTTCAAGCGAGAGGTAAAATCTTGAAGTTCCGGGATCTCCCTGGCGCCCGGAGCGCCCCCTTAACTGATTATCAATTCTCCTTGACTCATGTCTTTCCGTCCCTAATATATGAACTCCATTTACAGATATAACCTTATCTCTGTCTTTACTGCAGAGCTCTCTAGCCTTATTCAGTGAATCTTCATATTCCTGCTCGGAATATTCCTTCTTATTTTTCAATATATCTTTTGCAAGGGCTTCAGGGTTTCCGCCAAGGACTATATCTGTGCCCCTGCCCGCCATATTAGTGGCGATTGTTATAGAGAAGCTTTTGCCGGCCTGAGATATAATCTCAGCCTCTTGTTCATGATATTTTGCATTCAAAACATTGTGCGGTATCCCTTTCTTTTTCAGCATGGAACTAAGCAGTTCTGATTTTGCTATTGATATAGTGCCTACAAGCACAGGCTGTCCTCTCTTGTAGCAATCCTCAATCTCTTCAACAACAGCGTGGAATTTAGCCCTCTCTGTTTTATAAACAATATCAGCATTGTCAGTTCTTATCATTGGTTCATTTGTCGGAATTACTACTACATCGAGGTTATATATCTTGCTGAATTCAGGAGCCTCTGTGTCAGCAGTTCCTGTCATGCCTGCAAGCTTTTTGTACATCCTGAAGTAATTCTGGAAAGTGATTGTAGCAAGGGTCTGGTTTTCACTGGCGATTTTGACCCCTTCTTTTGCCTCAATAGCCTGATGCTGACCGTCAGACCAGCGCCTTCCCGGCATAAGGCGGCCGGTAAATTCGTCAACGATAATAACCTCGTTATCTTTAACGATATAATCCACATCCCGCTTGAATAATACATGCGCCTTGAGTGCCTGATTAACATGGTGGACGAGTTCAATGTTGGCAGGGTCATAGAGATTGCCTGCACCAAGCAGTCCTTCAACCTTTGTATTACCCTCTTCTGTCAGCATCGCCGAACGTGCCTTTTCATCAATTGTGTAATCAGTTTCTTTCTTTAGGCGTGGTATTATTTTGTCTATTTTGTAATACTTGTC
>VAPA010307425.1_pt1 | contig 10839 bp, 10 predicted proteins | sample 3395041 | NCBI WGS metagenome assembly VAPA01 (sample SAMN08290432, study PRJNA428436) | hydrothermal vent metagenome | isolation source: Deep-sea hydrothermal vent chimney | place: Indian Ocean: Southwest Indian Ridge | depth 1973 m m
GCATCTTGATGACCTTTAGTAAATCGATATTGAGACTATTAGCATACTCAGAGAGAAGTATCGCCATGAGTGCAATATGCCATGAGTGTTCACTGTCATTCTCTTGGCGGGTCCCATCACACAGAGCTGATTGTCGTACAATCTGTTTTAGCTTGTCAATTTCAACAATGAACTCAATCTGTTTTGAGAACCGTTCTCTGTCTTCCAATATGTCGCCTCCGGACTTGACAACGACAATGGATTAGGGGTATATCACATTGCTGGAAGGTCTAGGAACTCTCAAAGAGGGTTAACATTCTAACCACGATTTTTTAACCAAAATCGATGCTGAAATATCTAATCATGAAACACATAAGACTTCACAAGAATGAACTTAGAAGACCCATACCCAATTTCTAAATCTGAAAAAAATAGAAAATTATACCTGAACACAGCATCTTTACATACCCGAAAATCAAATACAGATAGATCACCATTCAATTTCTCCGAAGATTCTCTTTTGTGCTACCGACGAAAAATGAGTTCCTCTCTAATATTCTGCTAAAATTTTATTACCGGAAGAAAAAAACAGCTGCGAGTCACCTCCAGCAAAAATAAAAGGGATTACTATGGTTATTCAAAACACGCCATCGTATTCGCTTTTACGAGGGAAACGCATGATAAAGAAAACAATCACACTTGTTTTTGTCCTTCTGATGATGTCATCTATATTCATGACTCCTCAGACGACAAATACTAGCACGCTTGATTTCACACCTGAACAGAAAAGTCAGGTCGCTGAAACAGATCTCAATAGAGTCACCTGGGAAGCTAATGTAGCTCCAAACGGTGATTTTGAAACTTGGAGTACTCCACTATACCCGGGCGGACTGGCGGCTACACGCACAACTGAAGAAGCCACATGGTTTGAAACCTCGGTTGTGAATGAAGGGTCTCGGGCAATTGGTATGCATGCAAAATCGCTTGACGGTGTATATGAGGCAGAAGTTCGTCTGACTCAACAAGCTTGGATCTATTGGGATAATCCAATAAACACAACTATTGATCTAGACTGGTACTTAGATGAGATTGGCACCCCATTGAATTCAGATGAATTCAGAATGCAGGTCAGGATGAGCAATCGATATCTCAACTACTACCTAGGAAGTCAAACAACTCTCACCAACTCGACAGTTGCGGCACACTTCATGATAGATGGACCAATTCAGACGTGGAATCATCTTCAAAGGAATCTTACAAGTGATTACATCGCAGTGTTCGGTTTGGTTCCAACCCGATTCGAGTTAATCTACTGGTGGGTCCGTTCAGAAACTACTACGTACACACGTGTTTTCATGGATGATGTAAATTTGGTTAACGGTTCTTATGTTCATGTTGGCGGGTCTATTCTCAATGGTAACTTTGAAGGATTTGGAGGTTGGACATTTCAGAGCAGTTCAGACCCAGCGGATATTTCTCAGAGTACATTGAGTCATGGAGGTAGCTGGAGTATGAACATGACAGCAATTTCCTATGATTATTCGTCTAGAGCCACTGTTCGGGGAAATCTAGAGAAAAGACTTTCACCCATTAACAAAGGTCAACTCTCTTTCTACTGGCGAATCGATGATTGGGTCAATCCTGCTTTAGGTACGATAGCTAGTATGAAAATTACAGTTCAAAACACAACTACATCGGTGTCGATGTACTACTATCTCTGTATTGGTGGAGCAGGAACTTTGCCATTCAGTATATTTGGTACTGACATGAAATTCTATGCAAGCGCATTCAATGTAACAGACACATGGAATCATTTCGATCGTAATATCTGGGATGATTTTCACATCTTCAGCAATACAGATGAGCTCTTTCTTGATGATATCACTTTCACCGTGAGTTCTAATGAGGATGATAGCCGCTTGTCGGTCCTTTTTGATGATATGTCACTCGAAGCATCAATCATGAGCGATATGAGCTATGAAACTCAAGGAGCTGTTGGAACACCCATAGAGGGATGGAATGAACCAGGTGGTGATCCAGCATATTCTGTCACGGATTTCGCATTTACTGGATCTAAGGCTGGGAATATGACAGTTGAGGATGATCAAGACTTCTATGAGGACCAGCCGTTTGGTAACCTTCAGATAGATGAAACAACAGAACTCATCTTTGACTTCAATGTGTACCTTGAAGCCTTCAATGAAACTTCAGAAGATTTCATGTACTTCGAGTTTCACTTTGATGATGGTGAATCAATCAGTTATGTCATCGCCAACTCAAGTGACCAACACGAGAGTTGGGTAGATGAAGGAACGAACATCATATTCCTACAAGACACAATCGTAACAGGGGAATGGATGAATTTTCAACGAGACTTGGTTCATGACTACCAATCAACAGTCGGAAGTTTACCGGATACGACTTTGTATGGAATGTATCTTGTAGGGTTAGCGTCAAAGAGTAGCAAGTTGGTGGCATATCTCGATGACCTCTACATCTACTATGATCCTGCTCCTGAAGTAAGTGATGTGGAACACTCACCTCTAATCCCCGAAGCAGGCGGGTTTGTTCTTATCTCTGCAACTGCAGTTGATGCAACTCTTGATTCAGTTATTGTGAATTATAGAGAAGACTCTGGCTCATGGCAGACTCTAGCTATGGAGCAGACATCTGAATCCTCTTTCGTGGGGAACATGACAAACCTGAATGAAAATGCAGTTATTGATTACTATATTTCTGCGACTGATGCGTTTGGTAAGTCAACGGATGGACTCAATGGCACAGAATACTTCTCCTTCACAGTTGGTTCTGCACCTACTAGTCCCACACCTACTCCACCTCCAGGGGAATTGCCAATAATCCCAATCATCGCAGTAGGAGTAGTGCTTGTCATCGGGGTACTCATCGTATTCTACGTGTTTGTCTACAAGAAGAAATAATCCAAACTTTAGCCCAATCACTTCGATTGGGCTTTTCCCTTTCTTTATAATTCCCAATTGCAAGAAAGAATTTAACCACCCAAGTGTTCCGAAGGAGTGAGTGAAATGTCGAAAGTCGCAGTTATCAAAGGTGAGAGAAGTCTAGACACTGTCTATAAAGCTATGGACCTCATTCCATACAAAGAAGCCCTCCAGCAATGGGACAGAGTTCTCATCAAGGTGAATTTCGTAACAACAAAGACTTGGGATACAGGAACTACAACTGATCCCATTGTTGTTGAAGCGATAATCAATAGGGTAAGAGACTTCGGGAAGGAGGTTCTTGTTGTTGAAACTGATGCAACGTCCACAAACGCAGACAAGGCAGTTGTAAAGACTGGAATGAAGGAGATGCTTGACCGAGTGGGTGTGGATTTTGTTAATATGCGAAAATTGAAAGAACAAGTCAAACTCACCGTGATAGATGGGAAAACACTGGAATCATTCAAGGTAGCTAAAATCGCAACCGAATCTGCCATCATTAGTGCAGCGAAATTGAAAGCGGTAAGTGGTGTCATAGTTTCTATGGGACTCAAAAACATGTTTGGAATGCTCTCAGATAAGTTCAAAATGAAGTTCCATCGAAAAGGACTTCACAAGGTAATTCATGATGTGTGTAAGACACTTCCACCAACCATGAGTGTTGTAGACGGATTTGTAGGTCTGAAGGGTTTCATGCCAATGAGGGGAACTCCTGTACCATTCAATACAATCATAGCTAGTACAGATTCCGTTGCCTGTGATTCCGTTGGAGCTCAAATTGTTGGGCGAGATCCTCAGGATGTCGATTATCTCAAATGGTTGCATGAGTGTGGTCTTGGAGAGATACAAGATTACGAGATAATAGGGGACAGCATCGAACCTCTCAAGGAAATTTATGCGAAGGCTTAGAACCGGGGTACTTGTCTACCCACAACTGATTATAGAAAGAAGTGTTAAACAAAAAATCACTATGCGAATGAACTCACAAAGTAACTCAATCAACGAACTCTATTTACGGCGATGTAAGATTCTTCGCTGCAGTTCAGAACCACAAGCCTCACACCTTAGAAGATCCTGTGGATTATGATGTTTACATTTGGAACAGACAAGATTACCCTCGGCTCCACCTCCAGCTCTATAAGTTGCAGAAATATTGTCTTTTCCCGTTCTAGGTACTAACCCGTGCTTACCATCTCCAAAATGCACTGTTCCACTCTCAGTGTCTAACCTGTAGGTTTGACCCTTATCCTTGATTGTCGAAATCCTCATTACTCGTTTGATGAAATTATGACCACAATATGGACACTCAGTTTCTCCTAGATCTATGTTACCTCCACAACTATCACAACTTGGCATTGAGATACTCCTCGTTCTCTTTTTGCGATACACTAAGCGTATTAAGTAGTACTTTCTTCTAATTCCGAAAAAAGGACAGAGCAGGGGAGTTCAATCCCTGCTAGTTTTGATTCACTATGTTAATCCCTGCTGTTCTTGCAGATTCCAAGATACGAGCATTCTCACGAACTGAACTTCTTCCGTTCATACCAGGAGCAGAACCTCCCTCGCATGATTTCTGGCAAACCCTTGAGAAATAGGAAACCGTTTGTTTTCTATTGCAGGAGCTGGCGCGTTGACTGAAATTGTTATATGAAGCCCTTACAACTGAGGAGTATCATTCGGTGAAATCCTACGGTACTATGTCTGAACAACCTCTCAGATTTCGTATCTGTAGATCGCAACAAAACGCAGTCAAAGTGCGGTCTCATATTGCAGAGACCGCTTAAGAATGGAAAGATTTCTTCATCTTCAGTATTCTGAAGATATTACTCAGGAATCCATTTGGGTAGGAGGCGTATGGATTCATTTTCTACGCGCGTCTTCTCAAGTTCAGCACCAAGGCGAACGTAGTCCTCATCACTTCGAAGCTTCGCAACCGTACTCTTGTAGTGTTCCTCGTTCTCATACTTTGACATATAGTACGCTTCACTCTCATCCTCGGCATTCACCCAAAAACCTACAATATCCACTTTGTGTCTCTTGTAGATCTCCTCAAACTTCAATCTCAAATCATCCAGTTCTTCACTAGATTTCGCTTTTGATCGATATAGCATATACATAGTCATTACTATCACTAGAATTCACAATAGTTAATTTACTTTTAATAGTTTTGATAGGTGGTTTGTAGGTTAAGATTCTAATCGACCTAGAGTTCATAGTGGTGCAGCTCCACATCTGGTCGTTCGAAAGAGAAACTGAGAGAACGCAGAAGTGGCACAGAATAGAGTGCCCCCATTTCTTTCAGATAGTATGCAGATGTTATTCAGCTTTCATAGCTTCTTGCTCTTGCAGTTCTCTTCTCAATACTTTGCCTACTAGTGTTTCAGGTAGTTCTTTTCTAAACTCAATGAACTTTGGAATTTTGTATGGTGAAACATTTGCCCGACAAAACTCCCGAATTTCGCCTAGGAGCTCATCACTTGCCTGAAATCCGTCTTTCAAGACAATGTACGCTTTGACAATGTCACTACCACTTATCTTAGAATCTGGAAGACCTACAACAGCCGCATTCTCAACAGCTTCATGTTCAAATAAGACATCTTCAACTTCTCGGGGATAGACCTTGAAACCACTCACATTGATCATGTCTTTCTTTCTATCCATGATGTAGAAGTATCCATCCTCATCCATTCTTCCTATGTCGCCAGTCAAAAGCCATCCATCTCTGATCTGGTCAGCAGTAGCATCTGGTTTGTTCCAATATCCTAGCATCCTCTGCGGCCCGTTTATCAATATCTCGCCAGTTTCTCCGATGGGCAGGATTTTAGTATGGTCATCGATATCAACGATTCGGACCTCTGTGTCAGGAAGTGGCATTCCAATAGATCCGATTTTCCGAAGTCCGGCGACAGGATTGCTATGAGTGACAGGAGAACACTCAGTTAGTCCATAACCTTCAACAATAACGCAGCCAGTTCTTTCCTCAAACTCTTGTAATACTTCAGGAGGCATGGCTGCTGCCCCAGTATTGCAGAATCGTATTGATTTCAGATCCTTTGCATAATCCTCGAGGTCATCGCGCTCTAAGAGTCGCATGTACATAGTTGGTACACCCGGAAACATAGTGGGCTTTGTATCTCGAATTATATCAAACAATGACTTTTGGTCTCGGGCGTCGGGATTCAACGCTATTCGAGAACCATTGTAAATCCACACATTCATACATACTGTCATCCCGTAAATATGGAATAAGGGGAGGTTTGTAAGTCCTGTGTCCTTTCCTCGCTGCATTTGGGAAGACACTAAGCTGTGTGTAGCAACAGCATGTGAAACCAAGTTGTAATGTGTAAGCATGGCTCCTTTAGGAAGTCCTGATGTCCCACCTGTGTATTGAAGCACTGCAATTTGCGTCTTCGGATCGATATCAAACTGTGGTGGATTTGGTTCTGTTTTCCTGATTAGATTGAGGAACTGCATTGTGCCAGCTATTTCAGGAGGGTCTCTGGGTGCATTCGGAATGTAGTCCATTACACTAGTGATGATTATATTCCGAAGTCTGGTTCTGTCCTTGATATTATTGACCTTCTCAAGTTGAGCATCCCAAACTATGATAGTTTCAGCCCCGGAATCATTCAATTGATATGCCAGCTCAGGTTCAGTCAATAGTACACTACAAGCTGTGACTATACCTCCAGCTTTCAGAATGCCATAGAAGCTGAGTAGGAACTGAGGGAAATTAGGAATCATAATTGCGACTTTATCGTCTTTCTTCACACCTAATTCTCCAAGTGCAGTTGCCAATCTTTCTGCAATATCTTTGAAGTCCTTGTAGGAAATCCTTCGTTTCTGAAACCAGATTGCTGTTTGTTTGCCAAACTCTTCAACCGTATTATCAAGAAACTCATATAGATTAATTTCAGGATAATCTATACTTTCAGGTACGCCTTCATCATAATGTTTCAACCAAGGTTTAGCAGCATATGGGTCTTCGGACATTGTGTTTCTTCCTGTGTGTTATTCTCCGCTTATTAAATCAAGTGCCTCTGAAGCAGCCTCTGCAACATAGTCATACTCATCATGCAACATAGATTCTAAACCTGAAACAAGATCATTACTTGCTACACCCATCTTTCCCATTGCCTCTATGGCTCTCCAGCGAACGTCTGGTTGTTCGTCATTCAATACACCTAACAATGCGGGAATAGTATCTGATGCACCTGGACCTAATTTTCCTAAACTCAAGGCGGCTTCACGACGTACACTGGTTTTACTATCACTGAGAGCATCCCTTAACGCAAAAATAATGGACTCTTCAGTCATTCCAAATTTCCCTAACGATCTAGCTGCTTGGGCTCGGACTTCGGTATCTCCAACCTTCAGAATTTCAATCACATGTGGAAGAGCAGTTTCAGCGTTCTGACCAATACCGCCTAACGCAGAAAGGAGCTGTATTTTCATCTTTTTGTACACAGAAGCGTAGGAATCAATCATTATTGGAATTGCATCTTTGCCGATGTTTCTGAGAGCATCCACAGCATGTCCACGGACTTTCTCAACTTTATCCTTTAGCAACGATGCGACAGTTTCAATAATTTCCGGATTTGTGATGTTTAACTCTCCGAGAACTTCAACAACTCCCTGTCTAACGACTGGATTGCTATGATTGACAACTTCTAGAAGAATAGGGATTGCGGGTTCTCCAATTTTTATTAGCGTGTTTATGGAGCGATATCGGACCCTCCAATCTTTGTCTTCAAGACTATTAACAAGAGCGGGAATAGCTTCTGCTGAGCCTTTTCCGATTCCATCAATAGCTAGAGCAGCTGCAGTTCTCACTGTCCAACTAGGATCTTTGAAACATTCAATCAAGCTTGGAATAGCGGTGTGCGCCGCAGTTCCCATTCTTCCAAGGGTATTGACAACCTCAGTCCGGATTTCTTCTTCCTCATCTCCTAGAGCTCCAATGAGACTAGACACTGCGACATCTGTAGCTATACCAATCTTCCCCAGGGAAACTGCTGCTTCTTTCCGTACAGACACTTCATCATCTGTTAACAATTCAGCTAATCTTGGGATTGCATCAACTGCTGAGTTTCCTATTTTTCCAAGTGATTTTGTGGCTTCCCTGCAGATACTCCAATCATCATCTTCCAAACAGTCAATCAAACTAGAAACACTATCAGAGGCCTTTTCGCCTAATTCACCTAAAACTAGCGAAGCATTGAATCGTATTGAACGAATTTCATTGCCGAGATGTTCAATTAGCTCTGCTATGACCTTCGGGTCTTTTTCACCTCGAGCGATTACTAATTCGACTTTAGCATCACGTAGCAGTTCTTCAAGACTAGCTGAGATTTTGATACCTCCTATATTCCTAAGTATACCTTCTTTATCCGAGGTTCTCGTTCGAGCTCCTCTTTTGTTCCGCTCATCTCTATTTTTCCTTCTTCAAGCACATATATGGTATCTGCAACTTCCATTGCTAACATTGCATCTTGCTCAACAAGAAGCGTCGTTGTTCCTTCTTTTTTAATCTGTTCAATCGATTCGAATATCTTTGTCTTCACTTTAGGCGCAAGTCCCAAGGAAGGTTCGTCAAGGAGCAACAATTTTGGATTGGACATCAGTGCTCGAGCTACTGCAAGCATTTGTTGTTCACCACCACTTAGCGTTCCTGCGCGTTGTTTTCTGCGCTCATCGAGTCGGGGGAATATATCAAATACAAAATCTAAGAGCCCCGAATATTTCGTCTTATCTTTCAAAGTATATGCGCCAAGCTCAATATTTTCCATAACTGTCATATCATAGAACAATCGACGACGTTCTGGGCAGTGAGCAATACCCATTCGCGCAACTTCGTGTGCTTCCAACTCATCAATTCTCTCTCCCATGAAGGTGATCCTTCCTCTATCAATCTCCTCCAGCGCTGAGATGGCTCTGAGCAAAGTGGATTTGCCTGCACCGTTTGGGCCTATGACTGCATCAAGAGACCCCTTTTCCACTGTTAGGTTCACTTCTTCAAGAGCCTTTGCTTTGCCATAGTAGTGATATACCTTTCTTAATTCAAGCAAATCCCTCACCTCGTCCAAGATACGCTTCCAACACAATCTTGTTATTGGCCACTTCCTCAGGACGTCCCTCGGCAATTAGTCTACCTTGATGCATTGCTATGACTCTTGGGACTAGAGTCATCAACTCCTGCAAAACGTGTCCTGTTAGAAATATCGTAACCCCTTCATTGCTTAATCGCTTTATCAAGTTAGTAATTCCTTCCTTCTCCTCATGAGCCAATCCGCTGAATGGTTCATCAAGAAGAAGCATCTCGGGATTTGTACCCAACGCTTTACCAATCTCAAGCTTTCTTAAATCTCCATGCGGGAGAATGACTGGTGGCAGTCTTGCCTTGTCCACAAGCCCAATAGATGTGAGAATCGAGCTAGCTGCTTCATCTATTCCAGAACTTCCGAATGCTTCCTTTCCGCGAGGTGAAAGGCATGCAACTGATATATTGTCAAGAAGACTAAGAAAACGAAATGACCTCACAAGCTGAAAAGTTCGCGCCATCCCAAGATTCACGATTTGATATGGTTTTTTCCTGGTTATATCTACTCCATCGTAAAAGATAGAGCCAGAGTTGGGCTTCTCGAAACCTGACATCAAATGAAAGAGTGTGGTCTTGCCAGCTCCATTAGGTCCAATCAATCCCAGCATCTCTCCTCGCTGCACCTCGAAATTGACGTCATTGACCGCGGTCAGTCCGCCAAACTTCTTAGTAAGATTCTTGACTTCCAATATTAGACCCATTTCATCTTCTCCGTATCATATCCCATAAATCCCGTAATCTCTCTAGGAATGGATTCATGATTCCCTCTTCCGCAAACCGTACAATCAGAATCAGAACTGTAGCAAAGATCAATAACGAAGCAGCCGCAAGTGGTCTCAGAAACTCACTAAGCAATGTGAACAGGAATGCTCCAATAACTGATCCATAGATTGTCGCAATCCCTCCAATTGCTGCCATTATTATTGCATAGAATGAATAGAGTGTTGAATAGATAGCAGGATTTACCGCGGTTGTGTGCACAACAAAAAGAGAGCCTGCAATCCCTGCAAAGAATCCACTTATCATGAATGCGATAAGTTTGTAGATAGTCGTGTTAATCCCAGAAGCATCAGCACAGACTTCCTCATCTCGAATTGCCTTCAGAATCGTACCAAGCCTTGAATCGACAATAGCACGCATAATAACTAATGACGCCACCATGAACACTATTATGAAATAGAAGACCACAAAGATATCTCCAATCGAGGGTAATCCTGAGATGCCTTCTGTTCCTCCAAGCCAGGTTCCAGTCAAAAAAAGATTGTGGAGAATGAGAGAAAAGGCAAGAGTCCCAAGTGCTAAATATGGACCCTTCAGTCTTAAACAGGGAATCCCGATTAGCAAACTGAATATCACAGCATAACCGGCACCGACGAAAACTGCTATTATCCAATTAGCACCAGCGAATTTGATGAATGCTGCTGTAAAGTAGCCGGATATTCCAAAAAAGGCGGCATGCCCAAAACTGATTTGTCCTGCAAATCCAGCCAGGAGATCCCAGCTCGCAGCAAAGATTGCAAGTATCATTCCTGTAACAATGATCTGCGAGAGATACGCATTCCCAGTTAGTGGAACGAACAACAATCCTAATAGGCTGAATAGGGTTATGCTTCCTCGAAAAGTAAGTGCCCATGTTTTGAAACGTCCTGTGTAGGACTGTAACTCTAACTGAAGACTTGTCATTTGCTATTGCAGCTCCTTCTTTCCTAGCAGTCCTTGTGGTCTGACCAAGAGCATCACAAGTATCACAACAATGGGTATTAACACTGAGAAAGACGGACTTATGAAAAAGTCTGTGAA
>VAPA010034399.1_pt1 | contig 10837 bp, 7 predicted proteins | sample 3395041 | NCBI WGS metagenome assembly VAPA01 (sample SAMN08290432, study PRJNA428436) | hydrothermal vent metagenome | isolation source: Deep-sea hydrothermal vent chimney | place: Indian Ocean: Southwest Indian Ridge | depth 1973 m m
GCTCTATTGCTTTTTCTTGCTGTTTGTCCTGTGCCAGACTAATGCCCGCATAAATGGTTGCCTTAATCGCCATATCTTTATCTCTTTTTCCTTCAGCAATTCCTTCAAACGTATCTAAGGCCCTTTTGTAGTTCTCATCATCAAGATAACACAACCCAATTTCAAACTTTATACTATCTGCATATATACTATCCTGATGCCTGCTTAAACCTTGTTTGAGGATTTCTATCGCATTATCCAGCATCTTCATATTACGTAATGATTTTCCACTATAAAGAAAACCATGATACGACAGGCTGCTGTCGGGAAATTCAGTTAAGGCGTTTTTGTATAATTGGAACGCTGTTAAATAATCCTCTGTCTTAAAAAAACAATCTGCCAGTTTATAGTAAGCATTATCCAGCAGATCATTGTTCTCTTCATAAAAACCGAAATTTTTCAAAACTCTGATTGCTTCATCATATTTACCCAATAAATAATAGCAATTACCTATCTGATATTCTAATTCATAACGTAATTTATCAGGCAAGACTAAACGTTTAGACACCAGAATATTATCGACCACCCAGCTTTCACTATCCGGATGGTACTGACCAGACTGATGGTCTACAGTATTGTCCACACGTGTGTTTTCAGTTAGCTTTGATTTGTGACTTCCGTTCTGGAATTTCTTCTTAATGTTCAAGAATATTTGTAACGCTGCAGCATAATCGCCTGAATCAATAAGTGAATCTCCCAGCCGCATATGAGCAAACATAACAGTATCTCTGCCATGATATTCTTTAATTATATACCTATAAATTTCTATAGCCTTCTCATAGTTTTCTTGCTTTTTCCATAAATCACCAATTTTAAGATACGTCTCATCCACATCATTTGAACGAGGATAACTCCTTACGTACTTTAAATAACTTTTTTTTGCATTTTCCACATCATCCAGCATTTCATAACTCTTACCTTCATTAAGCATAGATTCTCTAACCAATGGATGTTCCGGATAATTCGCAATTACAGTCTTGTATTCCTGCAATGCTATTGACGGAAACTTCGAAGCAAGATAAAAGTTTCCCAGTTCGTAATATGCCCGTACTATTCCCTCATATTCCGGATATTTTATCATTACTTTTTGATATGCCTGTACCGCCTTCTCCTGATAATAACCGTAAGAAGAACCCACATTTAATTTTGCAGGCAACGTAACAAAGATTAAGTTCTTACTTATAATTGTTTCAAAGCCTTTAGCGCCAAAAATAATGTCGATTATGTCAACTAAAGGAATATCCTCCAGATAAATAGAAATAACCGAAGAGAATTTCTCCCGGACAATATCGTCATCGAAAATAATCTTCTTCCCACTTGTAGTAACCAATGCTTGCAGTATCTCGTCAATAGAAACTAAATCAGCCTTGATTGAATATAAAACAGTACCATAATTACCTCTTCTCATGTTTATAGATAAGTTTTGATTTACCGTAACCAGTTCTGTCGTCATTCCTTCATCTGATAAGGCTTCACGCTGTCTTACCTCTGACAATTTCTTTAAGGCTTCATGCTGTCTTATCTCTAACAATTTCTTTAAGCCCTCTAATATCTTCCTCTCATCTGCAACCTTTTCTTTGTACTCATCAAGTGACAAATTCAATAATCTGGCTTCTTTCTCACTTTGTTCATCCGCATCTATATATCCAGACGTGAAATTCAAGATGGAAAATATCATTAACAGATACCCAAGAGCCGTATTTTTGAATTTCGAATTTCGGCCTGCCCTGGTGCGATCCCTGCCCGTCCGGCAGTCGGGCGCCTTGCGGTCTGGACCAGGGATTTCGGATTTTTGATTTTCAGTATTCATTATTCGATATTTTCAATGGTTCGACTTTTAACGCACGACGACTGTATTATGTATGGCATCGTCTTCCTTCAAAGAATGTATTGCCTGTTCAATATAGCTTTCAGCAATTTTATAATGTGCTTCAATCACCATATTCTTATCCTTTTCTGCAGTATATCTGGCTTCCTGGCCGGCTATCCCATATAAAACCCTTCTGGCCTCATTGTAATCACCGGTTACAATCAAACACTCTCCCAGTCCCAGTTGAGCGCTCAGTCGATAAGGACTGTTCAAATAATCATTGGACACCTTTCTATATAACTCTATTGCATTTTCATATTTCTCTAACTTATAATAACTTTCTGCTAAACGGCTAAAGACCCTATCACTCTCATCAATAGCAATTTTTGAATTTACAACTCTTTTATATGCGACTACGGCTTTTTCATATTGATCATAATCAAAACACATATCAGCTTTTTTTATACTATTTGCAATATTAGATTTAGTTATTTTCCCTTCTTGTAAAAATCCATTTGATACACCAGCTTTTTTTCCCTTTAGAATAGTTTCTTTTATCATTTTTTCAGAAGTTTTTTGAAGGTTGATCTCCGCAACTTTACTCTTTTCGTTTTGCTTGTCTATCATGAATTCAAGAGCTTCTTTCTCTTTACTAATCCAATTAAATTGTACAAACATCAGCCCTAATATCAGCGCAAGAACACAGAAGTTTATAAATATAATGCCCTTATACCCGCTAGCCGTTCCGATTAATGAATCTATTTTTTGTTTTAATTTATTAATCATTTTTTATTTCCTGTAAACAATATCTACAAGCATTCATAACTTTAATCAGAGCTGATATAACCAACCTTAGTTGGACGTTATAAGAGAAGTTGCAATCATATTTTTTAATCTACGCTTTTCACTACCTATTGAACTTTCAGCACAATTATTTTCAAGGCTAATCAGCAATACCGTTTCGTCATCAAAACTTACATCCTGGTCGTTTAATAATGAAGTATTTATATCATCCTCTGCAGATTTTTTCTTTTGTAAGTTTTTGATATTCTGTAAAGCATTTTCCACTTTCTTTTTGATCACGGTACCTTCTTCCACAATTTTTGACATTGAATTACTTCTTGATAACATCAATCTGTTTTTATAAGAATACGGCATTGTGCCTTCAATTATGTCAATTTCAGATGAAATACCCAACGGATAAAGATTGCCCTCCATCATCTCTACCTCTCCGTCTGGAGCAATCATCGAACAGACAAGATTATCCCCGTTATTTACATATTGAATAACTTTTTTTCGTTTATCAATAAGTACACATAACATCGAAACGCTAATATGTGGTTGAATATTTCTATACAAAAACTTATTGATACTATCTATAACGTTTTTTGGTGTTCTTCCTGTTTTTGATCTAAACAATGTCTTGATCATTATACCTATCTGCCAGTTCTCCCACCATTCTCCGTGATGTTCACTTTGACCATTGATATTTCCAAATATCAACGTAGATCGATTGCCGCTGATAGCATATGAATCAAAAACAACTGTACTTTTTGGCTGGCATGCCGGACCATCAAAATAATAAGACAAGCCATCTGGTTCCAAAAGACTATCAGATTTTGACAATTGACCGTTTTCACTCTTCCGTAATAAACACGCCCTGCCTCTCTCAGTATCTTTTGAGATACTGTTTTCTTTAAGCATTCTTACAATGGCGTCTTTTATTTCCTGTATTTTGAAAGGCTTACTGATCATCTCAACGACACCCAATTTCGCTGCTTCTTTGACTGTTTCAAGAGAGCCGTATGCCGTGATAATGATTATCTTCAAATCCAGGTCACTTCTCTTTATCTCACGTATTAACTGGATACCATTCATACCTTTCATCTTAATGTCGGTTATTATTAAATCATATGAAGCCAGCTTAAAATGCTCCAGGGCCTGAAAAGCATCTGCGGCTATGTCTACGTTATAACCTTCACTAATCAAAGTCTCCCTCAGGACAAATCTGATTGTTTCTTCGTCGTCTACCAACAAAATCCTGTTATTCAATTTATGCCTTTTCCTCTTTTACTATTTATTTGAAAATGTCTTAAAAAGTTCCTTCACTATGTTCTCCAGACGATCAATTTCCTTAATAATCATCTCAAAGAATCTTTCATTTGAATCATCTTTTCCCACCCTCTCCCTGAGTACTTCTACAGCAGCAGAAATACCAGCCAGCGGATTTCGTACTTTATGAGTAACAATACCCATTAACTCGTTCAGGTCATTAAAATATTCAGTCTCCTTATATTTGTCCACAATCATCTTTATCCCTTCATCATCACTTACATCAATACCAGACTTCTCTTCACACCCTGACGACTCAATTTGTCTGTTCAACGCAGCAGATAACTCTGCCTTTGTTATTAAATTCATCTCCAGCAGGATTGCACCAAAAAGCTGATGCTCCATGCTTTCTTTTTGTAAACATAGTGCTTTTTTAACATAAGAATTTTTGAGCCTTCCCTCTTCAACTAGAATCTGTCCCAGTTTTTTCTGGCATGAAACATTATCTTTCTCCATAGTAATCACTTTTTAATTTTTCCTTATGATAAGTATACATTACAAATCTAAATTAATATCCTGGCCTGATAACTCTTTTTACCACCAAGCTTAGTATCTTCTACCGGGAGCCTTCCAAATTGTTGTAATACGGCTATATTAACCGGAAATATGGAGTACATCATCCGTGATAATGCGTATTAAAGCAGCGACACCCGCCCAACAGACTGGCGGACAGGCGGCCACTGCACGCCAAAAGACTAAGCAAAGCGAATCCACCTTTATTATCAACAACAAAATGGGATTGCTCTACCTTCTACCCAGTCATTAGTTCAATATCCATGCTAACCTGTCAGCATGGCATCGGCAGGCTGACTGCTATCTGCTTGCTCAATACCATAATGCTTAATCTTATTGTATAAGGTGGTACGATTTATACCCAGGATCTTAGATGTCTTGGTCATTCGCCATGACGTTTCTTTAAGAACTTCCGTTATATGCAGTTTCTCAACAGCCGCAATAGATTGATCTGCCACTTCCTCTCGTTCAATCTCTTTTGCACCTGTCTCTTTACCCAATAACAGATGCTCGGCAGAAAATGTTGAATTATTTGAAAGGAGCACCGCCCTTTCAACAACGTTTTTCAACTCTCTTACGTTTCCCGGCCAATCATGTTTTTTCAAAATGCCTTCTATTGCCGGTGGGATATCATTAACATTCTTGTGAAACTCTTTATTGAAGATATGGATGTAATGTTTTACGAGTGGAATGATATCATCCTTTCTCTCCCTCAACGCATACAAATATACCGGTAATACTTTTATACGATAATAAAGGTCTTTTCTGAATGTCCCCTTCTTTACTTCCTCTTCCAAATCTCGATTCGTTGACGCAACTATTCTTACATCTACGTTAATATCGTCTATCCCGCCTACCCTCTTAAATTTCTTTTCCTGGAGTACCCTCAGCAGTTTTGCCTGTAAGGGCAGACTCATCTCTCCAATCTCGTCAAGAAACATAGTACCTCTCTGGGTGGCTTCAAATAAACCTGCCTTTCCTGTAGTAGAAGCCCCTGTAAAAGAACCCTTTTCATAACCAAATAACTCTGCTTCAAGCAAATTCTCTGTCAGGGCCGCACAATTAACCTCCATAAACCTGTACTTATTCCTCGCACTCATCGTATGAACATAATTAGCTATCAACTCTTTCCCTGTCCCGCTCTCTCCCTGTATTAATACGGTACTTGAAGGACTCTGTGCAATTATCTTTACATGTTCAAAAACCTGCTTCATTTCCTTACTGACAGCAACGATATTAACGCCACCAGTAATATTTGCTTTTGCCCTCAACCTTGACACTTCTCTCATCAGTGACTGGGTACTCAACGCCTTTTCTATCACCACCTTGATATGCTCCATTTTAAACGGCTTCTCAAGATAATCAAAAGCCCCTGCCTTCATGGCATTTACGGCTGAATCTACAGATGCATGACCAGTTAAAAGAATTACGAGTATGTTCTGATCGTAAGATTTTATCTCTCTTAATAAATCCAGGCCGTTCATTCCTGGCATCTTTAAATCCAGTATCACCAGATCAGGAATCATCTTCTTAATTAATCTTAATGAATTTTCCCCATTATCCTCTATCTGTACTTTGTACCCCTCAACCTCCAAAGCCTCTTTTAAACAAAATCTGATTGTCTCTTCATCGTCCACTACTAAGATTACGGGCTTTACACCATCCTGGCTCTCCGAATTATCTTCCGTTTTTGCATCATTCATTTCAACCCTCATTAAAAAATCATTATTCTATAATTACTATAAGATAACATCCTATTACCACGAAAACATGTCCACATTTTATACACAATGTTGAATATTTGTACAATATTATTATTTTTATTCACGGCACCATGGAAAGACACGCAAATTTTACATTGACTATTTAATATTGTCTTAATAAATACTTAATTGCTCGTCCTCACTCTCTTTCCTGATACAGAAAAAATTGATGTTAACTCCTGAATTTAATTGAAAAGCGGAGTAACAATCTTTTCTTTCATGATTTGTTTGTCAGTAATATATTCCCACCAGAATGCGGATTCATCTATTTCCTCAAGGACCAAGTCTATCAATTTTTTCTTTTGCGGCCTTAATCTCTTCAATATTGCGAGCATATCTGATACATTCTTCAAGATGCTTTCTCACTTTGTCGGGCTGATTTCTTTTCTCAAATATTGAAACTAAAGCAAAGTGCACCTCATAATTGCCTTTGTTTGTATCAAGTGATTTTCCAAAGGCATCTATCGCTTTATCCTCTGAACCACTTTTTAAGTATAGGAATCCCAACTCTTTATAATGACCGGCAATATTCATAGGATACACTCTTATTGCTTTTCTATACACTTCAATAGCCTTTTCGTTCTCACCTCTCTTAGACAGAATCCTGGCTATTTCATCAAACGGGTCGATACCTGAAGTAGAAAATACCTTAAGGAGATTCTCATCAAAATCCTGATCTAAATGCGTTAATATCTTCATGCCTTCCTCAATAACCTTATCTTCTATTAAAGCGTTCTCTTCTTTGTTGATTTTTGAAAGATAAAGTACCATCAATGAAGCACGTATGCCAACTGCATCGTTAGTAACAGAGAGTATTTGTTTGAGTTTTTTTTCAGATACTTCAAAGGTGTACTGGCCTTGATTGTACATGCCAATGATGCTTAATGCATCATCGTAAGCATTTAAATTTCTACAAAAGTCAATTATTTTGTAAGATAATTCCTTTAAGATACCGGAGGACAACTCTTCATGACTTCCCTCTACGCTAATACTACCCAGTGTTTTCTTTGCCTTAACCCCAATTAGTTCAGCATCAATCCTCATGGTACTTCCGATTAACGATATATTACCCTTTAAAACATAGTCTGCCTTCAATTGTCTGCCAAATTTTTTGACTATTTTTGTATCTAATCGCGCTAATAAATCGACTTGATCTACTGTCCACGCCCCACCAGCGTCTTTTGTCACATCATCAGGTTTTATTATATTGCTCGGTATTGCAGTAGAAATCTTTTCATAAATTATTTCCCTATCCACGGGTTCAAAATACCCGGATTGCGTAAACATACTTCTTAAAACATCGGGCACCATTTCTTCCATATTCATTTGAGTATAATCCCTGAACGGCATAACAACAATCTTGTAACTCCTTTCAGCCTCACATTTATTAACGGTAAAGATAACGAATACAAAGATAATTGATGCTATGGTAAAATAATTATACTTCCTCAATAATCCAATTCTACAACTCGAAAAAGTCATTTCTGCTCCTTTCTGTATCTTTTATCTTTGATTTATTAGCATATCTTGTGCCTATTTTATAATATACCTGATAGGTGCCACTTATGAGCATATTATGAGAACTACGTTTTCTATTAAATAAAGGCCTGTTGGAAGAAGCAAAAACATTGTCAGGTGCAAATACGAAGAGAAAAGTAAAAATAGCACTTGAAGAGTTTGTAAAAAGGGTAAAAGATCTTAAATAGCATCAGGAGATGTTAGGCGCTTAGAGCGCCAAAGTTACCAGCATGTTGTCTTGTTTTGCCCGCCTGTACCTATTCGGGCAGGCAAGTTGTTGTTTGTGTTGTACTTAAACTGCTGGTTTTTGGGTTAAATTATTAATTCTCACGCAGAGCCGCAGAGAACGCAAAAGGGGGGAAAAGACTTTTATCTTTGAATTTCTTTTTTGTGATTTCTTAGCGATCTCCGCGGCTTTGCGTGAGGGCTCTTTTTTCTTTGCGTGAAAATCATTTTTTTAACATCAAAATATCGAAAAAAGATCGATGAGTGACTGGCTTAACAAGCACATCATAGGAACAGATAAACAGTACAGTAGATTTATGAACGGTGTAAGAGTAAACTATGATAAGGTATCTTAAGTCTCTATGGAATGTTTTTTGGTTGTATTAATACTTCTTTTTATCCTTACTACCTGCGAAAATTAACTGATTAATGGTCTTTTGCTGAAACATAGTACTCAAATGTACTGTAAACATGAGCAAAGCCCTTTTTCTTTGTCAGTATCTCACTCGGTCAAAGACTCTCACTCAGATAATAGCAAGAATGGTATTGACGCATTTAAGAAAATCAGAAACAACTCAGGTTGCAACAAAGAAACGATCACTCACTCCACCGCTTCCAATCTTTATTGTCAAGCCCCGAAGACATCTGGGACATCTTCCCTCATACTCTTTTCCTGAGTGATTATAGATTCTGCCATACACATTGCAACAAGCGAAATAAATTCCTAAAAAGTTCTTCTTCTTTCGCGAATTAACGGCTACCAGGGATTCATTATCTAAAATATCCATGTTTCCTCATATCAATTAACGTCTACAATAGATTAATTGTCAACCATAGCGCCTGCCTACCGATAAGCAGGAAGTCCTTTAGCCTTCCACTCTGCGGGTTTGTCGGTACAGATACTTAAACGTAACCCAACATTCAGGTCTAGGTTACACCTGGACACTAAATTAAACCACTATATCAGTCCAGAACCCTTTAATGATCTGGCAACTTCTTTTATCACCGCATCACTATCGTAGGCCCCACCTTCTATGCGAGCCTTAGCTATCTTTATCTTTTCCTCCCTGGTATCAGGCATCTGTTTTATTTCGGCTTTTAAGGCAGACAGTATTTTATATCGCTCTCTGGCCTCTGAAGAAATTTCTACCTTGTCTCTGCCTCTCAGTGCTTCCGTTCCATTAGAGACACCTGATGAAGTTTTCTTCGTTTCTTCAGGTTTTACAAGATTTTGGTTACCCGCAATCCTTCCTATAAGATTATGATTAATACCTGATGTTTTATCTACAGACATTTTCAACCCTCCAATCTATCATGAAACATGTTGTTATTTTACTTTAGTAAAATAATGTATGGATCCTATCATTGATAGAAATCCCACAAATAACCCTCGTACTCAGATTGATTCATATATATTCTCTCTAAAGAAATACTTTATCCTTTCATATTATCGGCAAACAATCACTGCTCTTTAGAAGAAAAATAATTTATTTCTTCACGCAATAGTTATGCCATAAGCAAGTAATAAGTTGAAAATTCCTTGATTTCTATGAGTGAACTGAAGTTTTAACAAGAATCATAATTTTTGAATTCAGTCATTTTTTCACTATATATATTTCATACCTGACTGTTTAACTGGCCGAATGAATTCCTGCCAGATGCATAACAAACGGCTACGTCTTGATAATACATCACATTATAGACCAGAATAAAAAATATACAACTCATAACGAATGCCGCGTCTAAATAATCTACATTTTGCCTACAAAATCAACTTCTCCAGACATTATTTCCATTTAAACAGTAGCTCCCAAAATTGATACTTTTTAAACCCTAAAAAAACTTAAAATTAAGCATGGAAAGACATTTAATACACTTTTGCATCCGCATTGCTTAAAGAAATAAACCCGTACAAAAAGAAATTAAAAAAACGATTTTTGATTATCCTCTAAATGGCAACTATTTTGCGCTACATAGTTAATATACAACAGATAAGGCCAACTGTAATAGTATCAATTACCATTAAAATAAAAAGGCATCAATGAAAAAATTAATAATTTTTCGGCTTCCAGTCCGGCCAGGCCGTTCGGATTGGTGCAACCTGACAACGAATTGTAAAAATTAATAATTTAACTACTGTTTACGCATCTTGCTCCGATAATTTATGAAAGCGCTCTTATTTAATATTATTTTATGGTCTAGACGAGAACAGAGCATTTTCTTTACAAATTTTTACAAACTCCAAAACAATAAAATCAAAAATAATGATAGAAACATTAGAAACTAGTATTTGTCCACCACAGCTCAATAAATTAATAGACAGTACAATAAGTAAACTGAATGAAGGCTGCACCAAACTGTTAGGCAGAAATTTTGGTATATCGAAACCTAATTGTAAAATATCTACTCTCGCTGAATTTATAGAAAATAACGATGGTAATTACTTCTTAATTAAATCAGAACTTGAGGAATCTTATCATGGCGAGATATGCACTATAGTAAAATTAAAGGATGCTGTTAAGATTGGTAGTATTCTTCTTGGTTCTGAGGAAAGTGAGATAAAGAAAAAAATTGAAAAGGAAGATCTTGATGCAGACTGTACTGAGCGTGTTACCGAGTTCAGCGAACAGGTTTCAGCGATGATTGATTCCGTATTCAGAAATAAATTACCCAAACCGGTACAGGTGAAACTTTCATCATGCACAGCCATAAATAAGGACAATGCAAGTGACATCTTACAAGATATGCTTTCTGATGAATATCTAAACTTTTCGTCTCTTCTGCTTATCAAAGGATTTGAAGCAGGACAATTCAACATGTTCCTTCCCATTGAAACAGTAGATGAATTTTTTGGAGA
>VAPA010166635.1_pt1 | contig 10835 bp, 16 predicted proteins | sample 3395041 | NCBI WGS metagenome assembly VAPA01 (sample SAMN08290432, study PRJNA428436) | hydrothermal vent metagenome | isolation source: Deep-sea hydrothermal vent chimney | place: Indian Ocean: Southwest Indian Ridge | depth 1973 m m
ACAACACGCTTCATCACTTCATTTACAATAAGTGTATCAGTATTTAAGGGGAGGTGTTCACCATGCTCTTCAATAGTGCCAAAAGGGAAAATTATGGTCTTTGTTTTTCTTAAGTGTTTTTTAAAGTCCTTCATTGTTATGTTTTCAAGAATCATGCATTATACCTCCTGGGCATTTTCCCTTAATTATAGTAAAATTCCCTAAAAAGGCATACAGACCATGAAAACACTGGGTAAAAACATGTCATGGCTTCTTAAAAAAATAAACAGCTGAGCCAGGTTCTAATTATATCGCTAAACCAATTACCAATAGAAATCCAGCCCGATCTGTAAATTTTCCGCAGACTTTGAAACAAAAAATTGACAATACTTTTTCAAAGAAATATAATCTATCTAAAATAGTATTTAGGAGGATCTAATCATGTCCGATGCTGTTACTAATATTTCCGCAGATTCCTGGGATAAGGACGTTTTGCAGTCACCTGATCTTATAATGGTCGATTTCTGGGCAGCCTGGTGCAGTCCCTGTAAAATGGTTGCTCCTGTGGTCGAAGAATTGGCCAAAGAATATGAAGGAAAAGCAAAGTTTTTTAAATTAAATACTGATGAGTATCCTGATGTAGCGAGCCGTTATAAAATTCGCGGGATACCTACGCTGATGTTCTTCAAAAACGGGGAGATAGTTGAACAGATCGTAGGAGTAGTGCCAAAGGCACAGCTTAAGACCAAACTCGATTCCTTCCTCACGTAAATGTTATATGATGTAATAATTATCGGAGGAGGTCCCGCCGGTCTTACTGCCGGACTTTACTCTTCAAGAGCAAGACTCAAAAGCCTGCTTATTGAAAAAGGACTTATTGGAGGGCAGGTCACAACCACAGAGTTTATTGAGAACTACCCCGGTTTTGAAGAAGGCATATCCGGTTCCGATCTTTCCAGCAAGATGGAAAAGCAGGCCGCAAAGTATGGCCTTGAAATCACCCAGGCTTCTGTTCAGAAAATCTCTTCTGATAATAAAATAAAAACGATAAGTTTCGAAGGGGAACAGAAGGATTATGAGGCAAAAAGCGTTATTATAGCTACAGGCGCAAATCCAAGACCTCTCGGAATAGATGGTGAAGAAAATTTCAAAGGCAGAGGAGTATCATATTGTGCTACATGCGACGCTGCTTTTTTCAAGGGTGAAAAGCTTGCTGTTATCGGCGGTGGTGATTCTGCAGTTGAGGAGGGTATCTTTTTAACGAAATTTGCTGAACAGGTTTATATAATTCACAGAAGAGACAGTCTCAGGGCTTCAAAGATAGCACAGGAGCGTGCTTTTTCAAACCCAAAGATAGAATTTATTTGGGACACTGTTGCAACTAAGATCGATGGCAAAGATGCTGTAAACGCCCTAAATTTAAAAAACGTTAAAACCGGAGAAGAATCTGTACTTAATGTTCAAGGGGTCTTTATTTACGTGGGTTACAACCCAAATACCGGATTCCTTAAAAACACTATAGATCTTGATGAAAATAATTATATAATCACCAATGAAAAAATGCATACCTCTGCACCGGGGATTTTTGCAGCCGGCGATGTAAGGGCCAAATCTTTAAAACAGATAGCAACTGCTGTAGGAGACGGAGCTATAGCTGCTGTAGAAGCAGAAAAGTATATAGAGGAGAATTTTTAAAAACAGGATTCAAGGACTCAAGGATTCTAGGATTCAAGTGAACTGATTAATACTTAAAACAAAAAACTTGAACCCCGGAACCCCTGGCCACTCGAACCCTTCCGGAAGGAAAATCATGTTTGAAGCATTATCAGAAAAATTAGAAGGCATATTTAAAAAACTTAAAGGCCGCGGGTTTTTAAAAGAAGAAGATATTGTATCTGCTCTTAAAGAAGTCAAGATGGCTCTGCTTGAGGCAGATGTGAATTTTAAAGTTGTAAAGGATTTCACCGAGAGGGTCAGAGTAAAATCCGCAGGCAAGGAAGTAATAGACAGTATTACCCCGGGCCAGCAGGTCGTAAAAATTGTTCACGACGAACTATGCAGCCTTATGGGAGGAGGCCGCAGCAAGATCAGCCTGGCTCCCAATCCTCCAACCGTTATTATGCTTGTTGGACTTCATGGTTCAGGAAAGACAACAACAACTGCAAAGCTGGCAAAAAGGTTCAAAAAAGACGGGAAGCGACCTATGCTGGTTGCTCTCGACACAGCAAGGCCTGCTGCAATTGACCAGCTGATATCTCTTGGATCACAGATAGAAGTGCCTGTGTACGCCTCAAAACCTGGAGAAAACCCTATAAGTATTTGCCCCGGCGCCATTAAAAAAGCTTCTGTTGAAGGAAGAGACATTGTCATACTGGATACTGCGGGCAGACTGCATATTGACGAACAGTTAATGACAGAACTCGAAAATATAAAAAACCAGGTAAATCCCCATGAGATCCTGCTTGTCGCTGATGCCATGACCGGACAGGACGCTGTTAACATTGCAAAATCATTTAATGAAAGACTTGACCTGGGCGGTATTATCCTCACAAAGATGGATGGAGACGCAAGAGGCGGTGCAGCACTTTCCATGGTGTCTGTTACTGGAAAACCAGTAAAGTTCATAGGTGTCGGTGAAAAAATTGATTTTCTTGAGCCATTCAACCCCGACGGTATGGCATCAAGGATTCTGGGCATGGGTGATGTTGTAGGTCTGGTAGAAAAAGCTCAGGAAGCTGTAGACATGGATGAAGCTTTTAATTTACACAAAAGACTCCGTGATAACAGATTCACATTTGAAGATCTTAAAAGTCAGATAAAACAGATCAAAAAGATGGGCCCTCTTGAAAATATACTGGGCATGATCCCCGGTTTAGGCAAACATGTAAAAGGGCTGTCAATAGATGACAAACAGTTTATCAAAGTTGAAGCCATGATTAATTCCATGACAAAGCAAGAAAGAATGAATTATGTTATAATGGGCGGCAGTCGCAAAAAAAGGATAGCTAACGGCAGCGGAACTACTGTAACTGATGTAAATAAGCTTATAAAACAGCACCTTGCAATGAAAAAAATGCTTAAAAAGTTTAAAAGCGGTAAAAAACCTAATTTCAGTAATATGTTTGGTTAAGAAGGGGGTAAAGTGGTAAGACTGAGACTTACAAGAAAAGGCGCTAAAAAGAAGCCCTTTTATAGAGTTATAGCAGCTGATGCAAGAGCTAGAAGAGATGGTCCTTTTTTAGAGATACTGGGTACTTATAATCCTTTAACCGAACCATCTGAAGTCAAAATAAATATCGATAGGGCTAAATATTGGCTTGCTAATGGGGCACAGCCAAGTTCCACTGTCAAGAAACTTTTGAAAATCGCGGGCTTGCAATAAACAGCCCCGGGTTCCTATGGAGGTAGAATGATGAAAGAACTTATCGAACTAATGGCAAAGACTCTGGTTGATAAACCAGAAGCAGTCGCTGTATCTGAAGTTGAAGGTGAAAGAACAACTGTTTATGAATTGCGTGTTGATACAAGCGATCTGGGCAAAGTTATTGGCAAGCAAGGTAAAACAGCCAGGGCTATGAGAACAATCTTAAGTGCCGGCGGTACCAAGCTCGGTAAAAGATGCGTTCTTGAAATATTAGAATAGAAGGAAAAATTCAAAATCCGAAATCCTAAATACTAAACTATATTTAAATTTTAACTTCCTGAGAGATTTTGTTTAGAATTTAGACATTAGAATTCAGGAGTTGTATTCCATGAAATGCGATGTCCTGACCTTATTCCCCGATCTGGTAGCTGCATACCTTAATGAGAGTATTTTAAAAAGGGCACAGGAAAAAAAACTTCTTGAAGTCAAGATATATAATATAAGAGATTTCGAACCCGGTAAGCATAAGTCTGTAGATGATCATCCTTTTGGAGGTGGAGCAGGTATGGTCATTAAACCTGAACCCCTTTTCAGGACGATAGATTTCATAAAAAAAGACGGCGAAGAAAGAAGAATAATCCTTTTAAGCCCTCAGGGGAAAACGTTTGATCAGTCTACAGCAGAAGAGTTTTCAAGAGATAAACAGAGATTTGTTTTTATTTGCGGACGTTACGAAGGAGTTGATGAACGGGTAATATCATCTCTGATAGATGAGGAGATTTCCGTAGGCGATTACGTTATGACTGGCGGAGAACTTGCCGCACTTGTTATAATTGATGCCTCGGCAAGACTTATTAAAGGCGCCCTTGGCGATGAAAAATCCGTTGAGGAAGAATCTTTTTCATGGGGATTACTTGATTACCCCCATTACACCAGGCCAAGGGAATTCAGAGGGCTGAATGTTCCGGAAGTGCTTCTGTCTGGCAACCATAAGGAGATTTGGCGCTGGAGGAGAAAACAGGCTTTAAGAAAAACTCTCAGAGTCAGGCCGGACCTTATTGATAAGCTAAAGCTGACAGATGAGGATAAAAAGTTAATTCTGGAAATAGAGTCATCCTCTAAAAACAGGGGAAACTGATAAACAAAATACTTTAAACGTTAAATATCAGGAGGAACTTAAAGTGGACGCTGTAAAAATAGTAGAAGAGGGTTTCAAAAAAAACATCCCGTCTTTCAGAGTAGGTGATACCGTCAGGATAAACATGAAGATCAAAGAGGGAGACAAAGAGAGACTTCAGGCTTATGAAGGTGTCGTAATCTCCAGAAGAGGAAGCGGCACACGCGAAACTTTTACTGTAAGGAAAATATCATACGGTATCGGCGTTGAAAGGATCTTTCCAATTTGTTCTCCTTTAATTGAGAAGATTAAGCTCGTTAAAGAAAGCTCGGTAAGAAGGGCTAAATTGTACTACCTGCGCGGCAGAAAAGGTAAGGCAGCAAAGCTAAAAGAAAAGCGTTTTGTAAGAACCAAGTAATCGAAACAACTTAAAAAAAGAAATCAGGACAGGTCTGTTAGTTCCTGCCCCATGAAATATATAGTTCAATCTAACGCGGTCAATTCAAATGGCTCCTGAAAAAGAGTCACGCCAACTATTCCTCTACGATAAAAAAATAAGAAAAGATTATCCTGTTGCCGCAGGTATTGATGAAGCCGGTAGAGGCCCCCTTGCAGGACCTGTTGTCGCAGCCGCTGTAATATTAAAACACGGAATATCTATTAAACGTCTCAGAGACTCAAAAAAAGTCCCTGAAAGCGAACGCAAAAAACTCTTCTGGGCTATTGTTGAAGGTTCTACCAACATCGGGATCGGAGTAGTTGAACCCGGGACAATTGATCAAATAAATATTCTTCAAGCTACCAGGCTTGCTATGGAAACAGCTATAAGGGATCTTCTGAAAACACCTGATATCCTGCTTATTGACGCCGTCACTCTTCCGAATAACGGGATAGTTCAAAAATCAATAATAAGAGGAGAATCGGTAAGCGCATCAATAGCCGCTGCATCAATTGTTGCAAAAACATTGAGAGACAATATCATGCTTGCTTATCACAAGGAATATCCCCATTATAATTTCAGGGAACATAAAGGCTACTCTACAAAAAAACATATGGAACTTTTGCAAATTTACGGGCCCTGTCCGATCCACAGGAAAAGTTTCAAAAAAGTAATGGACCTTGAACTTCCCTTCAACTTAAACAATACAACTGAGAAGATCACGTAAACCCCGTTAGAAAATCTTCGCTTTTCTAACGGGGTAAAACTGCAAAAAAGAAATAGAATGTGGGCGTTTTTACCCGCCAGTTTTTTTGGAGGGCCACCCCAGTATTGAGGGGGCTATGGGGCGCATAGCCCCAAAATAAATCTTAATCAGTTTCTATTTCTTGCGCTGCTGCTGATTCTGCACCCATTGCTTATTATATTCTTTAAGGTGCTCTAACAATTCTTTTTGTGTGAGAATACCAAGCTTTACAATCGCCTCTCCAAAGAATATGTAATTATCTTCGTGTTCTTTAAGAAGTTCGTTAACCTGTTCCTGTGTTAGAAAATTTTCCTTTACAGCGATACTACCGAATTTCTCAAAGGTCTCTTCCTGAACTATAAGCACTTTTTCAATCAATGCATTTGTTATCCAACCTCTCCTTTTTGCAAGCTGTCCTATCTTGAGGTTAATATCTTTCTGGAGAATCCTGGCCATGAACACTTCATCTCTGTTCAAAATCTTTTTTTTCATAAGAAACTGTCCGAAAAGCAGTCTGTGTCTCCTCATAACGTGTTCTCCTGTAGAAATTTTAACAAATTAGATATGGTTAAGTTAAGTAAAATATGTCAGCATTGATTTTTATTTTTATTTATGCTATAAAAGAATGTTCTTTGCCCTTATTTCATGAATAATAAGGGCTGATTTTTCGTCTGGAATATGCTGATAGGTAATAGCGAGAAAAATTAATCCATAAGGAGATATTAGATGAATTTCTACGAAAACCTCTTAATTCTTGATCCCACCCTTGATGATAAAAATATAGAAGATGCAATTGAACGGGTTAAGGACTTTATCACCAAAAAAGGTGGAGACATATTAAAAGCAGAAAACTGGGGATCAAGAAAATTAGCTTATACACTAAAAAAACAAAAAAAGGGTACCTACATAATGCTGCTTTTTAAGACCCCCCCTTCAACCATTATAGAACTGGAAAAATTCTTTAAACTCTTTGAACCCCTTGTTAAGTTCCTGATCATAAAATTAAAAAGGAAAGAGATCGAAGCTGCTCTGGCTTCTATGGCAGAAGCGGAGAAAAAGAGCAAAGAAGCTGCTGCTTCGGGTTCTGAAGATAAGGCAGAAAATGTTTAATAAAGTAATTTTAGTAGGTAATCTTACAAGAGATCCTGAACTGAGATATACACCTCAGGGCACTTCTGTCTGCAATTTCGGCATTGCTATTAACAGAAAATATAAGCAGGGAGATGAAACAAAGGAAGAAGTTACTTTTATTAACATAGTTGTATTTGGCAAACAGGCTGATACTTGCGGGCAATATCTGAACAAAGGCAATTCTGTGCTCATAGAGGGAAGGCTGCAGGAGAGACGCTGGGAAACTGATGAAGGACAAAAAAGGAGCAAATTTGAAGTAGTTGCACAATCAGTACGTTTTCTCACAAAGAAATCTGATTCAACTACAACTTCTGGTAGAGGAACAACAGTCCCTCCGGAAGAAACAACAGATATAGAACCATTTTAAATATAACCTGTTTTGAGAAGAGGAGGCCATGAGAAGAGGAGATAGACCGCAGTACAGGAGGTTTCAGGCAAGAAGATTCTGCAAGTTTTGTGCGGATAAAACATCCTTTATCGACTATAAGAACATCCGGGTGCTAAAAAGCTACCTTACTGAAAAAGGAAAAATAACAGCCAGCAGAATGACAAATACCTGTGCTAAACACCAAAGAGAACTCACAACCGCTGTCAAAAGAGCAAGAAATATCGCTCTCCTGCCATTTGTGGAAAAGTAATGAGAATACCAAAAAGCTGGGTTTCCATTCTTGCAACCGGGATCGTTAAGGGATTAAGCGAGAAAAAACTCATAGAGCTGAAATCTTCAAAAGATACGGTTATAAAGGTTACTAACGAACTGATGTCCGAAGAGCTCAGAACCGAGGACAGGATCAACCAGGAAGTAAGGGAACTTTTAATACAATATGATATGGAGATAGAAAGAGGCAGACTGGACTATCACAAGCTTTTTGAACTTACAAAACAAAAACTTATCAAGGAGCGGAACATTATTTTGTGAGACTTTCAGATGATAAAATAACCCATCTGACTCACGTTATTTTAAAGGGCCTTCTTGAAAAGGACTTAATTGATCCGTTAGCTGAAGAAGGCAAAATAAGGCGTGAGATAAGACGGAGCATTGTCCAGGAAATAAATATTTTTGAAGAGTTAGACTCTAAAGTCAGAAACAAACTACAATCCTACTCTAAAAAAATACCCGAAGGAAGCCCTGAGTGGGAGGTTCTTTATCAAAAATTTTTCCACGAAGAGGCTGCAAGAAAAGGCAAAGTATAAAAAGCTATTTTTTCCTTTTGTTTTAGTTCTTTTATTTTTATTATTTATTTATCCTCTGGGTATTGAATCGTATCGAGCCTATTTCCTAAGATTTAAGCCCGCTCTGGTAATCTGGATTGTGATCATCCTGGCTGCCACCGTTACAGGACTGTACCGTTCTGTCCTGGCAAAATATGAACCTTTAAAATGGAAAAATCTGGAATTCCTTGTACCCCTGCTGATCTTTACCGAAAGTCTTATACAGTTCTCCGACAAGCCTCTTTTTCACATGTTTTATATCCCGTTTATTGTTATAATCGCAGGCTATTTCTCTCTCAAAATAGTTTTAAGCAGTATACTGACAATATGGTTTTTAGGAATTCTAACACAAAAAGGCATAAGCAGTTTATTTATAAAATCATCAAACGCTGTGTCTTACACTAACCTTGAGTTTGTAATCTGGCTTTATTCATCAGTATTCATCACCGGAATCATTACATACTCTTTATTCTTTCTGAAAACAAAAAAATCCAAAAAGGCTATTAACGAGCTTAAAGATATGAAGAACAGTGCACTCAACCTTGAACCTTCCACTGAAAGTTCTTTTTTTGATGAGGACAGGTTCTCTCATTTAGTTAAATATATTATCGAAGCCCGTGAAGAGCTAAATGATATGCTTAACTTCACAAAAAAAGTAATAAATGCAGAATCTGCCACACTTTTTATACTTGAAGGAGACAATCTTGTTCTAAGGGCCTCTACTGTGGAATCAAGTTCTGAGCCCACATATGCAGAAAAAAGTTATCTACTGGGACTAATTAAAGAAAAAAAGCCTATAGTAAGGCCAAAACTTAAAGGAAGCTTTTTTGGACTGGGTTACAGGAGTACAAAAAATATAGGTTCTTTTCTCTGTGTCCCGGTGCTTGATGGTGATATTGCTCTCGGAGCACTCGTAATAGCCAGCAACATGGAAAATGCCTTTGGTGACAGTGAGAAGGACATTACAGGCGAATTTGCGCTTCAGATCAGGCAGATACTTAAAAGAATGCGTATGTTTGTTGAAATTGAAAGGTTCACCAAGGGCTTCAAAACACAGCAAGAGGCAAGCAGTAAGTTCAGTAGATCCCTGGAAGTTGAAAAAATAGCCGCTGTATTTGTAGAGCTTGTTTCTAGAATGGTCAGCTCTTCGGCCGCCGGCTTTTTTATTGCAGATAAAGGGAAGCTCAGGGTTATTGCAAAAAAAGGGTTTGAGCCTGATAAAGAATCTTTCTACACTAAGAACACTTTCTTTAAATTAATAATTAAAAATAAACAGCTTTTACACTTTTCACGGCTTGATAAAAAACCAGCTGTATATCCATTTAAGGTAAACGACACGAAAACCTTCCTGGGGATACCGATTATACCCGAACAAGATGTGCTCGGCATTATTGCAGTTACTTCAAAAGAGACCAACGCAATAAGTTCTTTCCAGGTACATATTATACAGACAATTGCTGATCAGGCTGCAATGTGTATTTCCAATGCACTACTTCATAAGCAGGTTGAAAATCTTGCCATAACAGACGGGCTTACCGGGCTTTATAATCATAAGCATTTTCAGGAGAGACTCAACGATGAATTCAAAAGAATTAAAAGGATCCCGCAGACTCTTTCATTAATGCTTATAGATATCGACCATTTTAAAAAGATAAATGATATTCATGGTCATCCTGCAGGAGATACTGTCCTGTCAAATCTGTCAATAATGCTTAAAAAGACTCTTAGAGGAATAGATTTTCTTGCAAGATACGGTGGAGAAGAATTTGTTGCCGTGTTAATGGGTACCGGAAGCAACGGTGCAAAAAAAATGGCTGAAAGACTCAGATCAGCAGTAATGAATAACGTTTTCCATATTGATGGAAACAACTTATCAATTACACTCAGCATTGGCGTTGCTACACATCCAAATGATGCCGAAGATAAAGCCGAACTTATAGAAAAAGCTGATCAAGCCCTTTACTATGCAAAAGAAAACGGCAGGAATCAGGTCTGTGAATGGAAAAATATATCCAAACAAATGAAAAGTGAAAGTTAGAATATTTAAAGTCAAGCTTGAGTACCGATGGAAATAACAATAAATAAAGGCATCATATCTTTAATCGAGGGTGACATAACAAAGCAGGAGACAGATGCTATTGTTAATGCTGCAAATAAAAGTCTTCTTGGAGGCGGTGGTGTTGACGGAGCAATCCACAAAGCAGGCGGACCGGAAATCCTTGAAGAGTGCAAAAAAACAGGAGGCTGTGAAACCGGTGATGCTGTTTTAACAACAGGAGGCAAACTAAACGCAAGTTATGTGATCCATGCAGTTGGCCCTATCTATAGAGGCGGACTTAATAACGAAAGACAAATGCTTGAAAATGCGTACCTGAACAGCCTGAAACTTGCATCTTCAAATAAAATTAACCGTATTTCGTTTCCTTCTATCAGCACCGGGGCATATGGTTATCCTCTTGAAGAGGCTGCAGAGATCGCGTTAAGAACGGTTATTAATTATCTTAAAGAAAACTCTGACATTGATCTTATCCGCTTCGTACTTTTTGGAGAAAAAACCCTCGGTGTGTATGAGAAGACCCTTAAAAAATTGATTTAATGAGGGTGTTTTTATCAGCCGGTTTTTTTGGAGGGTTTACCAGCCAGTCAGTTTGGCTAGCCGCCCCCAAACCCCCGGAAGACTTTCTTTTTTCAAAGAAACAAAATGTGGGGGCTCTAAAAATAAAGCAACGTCTTTTGGAAACTCCTAGGAATAATCGGGTAGGAGGCGGAATCACTTCCGCCGTCCTCCCACACCACCCGGCCTACGGTTCACGTACCAAGGCGGTTCCCATCAATGTGCTTGCTATTA
>VAPA010396158.1_pt1 | contig 10818 bp, 8 predicted proteins | sample 3395041 | NCBI WGS metagenome assembly VAPA01 (sample SAMN08290432, study PRJNA428436) | hydrothermal vent metagenome | isolation source: Deep-sea hydrothermal vent chimney | place: Indian Ocean: Southwest Indian Ridge | depth 1973 m m
GCTCTTTCCCAAATCGGGTGATAGCACTAGCGGTCGAATGGATTCGACCCTACCAAACCAGGTTAAGCAAAATAGCTTGTAGGGCCGGGTTTATTCGGCCATAAGATATCCGGGAAAACGGCCTGCCTAATGGGCTTCATGCCAGTTCTTGCCTACGCCAGTATCGACCTCCAGTGCCACCGACAGTGTGGCCGCTTGCCTCATCAGGCGGGCGACCGCGTCTCGTGTCCGTTCAACATCGACTTCGGCTACTTCAAATACCAGTTCATCGTGTACCTGCATAATCATTTTCGTTTGGTCGCCATCGTCAATCAGCCATTGGTGTACTTCGATCATCGCACGCTTGATGATGTCCGCTGCGCTGCCCTGCATGGGCGCATTGATCGCCGTGCGTTCAGCATACTGACGCTGCACCGCGTTACGCGCATTGATGTTCGGTAAATACAGGCGACGGCCAAAAACAGTTTCGACATATCCCTGGTCTCGTGCTAATTGCCTGGTTTCTTCCATGTAACGACGCACGCCCGGATAACGCTCGAAATAAATATCAACATATTGCTGCGCGGCTTTACGGCCGATATTTAATTGCTTCCCCAGCCCAAATGCGGACATGCCGTAAATCAGGCCAAAATTGATCGCCTTGGCGGCTCGCCTCTGGTCGTCGCTCACCTGGTCCGGCGCCTCACCAAACACTTCGGCTGCAGTCGCGCGATGAACATCCTGTCGGTGTTCAAATGCGCTCAGCAAGCATTCGTCCGCCGACAGGTGCGCCATGATTCGCAATTCGATTTGCGAGTAATCCAGTGCCAGAATGCGTTTACCGGAATCGGCGACAAAGGCTTCGCGGATACGTCTTCCCTGCGCCGTTCGGACTGGAATATTCTGTAAATTAGGGCTGGTCGACGAGAGCCGCCCGGTCGATGCGACCGCCTGTTGATACGAGGTATGAACGCGCCCGGTACGCAAGTCGATTTCCAGCGGTAATTTGTCTAAATAGGTGGTTTTCAGTTTATTTAATCCACGATGCTCAATAATCAGGGCGGGGATTTCGTATTTGTGCGCCAGTTCCTCGAGGACGTCTTCGGCGGTAGAGGGTTGCCCCCTGGGTGTTTTTCGTAATACAGGCAATTCGAGCTTTTCATACAGAATCGCCTGGATTTGCCTGGGCGAGCTGAGGTTGAATACCTCTCCCGCTTCGGCATAAATGCTGGTTTCTATCTCACCGAGTTGGCGGTCTACCTCCAGAGCCTGTTTTTGCAATAACGACGGGTCCACTAGCACCCCGTTTTGTTCCAGCTTGAGTAACACTCCGACTAGTGGCATTTCTATCTGGCGATAGACCTCGTCGAGTGGCTTGTCCTGTCGCAATAATGGGCTCAAATGCTCGTGCAACTGTAAAGTAATATCGGCGTCTTCGGCTGCGTAATGCGTCGCCTGGTCGAGCTCTACCTGGTCAAAAGTGACCTTTTTGGCGCCCTTGCCTACCACATCTTCGAAATGGACGGTATCGCGCTTCAGGTAATATTTCGCCAGGTCATCCATGTTGTGTCGGCTGGCAGTAGAATTGAGGACGTAGGATTGCAACATCGTATCGTGTGCGATGCCCTGCAGGTAAATACCCTCGCCGATGAAAATGTGGCTATCGTATTTGATGTTCTGACCGATCTTGCCTATCGCCGGATTTTCTAGAACAGGTTTCAGGCTTGCGAGCACCTGATCTTTTTTCAATTGCCTCGGTACCCCGGCATAATTGTGTGCAAGCGGAATATAACACGCCTGTCCTGGCTCGATAGACAATGAAATACCCACCAGTTTGGCGAGCATATAGTCGGTGCTGGTGGTTTCGGTATCGATCACAAACTGGGTAGATTTTTTCAATTTATCTACCCAAAGCTGGAATCTCTCCTCGCTAACAACACATTCGTATTCTGCTTTCGGGGTATCTTCCAGAGGCTGTACAGGCGCCGGGGTGCCCGATCCCAGTCCCTCGTACCAGCGGGTAAATCCAAATTGCTGGTAATAGGCCGCCAGGGCTCCAGTATCTGCTTCTCCCTGCACCAGGTCTTCAATTTCGAGACCGGTATCGCAATCGAGCCTGATTGTCGCGAGATGGTACGACATCGGTAAAAATTCGAGTGATTCGCGTAAATTTTCACCCACCTTGCCTTTGATTTCTTTCGCGTGATCCATTACGCCCTGCAAGCTACCGTATTGCGCCAGCCATTTACTCGCGGTTTTGGGCCCGACCTTTGGCACGCCCGGAATATTGTCGGAACTGTCGCCCATCAAAGCGAGGTAGTCGATGATTTGATCCGGTCTAACCCGAAACTTTTCTGGCACCGTCGCTTCGGTCATGATGTGGTTGTCCATGGTATTGATCAGCCGGACATTAGCATTGACCAGTTGCGCCATATCCTTGTCGCCAGTCGATATCAATACACTAAATCCCTGATTCGTCGCTTCAACGGTGAGCGTGCCTATGACATCGTCCGCCTCTACACCTTCGATCACTACTAATGGCAAACCCAGCGCTTTAATGATTTGATGCAGGGGTTCGATCTGTACCCGCAAATCATCCGGCATCGGTGGCCGGGTGGCCTTGTACTCTGGGTAAATATCGTTGCGGAAAGTCTTGCCCCTGGCGTCGAATACGACTGCGATATTATCCGGCTGCTCATCGTTAATCAGTTTGCGCAGCATATTCAGTACGCCATAAATTGCGCCGGTCGGTTCTCCGTTATGGGCCATATTCTTCAAAGCAAAGAAAGCCCTGTACAGGTATGAGCTGCCGTCGATCAATACCAGTTTTTTTTGATTCTTATTAGCCATGTTGTTGCGTTACGATGCCAGCTCGGGAAACCCCGAATAAACCAGTAAACCCAGGCGATCGATAGTATCACAGCAACGGCAGCTTCCTACTTTCCAACACAAAATTTGGAAAAAATTTCCCCGAGCAAATCTTCCGTAGAAAACTCGCCGGTGATTTCATTGAGATGTTGCTGAGTTTCTCGCAGCTCCTCGGCGATTAACTCTCCCGCACAGGAAGCACGAATAATCTGCAGCGCCCGGGCCAGGCTGTCGCGAGCCCTGATCAAGGCATCGACATGCCGACGGCGCGCCATAATAGTACGGTTATCCTGATTATAATCGGATACTTCCCCAGTGATCAGCGTAACCAGTTCCTCCCTGCCAACGCCTGTTTTGGTTGAAATATAGAGTGCATCATTATTTTTCTTCGGTTGTCCGGTTAATAGATCCTGCTTACTGTAAATCAGGTGATAATTACTCTTTTTGAGACGTTCGATTATGTGCCGGTCGTCTTGCGTCATGCCTACCAGGGCATCGATCAGCACCAGCACAACATCGGCCTTGCGGATTTCCTCCCAGGCCCTTCTAACGCCTTCTATTTCTACCGGGTTATCCGAATCCCGCAGGCCCGCCGTATCGATGATGCGAAGAGGAATGCCCTTCAATGAAATTTGTTCGCGCACTACGTCGCGGGTGGTGCCTGGAATTTCGGTTACGATTGCCGCATCGTAACCGGCCAAATTATTGAGCAGGCTTGATTTTCCTGCATTGGGTAAGCCTGCAAGCGCAATACTCAGGCCTTCGTTTAGCACGCGCCCGTGTTCTGCTTGCGCCAGTATCTCACCCAGGGACACCAGGCAAGATTCGAGCCTGTCGCCGAGGCTGGCATCGGCGAGAAAATCGATTTCCTCCTCGGCGAAATCGAGCGCTGCTTCGATATAAACGCGCAATGCGACAATTTCATCGCACAATTGGTGTATCTGGGTGGAAAACAGCCCTTCCAGTGACCTGATAGCCGCCTTCGCCGCTGCGCGGCTACCCGACTCGATCAAATCCGCTATCGCTTCGGCCTGGGTCAGGTCAATTTTACCATTGAGGAATGCTCTTTCCGAAAATTCGCCCGCCCGTGCCAGCCTGGCACCTAGTTCGCACACGCGCTCGAGCAACATATCGAGTAGTACCGGTCCACCGTGTGCCTGAATTTCGACCACGTCTTCGCCCGTGAAAGAGTTTGGAGCCTGGAAATAAAAACACAGTCCATGGTCGATCGACGAAGCCTTGCTATCGAAGAACTTCCTGAACTGAACCCGGTTTTTTTGCAGGCTGGAAGCGGTTAGAGATTGGCCTACCTTGAGTGCCAGGGGGCCCGAGACGCGTACGATACCAATACCCCCAACGCCGGGTGGCGTGGCGATTGCGGCTATCGTTTCTATGGCTGGCACCGGCCCAATGCCTGACTCCTGGTTTGCCAGGCTCAGGTGCCTCCGGCTTCAATGCGTTTGGTAATAAGCCACTGCTGCGAAATCGACAGAATATTGTTGGTTACCCAATACAGGACCAGCCCGGACGGGAAGAAAGCAAAGAAAACGGTAAATATGAATGGCAGCGCCATCATCACTTTCGCCTGGATCGGATCCGGTGGCGGAGGATTGAGTCTTTGCTGTATCAACATGCTGATGCCCATAATGACCGGTAACACATAATAGGGATCCATTACCGATAAATCGTTGATCCAGAAAATAAACGGCGCCTGTCGCAGTTCCACGGTTTCGAGCAGCGCCCAGTAGAGCGAAATAAACACGGGTATTTGCACCAGTATCGGTAGGCAGCCTCCCATCGGGTTTATTTTTTCTGTTTTATACAGCTCCATCATCGCCTGGTTCATTTTCTTTCGATCATCCCCATAACGTTCCTTCAACGTCTTTAGGCGTGGGCTGACCTTCCGCATTTTGGCCATCGAGCGGTAACTGGTTTCTGACAGCTTGTAAAATACAGCCTTGACCGTAAAGGTCAGCAATATGATCGCCAGGCCCCAGTTTCCTACATATTTGCTGTAAAACGACAACAACCAGTACATGGGTTTAGACAAAAAGGTCAACACGCCATAATCGACCGTCAATTCCAGACCAGGGGAAATTTCTTCTAGTTGCTTGACTAGCTTGGGCCCCACGAATAACTGGCTGGTAAACTCGTACTGACTACCAGGCGCAATGACCCTGTTTTCCGATCTCAGACCAATCGTATAGGTCGCCGGCTGCTGCCTGGTGTTGGCAATCGAGTAGGCCAGGTTGGAATCGCCCGGCTCGGGTATCCAGGCCGAGAGAAAATAATGCTGCAGCATCGCAATCCAGCCACCGGTCGACTGTACCTTAAGACGCTCGTCTTCCATGTCGTCAAATTTGACCTTTTCATATTTGACTTCATCGTTGTAATACACGGCTCCCGTATAGGTATACAGCAACCTTGACTCCGATATCGGCCTCGCGCGTTGAAGCTGGCGATACTGACTACCCTGCCAGTCCACTGCGCTGTTATTTTTTACCCGATGGCTGACATCGATCAGGTAATTCCCGCGCCTGAAGACGTATGTTTTCGTCACTTCGATACCGTCCTGCATCCACACCAATGGCACGCTCAGTTCGTCTGCATTGTCCTCTAACCGGTATTCTTTCTTCGCTGCTCGATAGATACTGTAGTGGGTTGGCGCGGTATCTGTTCGGTTTCTGAGGCCACTTTGAATGACGTAGAGCGAATCAATATTGTTGTGAATTAACTCTAGCCCTTCATCGGGTTGCTCCAGAGATATCGGGTACTTTTTCAGTATGAGCGAACGAATGACGCCTCCACGGGTATCGATAACAGCCCTGATGACATCGGTTTCTACGATAATCTGCTTTTCAGGCGAGATCACCTCGGCCGCTTCTGGTATGGTCGCGCCAGTACCCGTAACCCCTCCTGCCTGATCAGGCAAGTCTTCGAACTGGGGCAGATCTTCGGCCGTTTGTGTTTTGCCAGGCTTACTGCTGGTTTCGACAGAGGACAGGGGCTGCTGCGGGCCATAATCGACTTGCCATTGTTGCCACATCAACACGCCAACAAAAACTAACGCTGCAAATAGGAAAAGCCGTGTATTGTCCATTTTTTAGATCGCGCCTGAGCCGTTGTCGGCCGACTTCGGGTTAGGAACAGGATCGTATCCACCAGCATGCCAGGGGTGGCAGCTGGAAAGCCTTTTGATCGCCAGATACAGCCCCCCGATAGCACCACGCTGATCGATCGCTTCAATCGCATACTGCGAACAACTCGGTGTATAACGGCAACTGTTGCCGAAATAGGGGCTCAATAGATATTGATAGGCGCGTATCGCGAGCGTCAGGAATTTTCGCATTGTTTGATCACTCTATTCCAGTATTTTTCGAGACTAATGTTCAGTTCCAGCCCAGCGATTAATAAAATAGGCCGCCGCACCATTACAACCACATCCCGGGCGGGCAAACGGTGCTGGTTTTTCCTAAAACTCTCCCTGATAATCCTCTTAATCCTGTTTCTATGCACAGCCTTGTGGATCTGCTTCCTGGCTATCGCAAACCCCAGCCTGGGGTACGAACCCGGGCAGCCCCGCACTAACAGAGTGATACAGGCGTCCCCGGTGCGAAAATTATTCTTAAATACCTGTCGATAATCGGAGGCGCCAGACAGTCTCAATCTTTTTGGAAAGGATTCCCCGGCAATTTTATCCACCACTAGGGGGTCAAGCGTGCCCTACCCTTGGCTCTACGCGCCTTAATAACTCCGCGGCCACCGCGCGTTTGCATGCGAGCACGAAAGCCGTGCGTTCTGGCGCGCTTCAAATTGCTCGGTTGGAAAGTACGTTTCATGTCTAGGGTCTCGGCTTAATAACTGTTTGGCGATTTCAACAAGGCGCGACAATGTACTTGCCTGACGGCCGTACGTCAATGTTTAAATGGCTTATTCACTATATTTTGAGCCCAGTGTTTGCACCAAATTGGCCCGGAGTCTGTGCATTGCGATCAACCCTTACCGTTACCAATCGAAGGTGGGGGTCTGGGTGACACCAATCAGGTACCTCAAAAAATTACGTTTTGCTGAAATTACCTGAACAAATTGTCTTTTCGGTCTTTGATCCGGCTGTGGATAAGTATAGTATTACCCCTCGGCGATTATATCTTCCAATAATAGTCATCACGACATCAGGTAAGCTGTTATCGGCGCTATTTAATAGTCCAGGTGGTCCAGACGGGAGTTGATCTCGTCGGTAATAACCGCGTTATCTAAGCGACATTTTTGGGAAACAGCAAACTTTGAGTTCTATCTGGCAACAGTGCGTAACCTGTCTCGAGGGAGAAATCAGCGAGCAGCAATTTAATACCTGGATTTTGCCGTTGCAAGCCGAATATGGTGTCAATACGTTGAAATTGCTTGCACCCAATCGCTTCGTTATGGACTGGGTACGAAAACACTTCCTGGCGCGGATCAACGAACTGGTATCTAGCCTTGATGACAGTAAGTCTATATCGGTTAGCCTGGCGATCGGCACTCAAACTAAATCTACTTCCATTGCAGGCGATAAAAAGATATCGGCCAGCCGGCCATCTATGCGCGTAAAGCAAATGTCCGAATTGAATGAGTCGCAGGTATTCAATAACTTTGTTGAAGGAAAGTCGAATCAACTGGCGCGCGCAGCATCGATTCAGATCAGCAATAATCCCGGTTCTGAGTATAACCCTCTATATATCTACGGCGGGGTTGGGCTCGGTAAAACCCACTTGATGTATGCGATCGGAAACCAGATTAAGCAATTAAATCCCGAAGCGAAAGTGCTTTATGTTAACTGTGAGCGTTTTGTTTCCGACATGGTCAAGGCTTTGCAGCACAGCAAGATGAACGAGTTCAAGAATTTTTATCGTACCCTCGATACGCTGTTAATCGACGATATTCAATTTCTGGCAGATAAGAGTCGCTCGCAGGAAGAGTTTTTTCATACCTTCAATTCGCTCTACGAAGCCCGCGCCCAGATGGTTATCACCTGTGATCGCTTTCCGAAGGAAATTGAAGGTCTGGAAGATCGTGTTCGCTCCCGCCTGGGTTGGGGCCTGGCGGTCGATATAAAACCACCGGATCTGGAAACCCGGGTAGCGATTTTAAATAGTAAGGCGGAGCAGGTAGATACTCAGCTTCCCGAAGGAGTTGCTTTCTTTATTGCCGAGCGATTTAAATCGAATATTAGAGACCTGGAAGGTGCGCTTAAAAGAGTGGTCGCCCACGCTCGTTTTGCCGGGCAGCCGATCACGCAGGAATTTACCCGCCTGGCCCTGAAAGAGTTACTCGCCGCACAGGACAAGCATGTAACGATAGAAAATATCCAGAAACTAGTCGCCAAATATTTTAAAATTCGTGTTGCCGACCTGCTTTCGAGCAGACGTAACAGGTCGATTACCAGACCACGACAAATTGCCATGTCCCTTGCTAAAGCGTTTACCCGCCATAGTTTGCCAGAAATCGGCAATGCTTTTGGTGGTAGAGATCACACGACCGTGCTTCACGCCTGCCGTAAAGTAGAGGAGCTACGCGGAGCCGATCAAAGGATTGAGGAAGATTACGATAATCTGGTTCGCATTCTGAGCGTTTAGCAGTAGCGCGTTAAGAGCACCGAAGAGACATCGGATTTTGACTTTGAGATACGAGGGTACGAATAGATCGGGGGTTCCCCGGGTGCAAATATTCAGGTTGTTCCACCGTGGTTCGCATATAGTCGTGGTTCACCTCATTTAATATACTAGCTATGTATGTAAAGAGTTTCATGTTATTTTACGGGACTGGCCGTGAGTAAATTGTGGATAAGAAAAGGAAAAGAATTGTGCTAAAACATATCCTTTCTTTGTCCACAACATACGCATACGAAACCAACACATTATAAGCGAATTGTTATACTATAACATGTTGATTAATAAGGAAATAACCGGGTTTTCGGAAAAAGAATGGGAACGTAATAACAACTATAATATATATAAATGAAACTTATTATTAATAGAGAACAAATACTCCCTCCTCTTGGCCAGGTAATAGGAGCCGTGGAAAGAAGACAAACGATACCTATATTGGGGAATGTTTTATTGTCTGCAGCCGGGGGGGTATTAACCCTTACTTCGACAGATCTCGAAATAGAAATGGTTTCAACTGTCGAGGCGGTGTCTCCAGACGAAGATTTTCAAACCACGCTGCCCGCACGAAAGCTATTTGACATTTGCAAAGCATTACCTGAATCATCCGATATTAAATTCGATATTGAAGGCACCAGGACCACCCTTACTTCTGCCCGTAGTCGATTCACACTCGCCTCCTTGCCTGCCGCCGATTTCCCCGGGCTCGATGAAATAGACGCACAACAGTCATTTTCAATACCCCAGAGTAAACTCAAAGCTTTGCTGGATAAAACCTCTTTTGCGATGGCCCAACAGGATGTTCGTTATTATTTGAACGGGGTTTTAATGGAGCTTTCAGGAGATTCGCTAAAACTGGTGGCTACCGATGGGCACAGATTAGCCTTGAGCGAGTACCAGACAGATATTTCAATCAGCGATGAAAAACAGGTTATCGTGCCACGCAAAGGAGTGATGGAACTTGCCCGGTTACTCGATTCGAGCGAAACACCGGCTAAAATAGTGATTAGCCAAAATCATATTCGGGTCGAAGCGGGCAACCTTATCTTCACCTCCAAACTAATTGACGGAAAGTTCCCGGACTATAATCGAGTCATCCCTGTAGATGGAAATAAAACAATGTCTGTGGATCGGGAGCTCTTGAAGAAATCGATGAATCGGATAGCCATCCTTTCTAATGAAAAGTACAGGGGTATTAGACTATCGCTCACACCTGGAAACCTGTCGATTCAGGCTAATAATCCAGACCAGGAAGAAGCAGAAGAAGAATTGGCTGTAGATTATGATGAAGCTGAAATGGAAATTGGCTTCAATGTCACCTACCTGATCGATGTGCTCAACGTGCTGCAATGCGACAAGGTACATATTAAACTCAAGGATGCCAATAGTAGCTGCATTATTAGCGATAGCGAGGACTTAACCAGTCTTTACGTCGTTATGCCAATGCGCCTGTAAGCATGACAATCAGTCAGCTTAGCCTGACAGACTTCAGAAATCTCCAGAGCACTACTTTAGACTTTAATCCGTCGATCAACCTGATATCCGGCAATAATGGATCGGGAAAAACCAGTTTGCTCGAGTCGATTTATGTCCTGTGTCAGGCCTGCTCGTTCAGGACCAGTCAGTTAAAACAGTGTGTTAGTCACGGAAAAAACGGTTTTTTGTTATTTGGACGCTTTAGCGACTACAAAGTAGGTCTATCCAGATCAGATCTAAAACAGGAAATTAAACTAAATGGTGAGCCGGTTAAACGCCGCTCAGAACTAGCCAGTAAAACACCGGTTGGTATCGTCAATGCCGATAGCTTCAACCTGATAGTGGGCCCACCCCAGCAAAGGAGGGCGTATATAGACTGGTGCCTGTTCCACGTGAAACATCAATATGCTGAGCACTGGATGCAATTTCGACACGCGCTTAAACAGCGGAACCAGCTACTGAAGAAAAAGCGCGACCTTGATCTGTTAGAATACTGGAACGATAGCCTGGTAAAACCATCGTTGTTTATCCAGCAACATAGAAGGGAATATACCTCGCTCATCAACGATTTGCTCGTTGATCAAATGGGTGATCTGCTCGATGGTCTGAAGATATCGTTAGACTACCAGACAGGCTGGCCTCCGGAAATTGATTTTCGCCACTGTCTGCAGAGCAATCGAGAGAAAGATATAAAGGCAGGATTTACTAATTTTGGCGTGCACCGAGACAATATACGCGTATTGGCCGACGGCTCGCCCGCGGCACAGGTGCTGTCCCGGGGACAGGTTAAAAGGTTGTGCCTGGCGATGTTGATAACAGCACTAACACTAGTCAGAAACGAAGGTGACAGGCC
>VAPA010246536.1_pt1 | contig 10809 bp, 9 predicted proteins | sample 3395041 | NCBI WGS metagenome assembly VAPA01 (sample SAMN08290432, study PRJNA428436) | hydrothermal vent metagenome | isolation source: Deep-sea hydrothermal vent chimney | place: Indian Ocean: Southwest Indian Ridge | depth 1973 m m
CATGGCTGAGACTGTAGCAAACAAAAATAGACGAGTAAGACAAGAGCAACTAAGAGAGCAATTAGCTAACGGGGGGCACTTACAGCATGTTATTGATTTAGCAAAGCAACTAACTGAACTGGATAATGAGCTTGATAATATACAAGTTACTCGATTAAATCATGCTGCAGCTATAAAATTAAAGCTAATAGAAAAATATCTCCCAGCTCTTAAATCAGTTGAGCATACCGGTGCAGATGGAAACCCAATGGAATCAAAATGGACTATTCAGATCGTCGAATCTAAAAATGAATAATGGTAATTAGCCATGCCGGACATGCAAATTCCAAGATGTTTTCTCCCGATATTAAATAAAAAAAAGCGGTTTAAGATACTAATATCAGGCCGAGGAGCTGGTAAAAGCTTTACAGTTGGGGATATCCTTTTATTAAAAGCACAGACAGAAGGCGCTAAAATCTTAGCGTGTAGAGAGTTTCAAAGCTCTATTGCCGACTCGGTTCATAGCTTGCTTAAGGGCGAAATTGAGCGATTAGGCATAGGCGGATTTAACACAACAAACAACGAAATAAGATCAGATACCGGCGGGCAGATTATATTCAAGGGCCTGGCGAGAAATCCTGAAAGTGTAAAATCTACTCATGGAGTCAACTATTGTTGGGTTGAAGAAGCCAGCACATTATCAGAAGAATCACTTCAAATGCTAACGCCGACAATTCGAGAAGTTGATTCAGAGATCTGGATGACAGCAAATCCAGCATCTAGGGAGGATCCGTTCAGTCAGCGGTTTATAGTGCCATTTGAAGATGCGTTATTGCGTGACGGATATTATGAAGATGATGACCATATAATCATAAAAACAACCTATCGAGATAACCCATTTTTCCCTGCTGTATTAGATCAGGAGAGAAAAGCAGATAAGCGATTTGTCTCAGATGCTGTTTATCAGCATATATGGGAGGGTGATTACTGTGATTCTATCGACAATGCAATAATTAATATAGACTGGTTTAACGCCTGTATTGATGCTCATATAAAACTAGGATTTAAAGCTGAAGGCGCAAAGATAGCGTCTCATGACCCGTCTGATGTTGGGCCTGATAGCAAAGGTTATGCAATGCGTCACGGTGTTGTGTTTAAAGACATACAGGAGATGACTGATGGTGACGGAAATCAGGGTGGGCACTGGGCGGCAGGACTAGCTAATCAGCAACAAGTTGATTATTTCACATGGGATTGCGATGGGATGGGAGCACTGCTTAATGAGCAGATAGCCAATGATTTTAAGGGCAAGAAAATACAGATAGCCCAGTTTAAAGGATCAGAATCCCCGGATAATCCAGAATCGATATATAAGCCATCTATAAAATCCAATATCATCGGGCAATTAAAAGTTAAAGATGCATTAAAAAACAAGCGTGCTCAGTACTATGTTGAGTTACGTGACCGTGTGTACAGGACATACAGAGCGGTTGAACATGGCGAATATCACGACCCGGACACCCTGATTAGCTTTAGTTCAGAAATCGCGTTATTATCTAAATTACGCGGCGAGCTATGCAGGATGCCCATTAAGCCGGATAACGGAGCCGGCAAAATTGAGCTATACACAAAAGAAGTTTTGATGAATAAGTTTAGAATAAAGTCTCCGAATTTAGGTGATTCTGTGATGATGGCTATGCGTCACATCAATCCGCAAATTGCACAGGCGGTCATGCCACGGCCAATACGAACGATGGGAATAGGTTCATAATGAAAAAACTCACAATCGAAGATTTAAAGCGCAATCATGATCGAATGTATCAACATGGTAAAATAACACGCGAGAAATCGGCAGATGATACAGTTTTTTATCATGTTACTCAGTGGGATGACAATAATTTAGAAACCTCTGATCTCGGATTTAAAGGTGAGTTTAATATCCTGCGTAAGTCAGGTCGTCAGATTATTGGCGATTTAAAAACCAATCAGGTTCAAGTCGAATTCCAGCCAGTGGCTGAGACAGATGACAGTGGCGCTGATTTTATGGACGGGCTTTATCGTACGTCAACACGCGACAATAGCACCATTGAATCATTTGATAATGCAAAGCAAGAGTCAGTAGTCTGTGGCGTAGGTGGCTGGGAAATATACACAGAATATAATACAAACAGCGTAGGTGATGAAAATCAGGTCATTAAGCGCCGACCCATACATGAGTTTAACAGTAATGCGTATTGGGATGAATCAGCGGTATTGCTAGACAAATCAGATGCTAATCGATGCTCAATATTAGTTCCATTGTCCAAGCGTGGGATGGAGGATCTGGCTGAAGAGTTAACCGGTGTGTCGATGAATAGCGACACGTCAAGCTTTTCATGGCCTGAGCATAGCTATACTTTTCCGTGGGCGTCAGGGCAGGATGAGATATTTTACGCGGTACGTTATTACGAGCGCGAGCTGGGCAAAGACCATGTATTAACGTTAACAGACCCGCTCGGACAGGAGCTGCGAGTATTAGAATCGGCTATCAGTGAGATTGAGGACGAGCTGTTAGAAGATGGATACAAGATAGTAGAAACAAAAGAGATTAAACGCTGGAAAGTTAAACTACATATTGCAAATGGCAACAGAATATTAAAAAGCTATGACATTGTCGGAGAAAATATCCCCGTTTGTGTTAATTATGGTGAGCGCGCGTTTATTGAGGGAGAAGAGTACTACGAAGGTGTGACCCGGTTAGCTAAAGATCCTCAGCGCCTGAGAAACTTCCAGATGTCCTACTTAGCGGACATTGTGAGCAGAAGCCCTCGGCCTAAACCTATCTTTAATCCTGAGCAGATCCTTGGGTTTGAATCGATGTATGAGCAGACAGGATCTGATAATAACCTGCCATATTTATTAATGCACTCAAAAGATCCACAAGGCAACCCGCTGCCAGTCGGCCCGGTGTCACAATTACCTGAGCAAAATGTACCTAATGCCTTGATGCAGTCTATTGCATTGTCGCGTGAGGCGGTTAGCGATGTTGCACCGGCCAATTTATCACAGGATTTATCTGATATTGATTTATCAGGAAAGGCTTTAGCTAATTTACAAAACCGATTAGATGAGCAATCGATTGTTTATCAGCAAAACTTTAAGCATGCCCTGAGACGTGATGCGGAGATATTCGCCAGCATGGCAAGCCGTGTATATGATGCCCCTCGTAGTGTGATGCTAACGACTGAGGATGGTACACGAAAATTTGAAAACATTATGGAATCGGTACTGGATGAGGAAACCGGTGAGGTAGTTGTTTTGAATGATTTAACAGCAATGGAATTTAACGTATTTGCTGATATCGGGCCTAATTACTCAACAAAACGAGAGGAAACATTTGAAAAGCTGGGCGAAATGAGCATGAGCGCGGCTCAGCTTGACCCGCAATTATCAAGGATGTTGTTATTAAAACAAGCTCAATTGATTGACGGAGTGAGTATGAAAGATGTTAGAGCGTGGTCACGCAAACAATCAATATTAGCTGGCTATGTCGAGCCGGAAACAGAAGAAGAAATGCAGATGATGCAGCAGCAGTCAGAAAGCCAGCAGCCGGACGCCAATATGGTACTCGCTCAAGCAGAGCAGGCAAAGGCGCAGGCAAGCATGGCAGATGTACAGCGTAAGTCACAGCTTGATCAGTTTAACGCACAAACAAGTGCGGCCAAGGTTCAGGTACAGCAGTTTGATTCTGAAACTAAACGGATGGCGGTGCAGGTGGACGCACAGGAAACTGATGCCAATATCAACTTTAAACGGATTGATACGCTTACTAAACGCATGGATACGATCAATAAGCAGTCACTGCGCGGATCGGCTAGACAGATGATTAATTGATTTTTTCTATCAAAGTACTATAATTGATTACAACTGAGTAAACAGGTTAAATCAACGTCCACTAACAACGCATGTTAGGCACTATCACAACCAAGTGAGTAATAATATGGCCCAGACTCTAAAAGAGTTAAAAGCAGCCAATGCGGAAGCAGAAGCGGCACAGACAGATGAAAACGCAGAAGTTGAAACCGAGGAAACGGACGCTCCGCAAGCTGAAGATGAACCGACAGAGACTAACGCGGTAGAAGATGAACCGAATGAGACTGAAGGGGATGCGGAAACCCCTAAAGATGAAATCGGTGAAACAGAAACAGAAGACTGGATGAAAGGCGATGGCCATGAATCGCAAGCTGAGAAGAAGTTCACTGACTCGGACATCGGCATTGTTAAATCAAAGCTGACGAAAAAGCTAGAGAAGCGACACTCAACGGAATTAGAGCAAACTAATGCGCGTATTGCAGAGCTTGAGGCACAGCTAAAGGCTCAACCGGTAAACGGACAGAAAAGCACATTACAGAGACCGAAACGTGATGATTTTTATAGTGACGATGATCCAGAAGCCGCGTACGAACGTGCTTTTGAAGATTATCTAATCGCAAAGACCAAAGCAGATCGGTCGGCTGAATTTGCAGCAACTGAAAGTAAGCGGGTGCAAGAAGCACAAGCGCAAAAGATAGCTCAGGGTGAAGATGCTCATTATGACCGGGCGGCTGAACTTGTAGCAAAGAGCGGAATATCTGTTGATAAATATCAAGCAGCGGATACGGCGTTTAAAACAGCCATTGAAAATATTGTGCCGAATGGTGGTGACAATATCGCAGCGGCTTTAGTTGCAAGACTTGGCAAAGGGTCAGAGAAGGTGGTCTACAACATCGGCATTAGTGCTGAGAGACTGAACAAGTTTACGGATTTACTGAAAAGTGATCCATCTGGTTTAGATGCATATGGCTACCTTGTTGAGCGAAAAATGGAATTAACTACATCCGCAAAGCGTAAAACAAACGCACCGGCTCCGGCCCCAACGATTAAGGGTGATGTGGTTGAAAATGCTGATTTGAAGTCGATCAAGAAGCAGTATAAATCAGCAAAAGATCCACAGAAACGATTTGATTTGCGGTTACAGGCCAAGAAAGCAGGTGCAATAGATGTGAACGACTGGTAATTATTACAGGCCGTTTGCGAAACTTGGTAAATAATAGGAGCCTATCATGGCTAGTACAGCAAAAACGGTCGAAGTCTTATTCGATTCAACAGTAGAAACATACGAGCACCAGCAAAAATTACTTGATTTAGTTGATTTTGAGCAACCAAATGCCGGTGAACTTCAGAACTCGATGAATATTATCCATCGTCCTGTTCAGCAACATGCGCCCATTTTAACCGGCTGGGATTTAAACGGTCAGGAAACGGACATCATCGAAGAATCAGTGCCTTTGATTCTGGGCTCGCCATCTAATGATTTTGTAAAGCAGCGTGCTGATGATATGCGTGATTTGCGATTTTGGGAACGCCGTGGAAAACAGTCAGGCTTACGTCAAACAACTGAGCAAAACAAGCTGATCGCTGAAGCGTGTCGTGTGTCAGGCTCTTTGTTTTATCGCGATAATTCTGTAAGCGGTTATGATTTTGTATCAGAAGGACAGGCGATCATGAACGAGCGCCAGACTCAGACAATGAGTCGCAACTTCGTGATCAATGATCGTGATATGAAAAAGTTCGGCTCTGATCTTGCTGGTCGTCAAACGCTCCAAGGCCGTCCTGAAGAGACTTGGAAAACGGGTCAGATCGGAGCTAACGTTGCAGAATTTGATCTGCATACCGCGTCATATTTGGGTAATATCATCGGCGGAACTAGCCCCGATACCACTACCACAGCAGCAGTAAGCGGCAAGCCTGAAGGCTTTACTTACAATGCAGTGACTGGCGAGCTGGCTAACATTGATTACCGTATTGCTACGGTACTTGTAGCAGCATCAGCCGGTTATAACGTGGGTGATAAGGTTAAGTTTGTGAATGGAGCTACTGATGTTCAATCAGTTGGTTTAGCAGATAAGACCCCAACCGGTCAGGCGATGACGTTCACTATCGTATCTATTCCGGATGGTACAAGCGTTAATATTTACCCGAAGCCGATTGCATTAGATGATGCAGCATTAAGCACACTTGAAAAAGCGTATGCAAATATTGATACGGTTATCACTTCAGGTGCAGTAATGGAGCGTCTGAACATTGATGCAACAGCAAAGAGTAATATTTTCTTTGATTCTGATGCAATATGTGTGCTGGGTGGGTCTATTCCTGTACAGTTAATGTCACAGTATGACGGTATGAAGGTGATCAACCAGACCATGAGTAATGGTACTGAAATGTATATCGTTTACGATGGTAACATTGTCGATATGTCGTTCAGATACCGTATTTTTACTTGGTACGGCGTAAACGTCATTAACCCATCAGCCTGCGGTGTTGCAGTAACCTACTAAACCAGAGGCCCCCTTAATTGGGGGTTTTCTTAAATCAAAATAAGGTTTATTCGGTGGCTGAATTAACAGCAAATCTAATTAAAGGTGACAAGATCGGCGTGGAAACGGATTACCGTGATGCGCTGCCGGTCAATATGTCGGGCGTGATGAAGCCCTTATTCGGTGTTGCAGGCTATATGCTACAAACACCGGGCCTTACTAAACTGGGTAATAGCGTAGGTATTGACCGGCGCGGACTGTGGAATGAACGCCACGGTGAGCACTATCGAGTTTCTGGTAATTCATTAATCAAAGTAGATTTATCGGGTGGCGTTACGGTATTGGGCACAGGTAACGAGATTTCCGGTCTCGGAACGGTCTCGCTCCCTTATTCATTTAATACTCAAGGTGTTGTCGCTGATGGCCGTTTTTGGCTATATGACAGCGTAAACGGTCTAGTTGAGGTGACTGATGCTGATTTAGGCAATCCAACCGACTGTACGTGGGTTGATGGTTACTATTTTTTTACAGATGGTGAGTATCTTTTTCACACTGACATCACAGACGAAACATCAATAAGTCCATTAAAATTCGCCACAGCGGAATTCTCACCAGATCCTACTTTGGGCGTAGAAAAGACAGTGGACAATAAGGTGATGGCGTTCGGTCGTTATACAATCGAGTATTTTGCCAATCGTGCATCAGCTAATTTTGCATTTAGCCGCATAACAACCCGTGCGATAAAGGCCGGCATTGTTGGCACTCATTGCAAAGCAGAAATGATGAATAGCTGGTTTATTATGGGTGGTCGCAAGGAAGAGGATGTATCGATTCATCAGGTCGGGGTCGGCTCTGTTAATAAGATAGCATCGCGTGAAATTGATAAAATCATCTCTAAATATAACGAATATGAGCTGAGTTCATCGGTTTTAGAGTCACATGTTGATGATGATATACATTATTTAATCGTACATTTACCTAACGAGACACTATTATTTAATTATGAAGTGGCTAAACAAGCCGGAATAAGTTCAGCATGGTCTATTTTAAAGTCTGATGCGCTGGGTGATGGTCAGTGGAGAGCTAAATTCGGGCTATTTGAGCCACGTTTAGGTAAATGGGTGTATGGCGATAAGCTAGAGAATATTATCGGTGTGCTTGATAACACAGAGGCCACTCACTACGGAAATATAGCCGAATGCGTTGTAAATACGCCGTTTATGTATCTTAATGGTGCGTCGATCGATGAATTAGACGTGCAAATAGTGCCGGGTCATACGTTGACAAAAGATGCTACGGTGTTTTTAAGCTTAAGCTTTGATGGGGTCACACACAGTCAGGAAGTATCAGTCAATTACGGCGAACCATCCGAATATAAAAAGCGGTTTATTGTGTACTCGTTGGGTCATGTTGATAGTTATGTAAGTATTAAGCTACGGGTTGCATCAAGATCCCGTGTTGCATTTTCTAAAATGACGCTGCAGGTCGGCTGATGGACAGACCGGAATCATACGAACTAAGCAAGCTTGAAATTCAGGATCTGACTTCATGGCCTGATACGATGGTAGAGGATTATCGGAATTTAAGCGAGTCGATTAATCAATTATTTGACGCAATAACAACGATTGCAGCAAACACACCGGCCCCGGACACGGCCACAAGTGATGGGATCGCCGGACAGATAGCTTATGATTCAGGTTTTATTTATGTTTGTGTGGCTGAAAATACGTGGATGAGAGCGGCATTATCAACATGGTAATAATGCGTTATAATGTTAAAAAAATAGAGGGTTAGAGTGTGGAGGTAGATATAAACAGTTTATTTACAGCTACTGATAACCCGAGAGGTGTTTTTAATAACGAAAATTACCGCATTGTTAATTGTTATGATGGTCATATCACATTTAGCTATGCAAGCAAGGGTAAGGCAATGACAGTGCATTTTAGCAGTGATCGAGCGGGATTAAGAAAGATTAAAGAAATGTCCGATCTGTTTTGTCAGTGGCTATTTAAAAATTATGACTGTCCTGTGATATTTGCGGCAGTTGCAAAGCACAGAACTAGCATTATGATGATGGTCAGTAAGATAGGTTTTGTTTATATCGCTGATGATTCAAAGCACTGTATTTTTATGAGGTTAGAATAATGTCAGGAATTATAGACACATTAACAGGCAAGTCAGGCCGCGATGCAGCGAAATCGTCTGAACGTGCAGCAGGAATTACGGCTGAGGGCCAGCGAGAGTCACTTGATTATCTAAAGGAAGTTGAGGCGCTCCCGCTTGAAATGCGTAATAAGTTTTTACCGCAATATGCCGATATCATGCAGGGTGGGCAGGCGCAGCAGGATTTAATTAATACAGCTCAACAATCCCCGCTTTATCAGGCGATTATGGGTGGTCAGCAGGTTGGTGAGGATACGATTATGCGTAATGCCAGCATGACCGGTGGTATACGGTCTGGAAATGTATCTGCAGACTTAACTGATTACGGATCTCAGCTATCAGATCAAGCATTATTACAGTCTTATGATCAACAATTACAAGGCATTCAGGGGCTGGCTAATATATCCTTGAATACGAATAAAATTGCAGCGGCTACAGCGGCCCCATCTGCTACGATTGGTCAGGGTATTGTAGCGGGAGCGCAGGCGCAGCAAAATGCTAACCAGTCGTTAACGAATAACTTATTTGGGCTTGGTGGAGCTGCATTGATCTCTGATATCAGATTAAAAGACAACATCAAGTTTGTAGGTCGTAATAATGGATTTAATTTATATACATGGGATTGGACTGAAGAAGCGAAAGAATTATTCGGCATGCAGGACAAAGGACGCGGCGTTATGGCGCATGAGGTTTATGAGAAAATGCCTGATGCAATATCGTCTGAATCTGGATTTATTAAAGTTGATTATAATATGATTGGCTTACAAGAGGAGGCCGTGTAATGGCTGCTGGCACTGGAAACAAGTTTTATATTGAACCTGCAAAAGCAAATATCACGCCTATATTACAGGGCATTGGCTCATTAATTAAAAGCTCCCGTGATGAAAAAAAATTGGCAGAGCAATCAAATTCATTAATGCAGGCTTATAAGTCTAACGATCCTGAGCAAGTTGCGCTAATGATTTCTAAAAATCCTGAGCTTGGTAAATCATTAACAGCGATGCTTGGTCATAAAAATTACGCGCTTGAAAAGGGTTACACAGACACGGTACGGCAGGTATTTAATGAGCCTGATCCGGTAAAGCGTGGGAATATTTTAGCAAAACGTGTTTATGATGTAGATCAAGCTGGTGGTGATTCTACTGAGTCACAAATGGCGCTTGGTCAGCTTAATGAAGACCCTGTATCATTTCAAAAGGCGTTAGAGTTGGAATTTGCCCGCACGAGTCCGGTTGCTTGGAAGGCGTATCAAAGTGGAGGCGGAACAGATAATAAAGGGTTTTTTACGGAAGAAAGAAAAATAGCTTCGCAGGATGTTAGAGCATTTAATAAACAAGCTAAGGAAATGCGTAGCAGTTACGGAAAGCTGAAAGGATTAGCAAATCAGGCCAAATCAGGGGATAGAGGGGCAAGAAATGCAATGGTTGTTTCATTAGCAAGATTAATCTCCCCCGGCATTGTTACAGAAACGGAGGCGGCTGCGCTTGGTGGTGGACAGAACACAATGCAGGCCGTTATATCCGGTTTAACCGGTAAGGGTGTTGATACTGATGCTATTTTGCGTCAAATAGATCCTTATGGTGACAGCTTTGATTCAGATGCACTTTTAAAAGTTGGTGAGAGTGTTGTGGCATCAAGTAGACAGCCATTAATTGATATGTACGAAGGATCAAGGAGCAGAGCCGAAAGAGCAGGGATTGGAGATAAGGCATTCAGAACTAATTTTGGGGCTAATGCGAATTATGATTTTTTAACTAGATTTCTTGCTTCAAATAATATAGGCGCCGGTAATCCGATTTCAAAAGATAGCCTGACTATTGATGAAGAGAAAGATAACCTGACTATTGATGAAGAGAAAGAGCTGGCAAGATTAGAAGAAAAATATGGCGACAGATAGAGATAGATTAAATAATTTGAGAGAGCTAGATTCATTATCAAATGAATCTAGTCCTGTGCCAGAAACAAAAAAAGACAAACTCATTAGACTGAGAGAAAAAGAAAAGAAAGAAGGAGACAAAAGCGGGATAGGAATAACAGAAGCAGTTGCGACTATTGCGACTAGCGCTGCTGCTGAACCGCTTTCGGGACTGGCTGGTATAGCTCAGACTTTGAATCCTTATGCTGAACAGGGAGCTGGTGAAAAGGCGGTGGCTGATGCTAAAGAAATGCTTACTTATAAGCCAAGAACGCAGTTTGGTAGAGACAAGCTTAATGACGTAGCTGAAATGATTGCGCCTGTAGCTGAGAAATTTTCTGAATTAGAGAACGCACTAGGCGATTATGCCTTTGAAGTAACTGGTAGCCCAACGATAGCTGCAGCGGCAAAGACCAC
>VAPA010613531.1_pt1 | contig 10809 bp, 9 predicted proteins | sample 3395041 | NCBI WGS metagenome assembly VAPA01 (sample SAMN08290432, study PRJNA428436) | hydrothermal vent metagenome | isolation source: Deep-sea hydrothermal vent chimney | place: Indian Ocean: Southwest Indian Ridge | depth 1973 m m
GTGTACTTTCTGGATACGGTAAGGGAACTTAACCTTATTAGCTGTCAATTTAGTTCTTTGAAGTTCTACATCGCCAGACCAAAATACTGACCATCTTTGGTCATCATCATCTATCATAACACTATGAACTATTAGGTAGTTGTCATATATCCTGTATTTACCTACAAACTCACCATTGTATACAGCCTCAAATTCTGTATCTGTTTGATCTATATGATTGTCATAGGCATCCAGTTTATCTTTAGCTGCCTGACCAAATGTTTTCACTACAAGGTCTTCATGTATCCACTTATATCGATGTATCCAGTCAGCATCAGAGTAATTAGCTGCACCACTGGAAGGGTCAGGAACCACCTCGCGTTCAGGAACATGCGAGTACTGAACCTTGTATATTGGACGCCCGTACTTATCCTTTTTACCTGTATCTATAACTTCTTCATAGGCTACCATCAAGCCTGAAATTAAACCTGACAGCTTCATTTTGTCGCCTTCAGCTTCAAACTGTGCAGGCTTAAATATTTGCTGCACAACATCATTAAGCAATAAGGAAGTGTCTAAGTCAGACTCCTGAACTGGATTAACTACTAACTCATTAACTGTAGTGGAAAAGTAACCCATCAGCATACGAGCAAACAGTTTAACAACATTAAATGTCTCTGCAGGTTGACTTCGATTAGATAGAGTACTTAGTTGATCTATGCTATATTGTCTATTATGATACAAGTCCCAAACAATTTGAGATTCTATACGAGACCTTTCATACTGCTCATACCCGTATCTAAAAGTATCTTGAAGTGTTTCTATATTTACCTTCACTTTTAGTTACCTCCAAAAATTGCATTGAAATCGTCTTCAGCACTAGATGATTTAGCTTGTGCAGGTTTAGATTGTGTAGGTTCTGGTTGTCGCTTACTAGGGTCTGTAGGTTTCCCACCGAGCTTAACTATAGAATCATCCAACCTATCAATTATGGCATCTACTTCATTCTGATCAGTACCTATGTAGAACTTAGCTAAGATAGGACTTTCCAGATTAGCTATAGAATTGATGTCATCTCTTAGCTGTTTAACTTGCTCTCTAAATTTTACCAGTACTGACGGGAGTTTCTCTTTAAGTGTACCTACAGCGGCATTACTTAACCCTATCTCTTTACCTGTAACCTGGGTACCAAAAACAGCGTTCTTAACCAGTACTTGAAACTGTTTATAAGCTGTTTCTGCAGCCTGTCTGTTTCCTTCAGCTACCTCAGTGGCTATAAAAGATTTACCTGTATTCAATAATGAGTCAAGTGCTCCAGTAGACTCTTCAGTAAGTCCTGAAGCCCCTCCGGCTAAGCCGACTAGTTTATTTAGGGCGGTTAATCGGGTTTTAATTTTAGGGCTGATACCTCCTAAGTTCTTCTCTATCTTTCGAATATCAGGTAAAACTTTCAATTTATTATCCCTAATACTAAAATCAGTGTTAAAGAACTCAGTACTTCCACCTGTATAGCTATCAAAAATACGGTTTGTAGCTTCAGTGGCTTCAGTGGCTTGACCAGACCTTATACCTGCAGTGTCTGCTACGAATTGCCTGTCTACTACGTTACCTAAATCTCTGCCCGTTTCTTTAGCTATAAACTTATCATTTCTTTGCTTTATAGTATCCTGAATAACAGGGTTTTTAGTTTCCTCTAGTTCTAACTTAGCCTTCTCTAGTCTGACTTTATCTATCTCAGTTTTAAGTTCATCTTTGTTTAAATCAGCATAGAAGCCTTGACGCCCTTTAAAGGCTCTAACATTTAATAGAGTCTTTTTACCATCAGTTCTTAGCATCTTAGCTTGTTGTTTTAATAGTTCTGGTCGGTCTTGCCAAAATTGCCTAGCTTCTTCTAGGTTCTCAGGCTGAAAATCTTTAGGGATATCGTTCTTAGGTTTGTTCTGTAATTCGCCTTCAGCCTCTCGTGCAGGCTGAAGAAGTCTTAAGTCCTCCTCTGATGCTAGGTTCATAGGCTCTATACCAGCCATATTTCTATAAATACCTGAGAATGATTTACTGGTTTTTAAAACATCGACTAAGGAATTAAAGTTACCATTAACATCAGAGTCAGCTAGCGCTTTGTTAACCTCTCTAAAATCCTGTTTACTGGTTAGCTCAGCTATATCAGCTTTGTCCCTTGCACTAGCTGCCTCATTAGCTTGTTGAGACTGCTCTACACTAGGTTGTCTAGCTATCCTATCTTGAGACTCCTTTAGTAAACTGGCCTGAGTATCTTGCTTTGCTTGTGCTATTGCACGATTAGAATCTCTAACCTCTTTCTGATTTCTAACATTCTCAAAAGTTGTTAAACCTTGAGATAATCCAGACAATGCGTTTTTAATTTTTAAATTAGCCATTATTTTTAATACCTCTAGCTACTTCAGATGCTCCACCCGTATTTACCGCTGCAACACCTCTTATACCCAAGTCTAATAAAGTCCCAAAATTTCCGGTATCTTGAGCGGCTAATTCATCCCTTCTAAACGCTTCATTTTGTAAGTCACCAGCTTGTTGACCTTGTAACTGACTCTCTAAAGATTGTCTATCTTTTTGAGCTAACCCTAAGGATAAGAACCTAGATTGTTTATCTAAAACCTTGTCTGGAGCATCCGCCCTTATTCCTGCCTTAGCTTCAGCTTTCTTAATGTCTAATCGACTATCTAATGCAGTTTGCAGTCCTGAAGATTCTAAACCCCTTTGAGCTATATTTTGCCTTATCTTAACACCTGCAGCTTCAAACTCCTGCTCAACTCCTTGAAGTCCTGCAGCCGATACACTAGCTACAGATAAGTTCTTCAAACTATTAGCTATTTTATCCTGTATCGGTCCATATACACGTTCCCACTCAGCTTGTTGCACTCTAGCTTGTTCAAGTTGTTGGTCTCGTATAGCTTGACTTTGCCCCCTAGCTTTGTCCCCATTATCTACTGAACCCCCAAACAGGAACTCAGCTACTTCGTTATGAAAAGGCATATTATGTTCCTGTCTTTAGTAAATTTGAAGTGATTAGTGAAGTTATTAGGATATCCAACTTATCAGATAACGTCTTTATGTCAGTTGACAGTTGCTGGACTTCTGCTTGAGTGTATAGACCTGAGATAGTGGCTGCACTGTAAGCAGATAGAGCTATATTAGGCTGTTCTAGATTCTTAGTAGCCTCTATAGTCTCCAGAGCTATAACTCTGTCAGATATGATTTTAGCATCATAAGACAGTTGATCGAGACTACGTATAACTACCTGAGGGTCATCTAGGCTTCTAGCTGTTTGAGTTCTATTTTCCATTTTGTCTTCCTGTAGTCTTATATTCGTATTCGTAGACTGTACCGGTTCCGGTTATCTCAAGCTGCAAGCTTTTAGCCCTTTGATACTTTTGAGGGAGTTTTATATCTTCTATCTCAACCCCTATAGTTGTATATGCTTTAGTTAGTCTTAACACCTCATCTAAGTAAACTTTAATAGTGAAGTTACCATTTAAAGCAATATAGATGTTATTATACACTTTAGTCTCTGAATGTGACCCTTCAGTAAATACAGGTGATTTATACTGCATAGTTAGTTGAGAAGTACCTGTAAACAGCTGATATAAGCTACCACCGATAAGTACATGAACTTTATCATCTACAACACCTATATTATCACAAACTATGCCAATTGTATAATAATTGTTATTAGTTAAGTCATAAACAAAAATGTCTGAAGATCCTACAGCATAATAAGTGTTATTATGTACAGTAGAAGCCTTTATGAATATATTAAGTGGATTAAAAGATTTTTCAGATAGTAATTCGGGAACTCCACCACCAGTAAACATGAGTGCTGTAGAAGACTTAAGGATTACACCATTCTTTAGTTTCTGATATGATGCAGCATATTGGCAACCCTGCTCACCACTAACTACATATTTAGAGTAAGCCGCCGGTGTATTGCCTGTTATAATAAAGGTTTTAGTTGCTGTAGCAACTACTATACCATTAGCCACCTCTGTTATACAAGTTATAGAACTTTTAAAATCTATGAAATTCTCTACCGGCCATGCAAATAATATACTCTGCTTACTGAAACGCAGTCTAGCACCTATAGCACCTAATAGTACACCATTAGATTCAGTTAATAAGGTTAAACTTGTAGGAGGGAAATCATAGTCATTAGATATTAGTAGTGCTCCTGATATGTCTACATCCCCTAAAGAGTCAACGTAAGTAGAAGTCCCTATAGTCTTAGTATCTACTAAAGTAAATACCGTTAATTCCCCACCTACCCTGTAAATTCTAATATCTGTAGCTTCTGCTATTGTGCTTATATTAGTTAAGTACACTATTCCGTTAAACACTATTACATTATCTGAAACTGAGGAGGGTACCGACTCATAACCAGTCACTGAATTATAATAAGTGTACACATATTGATAAGTCCCATTAGGTCTATCAACTGTCTGCACTATAGGATATATAGGGTCATCTATATAATCTATAAACCCTAAAACATCAGAAAAATAAGCTAACTGGTATTTAGTAGCTAATAATGTAACAGGGTCTAAGAATGTTCTATGTATCTCAGTTCTGGTAGGGTCTGCAACAGCTATAACTAGATGTGTAGTTGTGATCCCTGCAGTGACTGTATGTGTAAATATCTTAGAGTACACCTTTACAGAATTAACAATATCAAACTCTACTACATCATAAGTATACTCTTTTGAGACTGTTAACTTCCCATTCGGTAGACTGGTAACTGTAGCTAAATTTGCTGATATATCTAACACAGTATCTTGTATAGATATAGCACTACTACCCAAAGGTGTAGATCCTACAAGCCTATAAACCCCTAAATATTTTCTGTATACATCAGCTGTAAAGGAATCGTTATAATTAGTATTACTTAAAGGATCCAGAGTTTTAGATGTGTCAGGTAGTATAATAGCAAGCTGTAAATCCACTGTACGGTATTCTACACTTGAATCATTAGAATATACATACCTATAATCATAGGTTGCTGGAGGTAGATCGCCAGCTGCAGGAGTTCCAGTAACAAATATATCTGAATATAAGGTTGTTGAAACTACACTTGTAGGTGATGCTGCTTGATCAGTCCCACTCACTGCTAGAGTATTAATAGGTTTAGGAAGTCCTACAGTATACTCTATACCATTACGTAGTTGTGTTAACGTACTGGACTTCATATAATACAAATCATTAGCGTACTCAGTGTACCCTACATCAACGTCATTAGAACTTATGATACTTCCTTTATGCTGTATAAACTTAGCTAATACACCTGTATAGGCGGCTGTATCTGCCTTGTCTTGCATAGCCTTAAGAACACCAGAAGCTAAATCAGCATTAACTAATTCTATAGACATATTTCCAGGTAATAGAGAAGGATCTATCTTGGTATTCAGCCCACCTGTAAATTCTACAACTTTCATAATGTTAAACTTCTATTAGACTTTTTAAACTTACTTACTATTTCTCTTATAATGTCCTCATTCTCTACTTCCTCAGGTGTTTTTTCTATAGTGATATGTTCAGCCCATTCGAACACCTGACTTAATACTCTATACTCAATGTTTTCTTCTATCGTCAATGTTTCGTTTTGTGCTTTATCATCTAAAGGTAAAAATAGGGATTCTAGCCGTTTATTGAATTCTTTAGTGGTCATCTTTTCTCTAACCTCCCCTTAATATAACTAATGTTACTATTCAATTTATCAAGTTTATCATTTATAAGGTTAAACTGTTTTTCCATAATTAATAGGTGAGAAGTTAGGTCTTGTATTCTTATTTCTTGTATAGCTGCATTAGCCTCTAAACTAAATAACCAATATAAGCCAGCTATCATAGCTAATAAGGATGTAACTATTGTACCTAGTAATTTAGAATCCATATAAATACCTTATAAAGCTGAGTTGTATCTAGTAGGCTTATCAGGAATATTAATATTACTACTAGATGAGTCTGCTAGGGCTTCTATAACTAAGTTAGCGTACATAGATAGATGCTCTTTACCTAAGTCTCTGTTCTGAGTATCCACATTATCTCTTAAAGCTGCACCTATAACATAGTGCTCAAGTATTGTGTCATACGTATCAGGTATTTGTAGACCAGAATATGTATATACTAGAGTGTTAGGGTCTTGTACTACAGTTAAACTTTGAGCATTCACGTTAGTGTACATAGTAACTCTAAATTTATCTGAATGCTCTATAAACGTAGCTATCAAACCATAATCAGAATCAAAATCCCCATGTTCATCAATAACTATAAGACCATAATCATCATCTATAGAGCCTTCTATGACTCCTTCAATACCAAAGTCACTGCTCTGATTATACACATACAATGTATTCTCACCTGTAGGATCATTTAATCTTGGGTATGTTTTAAACCCTTTTTGGTTTTGCTTATCATAAATTATAGCTAATAGCTCATCACCAGTATCTGACTCCCAGGTAGAACCGTATTTTAAGTCAGCCTCAGTATGTGATAATATAGGAACATTACCATTTATGTTATTGACCCTGGTTACTGTTCTAGTATCTATAGGTAGCGTATAAAGTTCCTGGTTTGGGGATAATTGGAACACTACTTTAGCCTTTAATAACTTAGCCCTGATATTCAAGTCCTTCTGGGCTTTATCCAATAGCCTAACTAACCGCTCTTCAGTGTATTTATCTCTATTAGGATCAGTAAGACTGTCTCTGACATTCTCCATTATTCCACTTACGCCAGGTCTATAAGGCTGCACTGAATTGAACACATCACACACTTGAGTAGCTGATGATGTTATGGTAGTGACATTAACTATATTATCTACAGTTGTTACTTTATCAACTAAAGTAACTCTAGCGACTATATCCACGGCAGGATCAAAGTCATTTAAATCATCTATTAACTTATCTCGCAAGTCTAATATGATCATATCATCTGCCATATTAGTACTTGTTAACTTTATAGCTAAGAAATCCACTGTGACTATCTCAGAAGCTAAAACAGTCATCTCGTATATTCCAGTAGTGAATATCTCAACCATAGAATCAGATAAAGTGATAGAAGTCCAAGCTCCTGCACCTGTTTTAGAATATGCAACATCGAGAACCACCTCTCCTGAGATATATGATTCTGGAGAGACTTTATTAATAGCTGGTCGAGCTATATGCCTATCTGTGTTTTTCTTAGCTACTATCTCACTCATTACTTAGTTCCTCTATCCATAGCTCTATCACTACCCCTACCAAATAGTAAGTTATTACCGATACTTGCTACAGGAGGAGTAGCTCCTATTATAGTTAAGTAACCAAATTTTCGTGTGAAATAGTTGCCTGAGGGTAATTCTCTATACCCTGTTTGAGGTATATGTATTGATCGTATAGCCATTATGCCCCCTCAAATATATTATCTATAATAATTTTCTTTCCCGCTTCATAATCACCTAATCTAACTATTCCATAAGCGATACCTATCCTTCCTATAGTAACAACTGCCTGGAGTTTGACACTTCTAAAACCTGTCGTAATTCCCATCCACTTAGATAAACCCACTCCTGTAAGCAATGTAGGGTAAGATAGAGCAGCAAATCCTTTTGTTGATGTGTCTATTGTATGGAAAGCGTCGTTAGCACCTTTATAATAGTAAAAATCTACCCATAATTTAGAAATGTCTAAAGGGATAGTAAAATTTTCAAGTATCTCTATTGTAAAGAGTTTTAGTCCTGGTGTCTCTATTAATACACCGATTTTACTTGAATTTAGTGTTACTGTTTGAGTCACTCCAGGTTCTGGTGTAAGTGTTTGAGATAGTCGCTGTCCCGTTGTCGGGTCAAAATACCCGTCGGTACGATATAGGGCAATATCAGTATCTCTAGCGCCTGCATAGTTTCTGTGTGAGTTGAGGTACAAACCCCCAATACTGGGTGTAGCACATGCTTCAGCTTCTACAAAAGTGGCCATGTCGGCATTCCATACACCATCCCATAAAGCATAATTATTAGGCAATAAACAACCTCTAAATCTGATCTTAGTCCTTCCTTTATGTGAATTAACTGCACTACCTGCGCCGAAGCTACCTGACTCGACTAAGATTGGCGTAGATACACCAGAGAGCAGACAATCATCAAAATCTATATAGGTATACTTACCTATAGTGCCTAGGTTTTGTAATAGTCCTATAGCATCAGTAGTAATTAAAAACTCACAAAACTTAAACTTAATACGTGCATCATTAGTTATATTAATGTAATTATCTGCAGTTGCAGTAGCTTTTATCAAGCAATTAACAAATTGAGCAGTAGGAATACCTGGAAAATATAGCTGTCCTTTGTTAGTAATCCCATACTCTATAACACAATCTTCAAATAAGTAATCTGCAGAAGAGTTTACCTGAAAAGTCACGCCAGCAGAGAAGTTAAAACCAAACCAGTGAGCTTGTGCAACTATACTTAACTTAGTACCAAAACCCCCTGAAGAAGTGAAATTGATATTACTAGTCCCATCAGTTCTTGCATGCGAGGATTCTCCAGTTGTTTTATCCACTCTATAAATAGAGGGTACTTCGTTATATAAATCTGTATTATTATCTATAGTTAATGTGGAAGCAATCTCAAAATGTAAAAGTTCTCCCCATATCTTAAGTTGTTTATCTGAAGCTACTATCCAAGCATTAATAGCTCCTTCAGCGGTTAGCATAGCTAAAGACCAGAGATTAGGCTCCCTAGCTATCCATACTACTGACCCATCAGTGGATAAATCGTTAGGTGTCATTCTAAACCATTCAATAGTAACCCATGTCATTGTTCCATCATTAGTTATCCCACCTACAGTAGTATTCCATGTAGGCTCTACAGTTCCTGTCTTACCTGTAGATGCAACTTGAAACCTAACAGGAAGTGTATTTCCAACATTGTTCTTAGTTGCTCCAGTACTGAAGTAATTTAAGTTAGCCACCCAATCAGCTATTACAAAGTACCCAGGTTCAGCAGAGTTTGAAGTCCCGGCTACAGAGCACTCTAGTAAAGTACCTACTCTAGGGTCAGTAGAGTTAACTTTATCCCCTACTTGATATACAGTAGAGTCTGCCCTAAAAGATACATCTACATTATTAGAGTCAAAACGTATGCTCATGTTATTTCAAACTCTTGATCTATGAATACTTGCTTTCCTACCTCATATTTAGCTAACTTAACAACACCATAAAAGCTACCAGTCCTACCTACTGTAATATTAGCAACTAATTCAACACTTCGAGACCCTACAGGTTCACCTGTCCAGTTGCCTAGACCTGATCCTGCAGGTAAGACTGTAAAGGTTGCCTTTATGTACTCTCTCGTGCTCTTATCTAGTGTCCTAGCTATATCAGCAGAATTTTTAAGGTGATATAATTCTAGCCATATATCAGAGGCATTTAAAGGAAAAGTGAAATTTTCTAATAACTGTAATTTAACAACCTTACCACCCGTAGAAGTGAAAAAACCCCCTATTTCCTCTGACTCCACTACTAGTGAAGTGCTAGCTAAAGATTCAGTATCTAATTGTAGTGAGAATCTAGTAGAGCTCTCATAATCCTGATATCCTGTATCTCTATAAGTGACAATATTATGCTTATAAGAGCCTGCTAAACTCCTTTTTTCATTAACGTAAGTATTAACACCGTCATCTGAACAGTTTTCTACATTTATGAAGGTATCACTCTTTATTACCCATACAGTATCCCATAATGTGTAGTTAGCAGGCAATCTACTATTAGACAGTGTTAACTTAACAGAGTTAAAATCTGTGAAGGACGAACTACCATTAGAGAAATCAGATGTATCTACAAGTAAAGGGTTATTAAGTGTGGACAAATTACAACTATTAAAGTGGATATCATAATCATTACTTACGTATCCCAAACCCTGTAAAAATCCAGAGGCCTGAGTGTTAAGCTTTATTTCACAACCATCAAATAAAGCAGAACAATTCCTAAACAAACTAAAGTAATTATTAGTAAAGTTATTCGCCTGTATCAGTGTATTTTTACAATTTATATATGAGGATGCAGCCTGTAAGAATGTATTACTATTATAGGTGCCAAATATTAGGACACAATCCTCAAAGTAATAGCCTTCATCCTCAAGTTTTAAATCATCTGCAGATTCAAACCTAAAACCAAACCAACTGGAGAAAGTTGTTAGTTGCACATCAAAGGATGAATTGTTTATAGTTCCGAAGTTCACGTTTATAGTGCCATCTGTTCTAGAAGGGGAATATTTATTAGTTGTCTTATCCACTCTACGTATAGTTGGTATAGAATCAGCTTGTGCATTAGCTGAATTAATGATAAGGTTAGCTAATGTAGAATCTTCGAAATGTAAAAGCTCTCCCCATATAACATTTTTAATAGGTAGTTTACTTCTATATACATTTATAGCTCTTTCGGCTGTTATCATAGCATATTCCCATGAAATAGCATCTCTAGCAGTCCAGGTCACTGTACCATCTACTACTGTATTACCTGGAACAGTTGGCCAAGTAGGTTCTGAAGCTGCCGTAGTTCCTGCAATAGTACATTCAAAAGATAGAAGTAGTGTAGTATCTATAGCATTAACAATATCATTTACTGCTTTAGCTGTAGTTACTGGCCACACAGTCCCGGCATTTGAATCTAAGTACACTACTCCTGCATTTGCTGCTAAGGTGGATATTGGTACTACTGGTGAGCTCTTAGCAGACTCTAAAGGAGGTGTAGAAGTATCCAAACCAGATACCTCATAATCATAAGATGTTCCAGGGGTTAGTCCAGTATCTATAAAGGAATTAGTAAC
>VAPA010697668.1_pt1 | contig 10808 bp, 14 predicted proteins | sample 3395041 | NCBI WGS metagenome assembly VAPA01 (sample SAMN08290432, study PRJNA428436) | hydrothermal vent metagenome | isolation source: Deep-sea hydrothermal vent chimney | place: Indian Ocean: Southwest Indian Ridge | depth 1973 m m
GCCACACTTATAAGTAGTAACCCACCTCCGCAGCCATTTATTGGTGTGGTCTACAGAGGATTATGTCTTTTTAGAGGGGAAAATCCCTAGAACCCCATATTGATTCAATTACCTCAGCGCGTTCATCCTGGGAGTTGAGCGACACGCAGTAGTCAGATAAAAACAGGTAATTCCACAATATGATGATATTACGCAGTAACGTGTTGCTAGCCATAACCAGCTGTATTTCATCCTGCAAGCCTACTTGAAGCTTTCCATTCCTACCGAACAATACCTTGTCCGCTAGCTTCTGCCCGAGTTCAACCCTATTCAGCTGCTTTTGTATATTCTGTCTAAGCTCTTCATCATCGATGTAATTCAAGATGAAGTGGGTCTTCAGTAGTCTTCCAAATTCTTTAAATGCTTTGTATAAAATATTGTCCCGTTCGCTACCAGATAACATTTTCAGCATTTGTGAAGCGCTACAACGCATTAACTTCATTGATGCCATAAGTCGTAAAATGTCGTCCCAATTTTCCAATATCAATTTCTTATTAATTTGTGTTTTGGGATCCAATGGAGAATCGAAATGCTTCTGGGTAGTTTTGGAATCATAGGCATACAGCGTTTGACTATGAACGTTCTTTATTCGAGGTGCGAAGGCAACATCCATGAAGTGCAAACCTGCAAACACCGCTTCTAAAGTTGAGAAACTTATTTATGATGAAAATGCTGGGCTGAAGCTGTTAGCCTACATATTTAATGAGGAAGATAGCGACTTCGAAAACAATATTAGAAAGGGAGCTGCACAGCTATTAAAATTTCGAGTAAGTTGCTTCTTTAAGAGCAATGGATGAGAGCGGTCTTTGGGGACGACCGGTAACTTAAGCCTTATTACCATTTAAAATTAATTGCGCGGCTAATTTAATATTAAACCAATACCCCAAAAAATTGCCCAACCATGTAAGTCATTATCATGGCTAGGGCTCCCCAAAATAAAACTCTTATTGCAGCCCTAAGGATGGGAGCTCCTCCTGCCTTTGCAGCAATGGTTCCCAGAGAAGCTAAAAACAGAAGAGATAATATTGCAACGGACTGGATGATCCACTGATGAGGAACCAACCAAGCAGCGATAAGTGGCAATAAAGCGCCAAGAGTGAAGGTGATTGCTGAATAAAAAGCTGCTTGTAGAGGTCTGGCTATTGAAATATCGGTTATCCCGATTTCGTCACGAGCATGAGAGGCTAACGAATCGTACGCCATTAACTGTTCAGCAACCTGTTTAGCTAAGCCTGCATCTACACCACGTTGTTCATATATGTATGCAAGTTCGTTAAGTTCAAACTCATAATTGCTCTTAAGGGATTCTTTTTCTTGTTCTAAATCTGCTTTTTCAGTGTCAGATTGAGAGCTAACTGAAACATATTCACCAGCAGCCATGGACATGGCACCAGCAACCAGACCTGCAACGCCTGCTAATACAATACTTTGCTGCGTCGCCTCAGCTGAAGCAACACCTATAATCAAACTTGCAGTCGACACGATACCATCATTGGCTCCTAATACTGCGGCTCTCAACCACCCTGAACGATGGGACCTATGTTCTTCATGAATGCTCACGAAAATTCCTCTGTATTGCTTTGTTAACCTACATGTTAGTTAAAGAAATTATGGAAAACTAGGCGTAAAAATGCTATTACGTTGCCATATAAGACATAAGTACGATAAAACTTTTGGTTTATAGGGCATCGATATGATTGATAGTGTTCGAAGATTTTCTAAATTGAACCCTCTTTTTCCACACTATTGGTGAAATAATGAAAACTCGAGTTTACGATTTACCTACAAGGTGCTTCCATTGGCTTTTTGCTGGTTCTTTTATTGCCGCCTTTACCATCTCAAATACAGTTGATGATGACAACCTGGCCTTTTCTTATCATATGATTTTTGGCTTAATAATGGTCTTCAGCGTATTATTGAGGGGGATCTGGGGAATAATTGGCAGCAGGCACGCTCGGTTTACCGATTTTTCCTTGAATGTGTCCGGATTGGTTGCATATCTTAAAGGAATATTAACCGGAACAAATAGAACGTGGGTCGGTCACAATCCTGCATCTAGTTGGGCTGCATTGGTAATGATGATATTGGCCTTGGGCTTAGGGGGAGTTGGTATTTTGATGGCTACCGGAGTTGTAGGGGAGTCTTGGAAGGAGGTTCACGAGCTATTGGCCAATACTTTTATCGTTGTGGTCATTTTGCATATAGCTGGTGTTATTCTTCACCAACTCAAACATAAAGATTCGATCGGTATGAGCATGGTAACGGGTTACAAACGAGACTTAGCCGAAACCACTGAGTCTGTCTCTAGGCATTTCGGGATTGGTCTCTTATTTTTGTTTTTGATCGCAGGCTTTTCGGCATACTTAGTTGGGAATTTTGACCAACCCTCAAGGACGTTATCTGTGTTCGGAACTAAGCTTCAGCTAGCAGAAAATGAAGGAAATGAGCACGAAGAATATGAGAGACATGAAGAGTATGAAAAACACGACTGAGAATGAGAAATAAAGAGCGAGTTTTTTTATTAGCCACCTTCGGTTTAATTGGCGCTATGGTCGTTACTGACTTAATCACAGACTTTGATGAAGGCGTGCCATTTTGGCACGTCTTTATTGAGGCAAGCGCTGGATTAATGGCAATTATTGGCGTTATTTTTGTTCTTAAAAATATGCTGAATTTAAGAGTAAGTTTATCCAAAGAAAAACTAAATTCTGCTGCATATAAGCGTGAAGCTGAGCAATGGCGTTCTCAGGCGAAAGAACACATAGATGGACTGTCCCTGATGATAGAAAATCAATTATCAGCATGGGGACTTACTCCGGCCGAAAAACAAGTGTCTTTTTTGTTGCTGAAAGGTTTTAGCTTGGTTGAAATTGGTGAGTTTCGGAATACATCAGAGAAAACCGTAAGAACTCAGCTTAGCGCCATTTACGCAAAAGCAGGTTTAAAAAATAGAGCTGAGTTTGCTGCATTTTTCTTGGAGGATTTGCTTCCTGGCTCTAATGTAAAAGCATGAATTTTCTCGACAACCATTAACGGGTTCTACCCAGATTTTACGGACACATCCATAAAGAGGCATACTGTGCCTGAAAGGAGTGTCTATGACCAAACGAAGAAAGTATTCCCCAGAGTTCAAACGCGAAGCGGTATTACTTGCCCAGCAGCCCGATGCCAGTTGTCGCCAGATTGCATTGGATATCGGTATCAATCCCAATCTCCTGAGTCGCTGGAAGCGTGAAGCTGAGCAATCTAAAGATAAAGCATTCAAAGGCAGCGGCTCCCCTCGTGATGAGGAGATGGCAAGATTGAAACGAGAACTTGCCAAAGTTAAAAAGGAACGGGATTTTTTGCGCGAAGCGGCAACGTTCTTCGCCAAAGAGTTACCGTAAGGTATCTGGCGATATCGCGTTGCCGCGATACCTTCTCTGTTCGTCTTATGTGCCGTTGTCTGAAAGTCTCCCCTAGCGGTTATTACGCTTGGGTGGAGCGACAGCCAAGTGAGAGAGAACAGGCAAACGCAAAACTGCTAAAGCGAATGCGCGAAATCCATGACGATAGTGGGGGCATTATTGGTGCGCCTCGCATGCACGAGGACCTTCTGGCTGAAGGGATAAAGGCAAGCTTAAATCGTGTAGCCAGGTTGATGGCTGTAAATGGACTTTATGGCTGGCCGCGTAAGAAGGGCCGGGGTGCAAAGCGTAAATCAGTGCGACCAACTGGACTATCCAACCATTTAAAACGTGACTTTTACGCCAGTGAACCAGAAACCAAGTGGGTGACTGATATCACAGAGGTCGGCACGCTGGAAGGAAAGCTCTATCTATGTGTCGTGCTGGATCTGTTCAGCAAACTCATTGTCGGCTGGTCAATGCATCATCGGCAGGACCGTCATATGGTGATGCGGGCTGTTGAGATGGCCGTATGGCAACGTCAGGAACAACATAACGTGATCCTACACTCTGATCGCGGTACACAATTTACCAGTGGCGATTATCAGCGGTTACTGAAGCAGAAAAACTTAACCAGCAGTATGAGCGCCGTTGGGCATTGTGCAGATAACGCAGCCTGCGAAGGGTTCTTCGGCGTCTTGAAACGTGAACGCATCAACTATCGGCAATACCGAACAAGAGATGAAGCCAGAGCAGATATATTTGATTATGTTGAACGGTTCCATAATCCACGAATGCGACGTAGACTTGCTAATCAAGACAACAAGTTTACGTCTTTACTAAACCGTCCGTGAAAACGGGGTAGAACCCGATGTCAAATACTGGCTCTCTGAGCAGATACCAATATTTAGAGCCTTCGCCCTAGTGCATCCGGATTGGAGAGATCGAGATCTAGTTTTTGAATTCTGGACTTCAAGTATGTTTGACGATGAAGCTATTACAAAACTAAATAAAGCTCAGCAGAACACAAAACAATATAAAATTGTGTACAGAGATTATAGGGACGTTTCGAGAAAAATAAGAGACTCAAAGAACAAGGCTTTGATAAAAACTTTTGGCGATCATTTTGTGAATCACCCATTGAACAACATTAATTAAATACTTATAAAGTACTTTATAAGTATTTAATAAATAAGTACTTTATAAGTTATTTTGTATGCATCTAAATTAGGCATGCCTAATTTTACTTTATGCCTAACTCTGTATGATAGTTAATCAACGTCGTATATCGATACTCAAAGCTATTCAATACGTTTCGGTCATTTTTCTGGACGGATGAAATATATTTCTCAACGTATCCGGTAAACTGCTTAGTGATATGCTCTTCTTTATCAACTAACTTTCGACCAGCTGCTTTGCTACGCAAAACAAATACATCATCAGCTACATGACGTTCATCTCTAATAAGAAGAGCTTTAGAGTAATCTAGGCCCATCCCTTTTATGTGCCTATTTTTTCTGTCGACTTGAAGAATGAAAGAAGCTTCGTGCCTTATGTGGGATCGTACAGGTATAGCAAACATCAGGCCTTGTATAGTGATTTTGACTACACCATGCCCGCGAACTTTATTATCAATATCAAGCCAACAACCGGCTTGCATGTCAAAGTCTAATGCTTGTTCTACACGTACATTATCAGTATAAAATGAGGGGGATAGTTTCTTTAATTCCACTTCGTCTCCATACGAAAAACCCCAGTCTTAAACTGGGGTTTTCGGTAGCAAATACAAGGAATTTAGGTTTTTAACGTGGGGATGTTCCTACCGCCACAACAAACAAGGAATTTGGGTTTTTAACGTGGGGATGTTCCTACCGCCACAAGCTACATCTATATTATGGGGCATATTATACCAATTTGCAACTATCGCCATAACAGGCAGAAAAGCTATCACTCCTGATATAGTAAGATAGCTTTGTTTAAAGTCATCCGCGTAACACCAAAGTGCTTCGCAACCTCACCTTTAGTTATAGAAGGATCTGTTAGCATTGCTCTGGCCTTAAGAACAGCTTTCTTGTCCATTTTCATAGGCCTTCCACCTTTGCGTCCACGAGCTCTAGCCGCAGCAAGACCCGCCTGCGTTCGCTCTCGAATAAGATTTCTCTCGAATTCGGACAACGCACCGAAAATATGAAAAACCAACGTCCCTGAAGATGTAGCTGTATCAATAGCTTCAGTCAACGACTTCAGTTTTATTTTGCGCTCCTCAAGCTCACTTACCAAGGAAACAAGGTCTTTTAAACTTCGACCTAACCGATCAAGTCGCCAGACAACCAAAGAGTCACCTTCCCGTAACGCATCGAAGCACCGTTCAAGCTCAGGCCTATCTCTTGATGCACCGGAATAAGTTTCATGAAAGATTTTCTCACAGCCTGCTTTTTTTAACGCATCGAGTTGCATAGCAGTGTCTTGCAGTGCTGATGATACGCGAGCGTACCCAATTATCATAATCTCATACCTTTTCTATACGTAGATTATTATATGACTTTTTATACACAATTCATTCTTTAAATGATATCACTACCAGGTAACTTTATTATGCATAAAAAACTACCGTTTTTTATACACCCAACTTACATGGCCATCATAGTTAAAGACATCTATGCTCGATATGTGATTTTTAAAATTAGGCATGCCTAATTTACCTGTGACAGTGTCACAGAATTTGTTATACTATGTGACACCGTCACAGATAGGAAATACACATGCGTTTTTCTATAACTAACGAAAATCAAAAAGATGCCTGGGCATATATCTCCAATAAACTTAAGAACGATCCAAACTATCTTTACTTCGATGATTTAGGAAAAGAAGACGAAGCTAAAGACACCTTTCGAGCCATACGGTTTAACGAAGATTTAACAGCTGAAAAACTAAACAACTGGTGTAAAAAATACCTTCAAGATAAACAGCTCAACTCCCTTAGAGCTGCACTTCGCAAAAAGAGATCAAGACGTAAGAAAGATGTTCTTTCCATAGAGCTTGATAGGGATATCTATAGTGACCTGAAAGACTTGGCAGCAGCTGAAGATATGACCTTAAAAGATTACCTGGCAATGCTCATACAGGACCGCTACCACGAGGTAAAACCTCCCGTTGCAAATAGGGCAAAGCAACGTAAAAAATGCTAGGTGTGACTACGTCACACATTTCCCTCTTTTCGCTTATCCCAGCCTAAATTTAACACCGTGCCATCGGGCAACCCACCCCCTTTGGGAAAAGGGCATCAGGAGCAATGGCCCTTTTCATAGCGCCTTCACCGCTTCGCGGCTTGGCGCTAAAGGCCGTCCGCTCGCGGACGCTGTGTAAGACTCGTAAACTCGTCCCTACACAGCGTCCGCAGCGGCCTGTAGCATTTGCGCGCATATTTTTACACGCACAAAATCCGGCCTTGCCAAAGGGGGTGGGTTGCCCTATTATTACTCATGAAACAACCGTGAGCTTTCTGCTCCGGATTCAAAAAATAGGCGCTTTCGAGCTGCCTTCAACACGTCACGAAGACCCACAAGAAAAATTCAATATTCTATAAATCATGCCGCGCCGCATTTTTTGGCGATCTTAAAAATCGGCGCTTTCGAGCTGCCGTTAACACGTAATGAGGATTTAGGCGAGATCGGTCCGAGCCTGACGCTATGCGTCGAACTGGGGCGAAACGGCCCAGGTGGTATTTATCATCTGGGACCGCATTCACTCAACGAGTGAATGATTTTCTAACAACTCATTATAGGTAAAATATGATTGAAGAATTCGATGTTAAAAAAGAGACTGAGAAGGCAAAGCAGTTAACCAAAGCAATTAGAAAACCGAGATTTTATCGATCAAGTTTAGATGAATACGCGGATATCCTTATTGCACTTCATCGAGCGGGGAATACAACAGCCAAAATTCATCGCTTTCTAGTTAAAGAAAAGAAAGTAAACGTAGCTTGGTCTACAGTATATCGCTGGGTGAAAAAGAATGGCTAGATTTAGGAAAAGCCCACTCAGCCCTCAAAAAGCGGAAAGTATTGCACAAAAACAAGCTGCAAAAATTATGGCTCGTATGCAAGGCCGAGACAAGCCAATCAAATCTGTAGGCACTGCCCGAGGTTACACCGACTGCCTTAAAAAAGTTGCTCGTTACGTCAATCAACAATTTAACATCAGTCTAAGAGAGCTTACGCCCGAGCAAGCCAAGCAATACCTTGATGTTCGTTCTGAAGAAGTAGGACAAAAAACACTAGATCAGGAGCGTCAAGCTATCCAGGCAATGATGCTTAATGTAACCAAAGCACTAGATATTTCCGATAAAAAAGATCGTCTATCTTTCGTCAAATCGACTAAAGATGAAATCGAAAAAGGCAGAGCGTATACCAGCCAACAAGTGTCCATGATCGCTTCAGCACAATCTGAAAAACACGCTATAGCGACTCAAATAGCTCACGCAGCAGGATTGCGAGCCCATGAACTTTATACACTCAAGCCCCTTCATGATAGAGAAGTTGAATATCGGAAGGAAAGAGAAGAGACAAAAACCACTCTATTTCATGCTCGTAACGGTATACGCTACACAGTAGTTGGAAAAGGCGGATTGGAAAGAGAAGTATTGATACCCGTTCACCTGGTGGAAAAACTTGAATCACGCCGATTAGCGCAACCACAGCAAGTTAAAGACAGAGGAGTATTTTACCGTTCCCACTACAACATTGGCGGGGGTAATAATTGGTCCAGCAGCTTCTCTGCTGCATCAAAAAGAACATTGTTCCGTTCCAGTGGAGCGCATGGCGTAAGACACAGTTACGCACAAGAAAGAATGAGAGAGCTTCAAAGAGCAGGGTTATCAATGAGCTTGGCGTATAAAACGGTATCTCATGAGCTCGGCCATTTGAGAGAGGGAATTACAAAAGTATATTTGCGTTAAACTGAGCTATTATTGAATTTGGCATGCCAAATTGAAGCGAAAAGAGGGAAGGTTATGGGACCAGTAATTGTCAGCAATTTAATGATATTAGCAGTAATAGCCTTTTGGGCGATATTTTTTAATAAAACACTGGGGAGTCAAAAGGGTAGCAAGTAACTTAATGACTACCCAAGCTATCCTGATTCCCTCTATCCCAGTGACACAAAGAAATTAACCACATAGCAATTTCCATGATCTTTTGATCGTAATCTTCATCAGCTATATGTGACACCGTCACACTTTCTGACGATTCCCTAAAACTAATAAAGCTTTCCATTCGAACATCCCATTCTTTACCTCTTTCATTTTGAACGCTGGTCATAAAAACGGGATGTGAGAGTAAGTGATGTACCAGTTCCTCTTCTGAAGAAGGCTCAATATCTTCATGCAACCACTCTATATTCAGCAACTCATCTACCCCCTTGAGTTGCATTTTATATATGTAGGCCGCAGGAAAATAAGGCCTTAACTCAATGTGTCTTCTAAGCTGATGAGGGTTCATAGTTGAACCCTCGAATTAGGCATGCCTAATTTTTTCCTTAATAAAGCAACTCCAGACAAGAGAATGAACATTAACCCTGTGCTTCCGCCACTTTTTTCACTACCAGTGTTACCAGCAGTATCACCGCCAGAGCTGGCATTATCATTGTCAGTTAATGTAATGGTAACGATACTTGTAGTCACTTCTACACCCGCTCCTTCAAGAACAACATCAAATGAAGCATTGCCAGATTCATCATCTGAATCATCCAAAATCTGAAGAATAAGTGTTTTTTCAGTTTCTCCATCAGCAAATGTCAGCTCTTGATCTAAGGCTGTGAAATCAGTACCAGCAATCGCAGTACCGGCCACCGTATAAACTCGCACAACAGCGGTTCCTTCAGAACCACCACTTCGAGTAACAGTAAGTGTCACACTGCCAGCAGCTTCAGAAACACTGGTCGCTGAAGCACTTAGTGCAAACGAACCAGCGTCAGGCTCTACCACATCATCATTATCAATGACACCGACGTCCACACTCTTAACATCGTATTCAGCAGTGTCGCTAGGACTATAAATCTCAACAGTCAGGCTTTCTTTCGTTTCTGATTTTTGGTCATCAACAGTCACCAAAGTAACTGATTTTTCAACCTCACCTTCAGCAAATACGAGCTGTTCATTTAGAGCAACATAGTCAGACCCAGCAACTGCACTACCAGCTACCGCAGAGACATTAACAACCGCCTCACCAGTACCCCCAACGCGAGTTACAACATACACACCTGAGTCACCTTCATTCAACTCTGAAGGCCCAGTAACCGAGAACATGCCAGCCGTGCCAGTTTGAGCGCCATCAGCAACATTTACCGTTGCACTATTCACATCGCCAACACTCAGCTTATAAGCGTATTTCATGGTAACAGAGAAAGATTCTGTACTTTCACTCTCACCGTCTTTTACGATTGGGTAGCTCACTTCAGCAGTGGCCGCACCTGGTTCAAACTCTGCCAGAACATAAGCATCAACAAAATCAACGCCCCATTCAGCAGTATCACTTTTCGCGAACAATTTAACCGAGGCCGCTTGTGACAAGTCACCATCACGTTGCAATGTAATCACAACACCATCTTCTTCATTGCCTGAGAAAGCAGTTTCAGTAAACGATACAACACCTAACGCTTCAACACCTGCACGGCGCTGTGTTGTTGCGACAAAGTTTTCTTCCAGAACGCGAGCATTGTTAGCGGTTGATTCATTACCGCAAGCCTCACCACCACTTGAAAGCTCAGGTGAAGAGTAATGGTGCAAAGTCTTAGCCATTGGTGAAGCAGAATACATAAGAGTGTAATTACCACCACAGGTCGTTGCTCTGGCATATTCAGGGCCTACATATGCCTTAGCCTCTTCATGGTTCATACCTAAAGAATGACCTACTTCATGTGCCAAAGCTGTATACATAGTAGGTTCTGAGTTGTCATCGAGTACAGAAGCATACTCGCCGCCAATACTGCCTAATCCAAGTACAGTGTCTTCTGGCCTTTGCTCTCTAACGTACACAACCAGATCCGCTTTCCACTTTTCTTGATAAATCGAATACTCTGGATTGCCTTCATTTAAAGCGGCCAACGAGAATAGATAATCAGCACCATCTTGCACGATATTACCGTCTTCATCGACCACATCCTGATAAGGTACATCGTCAGCAATAGACTCAACAGGCACAATATCTTTTATCGCCAACTGGTAGTCATACCCATGTGTTCGATAAGTTTTATTTGCTAGTTCAAACCACTTTTCAACACGCCTTGTTGGGGTTCTAGGGATTTTCCCCTCTAAAAAGACATAATCCTCTGTAGACCACACCAATAAATGGCTGCGGAGGTGGTTTACTTTCAGCTTGGAGCCTAA
>VAPA010963193.1_pt1 | contig 10799 bp, 6 predicted proteins | sample 3395041 | NCBI WGS metagenome assembly VAPA01 (sample SAMN08290432, study PRJNA428436) | hydrothermal vent metagenome | isolation source: Deep-sea hydrothermal vent chimney | place: Indian Ocean: Southwest Indian Ridge | depth 1973 m m
CGATGCCGAACATGATTATAACTGACAATGAGTTGCTCTTAAAGGGTTATGGTCGATAGCGAGCAGACGCTTTAACTTTCTTTATTGCCAAATGATGTAATGCACATAAGGGGTTGGATAGGATGCCTCCTGGGTCTGGGCACGTGGAACCCTGTTTGATAATTGTTCTTTCCCCAAAGAAGTCCTGCCATTTCTCACAACTCTAATGCATATGCCAATTACTGTGGGCCTCCAACTACTTGATAAATAAGAGATATTTCTTGACATCTACCATGACCCTAAAGTAGCTTATTTGTATGCTGTGGGGTGTTGAGGGGGGACCACATCTCTGGGGAATCATCGCACCGTTGCTCTAGGTTGTGGGCCAGCGGTTTTTATCTCAACAGTATCGGTCCACAATTGTCACATTTCGGCATTATGAAGCGGAGAATAACCTTCATTAAGCCTCTAAAAGCGATAAACAGCAGGTACTAAAGCTATCCAAAAGACTCTCTATTGTAATGGTAAGCTATTAGCATATCGAGTTTGTACTAAACAAAGGCAGCATCATCGGACTCTGAATTACCAATAACATTAACAGTACTCATATAGGTATTTAACATGAAGCTCAGTTACGAGGAGAGCAAATGAAAAAGTACCTTGCAAGAAGTGTCGGTTTGATCCTCCTGGTTTCACTAGTTGTTTTTAGTTACCAATTCATGAAGAGGGGAGGAAGCAAAGAAAGTGAGACTGCAATAATAATGGAGAATCAAAGTTCTGATTCATCCATGGTTGCATCTGAATCCCCAACTTTAATGGCCGGCAGTGAACCTGATGATAATGAAGCAGTCATTGAAGAGAGTAATCCTGATGATCTGTCTACAGTTGCATCTGAATCTCCAACCTTAATGGCCGATAGTGAACCTGTTGATAATGAAGCAGCCATTGAAGAGAACAATCTTGATGATCTGTCTACAGTTGCATCCGAATCTCCAACCTTAATGGCCGATAGTGAACCTGTTGATAATGAAGCAGCCATTGAAGAGAGCAATCTTGATGATCTGTCTATAGTTGCATCTGAACCTCCAACCTTAATGGCCGGCAGTGAACCTGATGATAATGAAACAGCCATCGAAGAGAGTAATCCTGATGATTTATCTATAGTTGCATCTGAACCTCCAACCTTAATGATCAGAAGTGAACCTGACGTTAATGAAACAAAAACCAGAGAAGAAAAGGCTGTGGTTCTCAAATCTACTACTAATACAAAACAGTTGGATCATGCTGCTGATAATAAGGAGGAGATGTCAAGGGACGATATACAGCGGGGTGCGAATAATTGGATGTTTTTGACAATAATGTTGATGGCCTTTGCAACACTCATTTCGGTTTCTATTTCATTCTATTTATACAGGTGGCGTCGAATACTTATTTCTCAACCAAATATCCTAGTCCCAGAAGAATGGGGAAGTTCCCTCAAAGACGTTAGAAGTACCGTACGAAAGCTAATAAATGCGTTTCATGATAACACCAGTCGAATAACATCAATAACGACAGAAAGTTCGGATAAAATCACAAACATGACTGAGATTTTCATGTCACTTCAAGGTGCTCTTAATGAAAAGGACATGGAAATTAGTCGACTTAAAAAAGGCTATGATTCTGAAATATTTAGGAAATTCCTATTTCGCTTTATCAGGATAGAACAATATCTGGATGATTGCATGAAATCCGAAAATGTAGACCTCGATAGCCTTGTACAGTTAAAGAGACTTCTTGAAGATGCTTTCGATGAATGTGGAGTCGAGCAATTTGAACCAAATGTAGGTGATGACTACAGGCGGGCTGAGGGAATTGCTGATCATCCTAAAACCACCAAAACAGATAAAGCGGAAAATGAATTTATAATAGCTGAAGTGCTTGAAGCAGGATATAGGCTAAGGGGTGGTGAAGGATACGAGTACATTGTCCCTGCAAAAGTTATTATATACACCTTGGAATAGATGGAGGTGAAAAATGGCATCATTTATTGGTATCGACCTAGGTACTTCTTTTTCAGCAGTTGCTGTCATAGATGATACAGGCAGACCTTCGATAGTTCACAATAGCGACGGTCAAAACATTACTCCTTCATGCGTTACCGAGAATGAGAATGTAATCGAAGTGGGTGAATTCGCCAGGAGGACTTGGGGGAATGCTCCTGAAAAAGCGGCTGCGCGTTTCAAAAGAGATATGGGTACTACAGCCAAATTTAAAATAAATAATCATGAATTTACGCCCACCGACTTAAGCGCTTTTGTATTGAAAAAGCTTATGAAAGACTCTTCAACGAAAATTGGTGCGGTCAGTAACGCAGTTGTTACTATTCCTGCAAATTTTTCCAATGAAGCGCGCGAAGCGACCATGGCAGCCTCAAAAGCAGCTGGTTTAAATGTGGAATATATTATCAATGAACCTACTGCTGCAGCGCTTTATTATGCTTTTATAAGTGATTCCAACCTTCATGGAAACTATGCTGTGTATGATCTCGGTGGTGGTACTTTCGACGTATCAATAATCCACGTCAACGGCCAAGATATTGATGTTCTTGCTACAAACGGGATCTCAAGGCTTGGAGGAGATGACTTCGATAAAGCTTTGCTCGCCATCGTTAGTAATGATTACAAAGAGATAACCGGTGAGGATATGGAATTTGACGACTTTACAATTAATGATGCCGAGGAAGAAAAAAAGTCGCTTTCAAAAAGGAAAAGAACTACTGCGAAAGTTGGTAGACAGTTAATTGATATCAGCAGGGATGAATTTGAAGAGGCAATATCTACTCATGTGACACAGGCTGAAATGTTATGTGAGTCAACCATAGAAGAAGCTGGGATAGAGCTTGGAGACATTAGAAATGTTCTTCTTGCCGGTGGTAGTACGAGAATTCCACTGGTTCTCGAAAGCGTTCGGAGGGTGTTCGGTCAGGAACCTATTGCAAGCGTTAACGTCGATGAAGTGGTTGCCTTGGGGGCAGCTCTGTATGCAGCTTATAAAGGCGACCAGGCAAACTTATCTTCAATACAAAAAAGTGCTATTCAGAAAATAAAAGTAGCCGAATCAACGTCGAAATATTTTGGGACAATTGCTATTATTTTTGATGATGCCCGCGAGGAGGAAAAGCTTTCGAATAGTATATTAATTCGAAAAGGTGACAAAATACCCTGCTCAGTAACAAAGTCATTTTACACTCTCTATGACGGACAACGTACAGTCCATTGTACACTAACTGAATCATCTGCTCCTGAAACAGACCCAAGATTTGTAAAGGTAGTTCAAGAGGGACATCTAGAATTACCTCCGGACCGTCCAAAGGATCAAGAAATAAAAGTTACATATGCCTATGATATTAATCAAATGATAAAATGTTATTTTGTTGATGCAGAAACAAAAAAGACAATAGAGTTGATTCATTCACAAGCGTCATCTGAAAAAGATGACAATGATCAAATTGAAAGATTTATAGTGGAGTAAATTATGGAAGTCATCATTGTAATCATCATTATGTGGGCAGTAATTGCTGGTTTTGGAAAATTGATGTCGGTGGGCTCTCGAGCTGCCAGAGCAACTGTAGATACTGTCAAAGGTAAAGGCTCATTTTCGGAAAACTTGGAATTAGCTCTTAAGGGTATGGACCCATTTGAAATTCGCTTTAAAGATACAAACACCAAGGATGATGGAAGTGGTGTTTTAGTTAAACAAATTGAAGGTAGAGGATTGTTTTCTTTGCAGCGGGCCACCAACGTCGGTTTCATAATCTCTGTTTTCGATAAAACATCAGGAGAATTGGAACCCATTATCTCTGCTATTGAAAGCTTTCAGGAATCAGACAATGTCATGTTCCAACATAGTGTTGAGGTTGGTTCTATTTCACCTAATCATGGTTTTCCACGGTGGGTGCGATTAGGTGTTATCATCCCAGATATCCTACAACCACCCTATGGAGGGCGACGACAGATTCTTGCTGTTGTACGAATGGTGGACATAAATAATGCTCCAGAGATCAATTATGGATTTGGTGGCCCTACCGATCATCCGGGGATCCTATGGCAGAAATCTTTATCGTTTGAGTACACCTTCGATGAGAAAGGCTATGAAGAGGCAACGGAACACAAGAATGAGGCGTTGGCCATATCGCTAAAGATTGGTGTAGCTATAGCCATGGCTGACGGGAACCTAGACGAAAGTGAAGGTAACATCCTTAAGGAATGGATAATTCGCGGTATTGAGCCATTTTCGGGTGAAAGGCAGGAGGAGTTGAAAGAATTGTATAACGGTGCAATGAGGGAAGCATATGCAGATGCAAAGGACGGGAACCTTAGCCTCAGCCCACTTACCCAGCGACTTAATGAGATAGGAGATAAAACTACTAAATACGAGACTATGGAACTTTGTTTTGATGTTATGGCGGCAGATGGTGTAGCTAATTCAGAGGGAATAAATATTATTCATAAAGTAGCAGGGGCGTTGGATCTTGATTTTAAAGAGATAGAAAAAATGCGAGATATTACAATTATTGATTTAGACACCAGTGTTTCAAGTCATGCAGGCATTGAGGACCTCCTGGGTATAGAACCAGATTGGGATAGAGCACACGTTAAAAAGTTTCTTCGAGACGAATTTCAAAAATGGAACAATAGGCTGAACACTCTCCCAGAAGGTGTTGAGCGTGACAATGCCCAACGAATGCTAGAATTGATTGCAGAAGCAAGAAAAAGTTATGAATGATAGTTTGCAAAAAGCTAAGGAACTCGCTGAGAGTGTGAGGTTTGCTGGAGATACCCTGAGAAGCTATTCCAGTGGTAATCAGTCTCATACCAATTCCGTAAGGGCGCTCTTTTATCAGAGTGGCCTGCAAATATCCAGGGAAATAACTCCGATATTATCCAAAAGGTTGGATAGGGTTTATAAACGACTTTATATTCCTGAAGATGCTGTTGAAGCTTTTGTTTATGCATCTCCTGATATTCATGCAGAGTGCTATACTGGTAGTACATCAGAGTGCGTTATCAGATTTTCTTCTGCTCTTGTTGACATCCTAGATGCAGATGAGTTTGATTTTGTTGCCGGTCATGAACTGGGACATTTTCTTCTTGGTCACAGTGTGGCCAGGATGGAAGCCAATCAACAAAGTCTGGAATTTTATATTCAGCAACGCTGTCAGGAAATCTCTGTGGACCGAATAGGGTTGATCGCTTGTGATTCACTGGATATTGCAATAAAAGCTCTTATGAAAACCATTTCTGGATTGACGTCCCAATATCTACGTCTTGATGTCGGTACCTTTATATCTCAACTAAAAAAATCATCATTGAGAGGCAGTGAGGTAGCTTCACACCCGTCAATTTTTGTGCGTTGTCGTGCACTTCTTTGGTTTTCGCTTGATGATTCCTTCGTGAAAAGCGCAGAGACCTTTTCGCCAGGTCAGATCACAAAACTGGACGAGCAGATACAGATAGATTTTAGTAAGTATGTAGACGGCCATGCGAACGAGCGTATTCAGGAAGCCAAAGATGATTTGGCTATTTGGATGACAGCCAATGAAATAGTGCAGAATAGTATTTTTGAGAAAAGGGAACAGATAGTATTTGCTGAGATGTTCGGTGAGGAAAATCTTGAGAAGTTAAAGAATTTTTTGAGCGACATCCCCATTTCTGAAGTTCAAAATACAGTCTTTGAGAAAATGGTAGCTACTAGGGAAGATTTAGAAACACTGATTCCTTCAAACTTCAATTCAGTATTTTCCGAAATCAAGCTTTGGATTGAATCAAACATTCGTAACTCCAGTTGAAGGTAGGTTTATAATAACCTTAGTGGCGTATCTTGCCTTTTAATCACGCTTCCAGCGTAACTTCGCCAATAATATTCAGTTCAACCTTTCATGTTGGAAGCTTTACAAACCCCTCCTCAACAATATAGTATCTAAGTAAATTTCCGGGGGGAGATTGGGGATCTCATAACGTAAGTATGGTGTAATCAAGCCGCTTTTCTACCGGAGAGTGGTTTTTTATGCGTTTTTCTAGAATTCTCCATCTAATTTACAAATCCAAATTTTGAAGAGGGGATCATATGGTACGGTTTTTACATACTTCTGATTGGCAATTGGGAATGACACGCCATTACCTCAAGGAGGGTGAACAGGAGAAATTTGCCCAGGCCCGGATAGACGCTATCCGGAATCTGGGTGAGATTGCTACTGCCGAGAATTGCGAGTTCATCGTCGTCAGTGGCGATGTGTTTGATTCCAATCAAGTGGACCGCAGGACTGTTGTCAGGGCGCTGGAGGCCCTCGCCAGCATCTTGGTTCCAGTATATCTCCTTCCGGGCAACCACGATCCCCTGAACGAGGCATCGGTATTCCGGTCACCTGTATTCATGGACCGCAAACCCGGTAACGTCCACGTGCTGGAAGATGAAACACCGATCGAGGTTAACAAAGGAGTAGAGATCGTCGGGGCACCATGGATGGCAAAGAAGATTATTCACGATCCGGTTGTCCAAGCCTGTTCAGCATTGGAACCTGCCAAGGGGATCCGCATCTGTGTCGCCCACGGCATGGTGGACAAGCTTTCGCCCAGTCCTGATGATCCCGGCCTGATCTCATTGGAGAACGCCGAAAAGTTCATTTCGGGAGGTGTCATCCACTACCTGGCCCTGGGTGAACGGCATTCTGTGGAGGGGGTCGGCAGCACAGGTCGTATCTGGTTCTCTGGTTCTCTTGAGCCCACAGCATACCGTGAGCCGAAACCGGGATATGCTCTTGTTGTAGAGCTCGATGAGAAGTCGTGTGACGTCAAAGAGGTTCAGGTTGGCGCTTGGAAATTCATCGAGGAACGGATCATCCTTAATACGGACGAGGATCTTCAGGCTCTGGAAGAGCGGCTTGCGGAAATCGAAAACAAGGAAAAAACTATCGTCAAACTGCGCTTCGAAGGGACTTTGAACCTGACCCAACGAGCCCGGCTTCAGGATATTCTTGGTCACATTCAGGATCTTCTTGCTGCTATTGAAATCAGGGACAAAGATTCTGGTAAAGAGCTTGTTGTCATACCAGATGACACAGATTTCGAGGATCTCGGTTTTTCCGGGTTTGCCCAGAAAGCCCTGGAAAGTATCCGGGAGCAAGCAAACGTTGAGGGCAATGAGGGTGAAACCGCTCGGGACGCCTTAGCCCTCCTTGTCCGCTTGGCGGTGGGTGCCTCATGATTATCCATCGCCTGATAATTAGAAACTACCGCGGTGTCGAGGAGGCTTCCGTCGAGTTCTCTCCTGTGGGTATCACCCTCATCGAAGGGGATAATGAAGTCGGTAAATCCAGTCTCATTGAGGCTCTTCATAATATATTTGAATTTGCGGATGACAGCGGGCATAGACATATAAAGGCTGTCAGGCCCACACATCGCGATAAGGGTCCTGAAATTATTCTGGAAGCTGAGGCCGGCCCATATCACTTTACCTATTTCAAAAGGTTCCACAAAAAACCGGAGACAGAGTTAACTGTTACTGCACCTGAAGCAGAGAACCTTACAGGGCGACAGGCTCACGAACGGGCCGAAGAAATCCTGAATGAGACTATTGACAGGCATCTGTGGAAAGCTGTCGGTGTCGAGCAGGGGGAGGGAATTTCCCAGGCAAAATTGAAGGAGGCCGGATCTCTCACCGCCGCTTTGAACAGGGCAGCCGGCGGCGATGTTGCAGGTACGGAAGAAAACACCCTGTTCGATGAGGTTGAGAAGGAGTACCGCAGATACTACACAGGTACCGGAAGAGAAGGAAAGGAAATCGAATCAGCGAGAAGTGATGAGGAGGAGCTCGAAACACAGCTGACAGACCTTAAGCGTCAGACTCTTGAAGTTGAGAAGGATACCGAAAGGGCAGACTCCCTTAAGGGCGAGATACAAAACCTTGGAGGGACTATCACCGCTCTCAGGACGGAAGTAAAAGACTCCCGCGGGAATCTTGCGAAGGTTGAAAAGCTCGAGGAAGAAATCAGAACCCACGAATACGAATTGGGAAATCTTGATCGAGATTGCACAGCCGCTGAAAGGGATCTAGAGGACAGAAATAAAATCGTTCAGCGCATAGTAGAACATAAGGGGGAAATTGAAGAGTTTTCAGGCAAGCTGGGAGATGTAGAGAAGGAGTTGAGCGAGGCGGAGTCAGTTGTCACAAAAGCTGAGCAGGAACGCAAGAAAAAACACGAATCTCTCAAGGCTGCAAGAATAGTCCGAGACCTTCGGCAAAAAGATCACGACTATTATCGCAACCTCCTCTTTCTGGAACAAATGGAGGAGCGAAAGTCGAGGATCGACAAAGCAAGGGACAAGGCTAAAGGGGCTGGAGTCACCCTTGAGAAGATCCGGGTTACCGATGAGATTCTGGATGAGATCCTTGAAGCTGAGAAAGAGCGTGATTCGGCAATAGCCCAACTGGAGGTGGGCGTGCCTTCCCTCATCATGAAGTCACTGAAGGCGTTAGACCTCAAGGTAGATGGGAAAAAAGTCAAATTGAAATCTGGGCAGGAGGAGCAGAGATACGTTACGGATGAGATTAAAATACTGATTCCTGACGTTCTGGGAATCAGTGTTGCACCCGGTACAAGTTCCGAGGGCCTCACGCGACAGCTGCAGGGAGCCGATGAGAAGCTGTCCCGCATTCTAGAAGAGCATGGGGTCAAGGGTTCGGCGGACGCCAGGAAACAAATCCAGACTCGTGAAAATGCGGAGTCGAAAATAAGAGATGTTAAAAGTATCGAGGAAGATAACCTCCGAGATCTGACATACGAGGGCTTGGTGGAACGGATCGCAGGATTGGAGGAGGTGACCGCCAGTTATCTTGAAGATCGTGTCAATACACCTCCGATTGCTGGTGATCAGGATTCTGCCCGTAATGCTCAACAGGAAGCCGAAGAGATTCACCAGGAGGCCGAGTTGGAACATGAAAAGGCCGACAAATTCCATCGTAATGCCGAGGAAGCCAGAAACAAACTAAAGGCGCAGGATGCTGAAACGAGGGGGCACGCCGGCAAACTTGCAAAGGATCTTGAAGACTTCGAAAGAGATTTGAAGGGAGCAAGGAAGGATTTAAGCGACGAAACTCTCGAGAAGAAAGTAACAGAAGTACGAGGAATTTCTGATGAAAAGAGAGGTGTTATAGGGCTGAAAAAGGAAGAGCTTTCAGATCTGAATCCCGAACAGGTTCGGGCTCTGGTTGAAACATCAGAAGGTTCCCTTGATTCCTCCAATGAACGGTTAAGGAATCTTGAACTGGAACAGGCTGGACTGGAATCCCGTCTTCGAACCCTGGGTGAAGAGGGTCTTCACGAGAAAATTCAGAAAGTGGAAGGTGATCTTTTCAGGAGGCAACGAGAAAACCGAAGTCTGTCCCGCCGTGCTGCTGCTGCCGGATTGCTTTACAAGACAATGAAGGAAGAACGGGACGAGGCGTACGAGAGTTACAAGGCGCCATTTAAAGACAAAATTGAGCAGCTGGGTAGACTTGTCCACAATGACAGCTTTCAGGTACTTTTGAATGATGATCTCAGCATTGATGAGAGAGTCTTGAATGGTATCAAAGTTCCTTTTGAGAGTCTGAGCGGTGGAGCAAAGGAGCAGGTTTCCATACTTGCACGCATTGCAGCGGCAATGCTGGTGTCAGAAGATAATGCGGTGCCAATCATCATTGACGACGCCCTTGGAAGCACATCTCCAAAGCGGTTGAAGTATATGGGAGCCGTCCTGGCCCGCGCGGGGAAGACTGGCCAAGTTATCGTCCTTACTTGTACACCAGAGCGTTATGCGCATTTGGGCGAGGTCAAACGGGTGTCCATGGATTAGGCTGAGGAGATTGTAGCAAACAGACGTAACCTTGTTATTTGGGATCGGAACGTGAATTAGGGAGTTGTTTGGGCTAATATTTGAGTAAAGGTTTACAAGCCTTCTCATAGCAATATAATATATTTGTAAGTTCTTTGTAGGGAGATTGGGGATCTTATTTATATAGGATATGTTCTGTCAAACCGCTTTTCTGCTTAAGAGCGGTTTTTTGTAAATGACAGATTCCAGCCTTTTTTGTCATTAAAAGAAAACTAAACCCTGCCGAAACTAGCAAACGGTTAGGTTGAAAAAGGAATGGAGTGGCATAATCAAGTATGACAAATATCTTACAGATTGAAGAAGATTGTGCTGTGTTGAGTCTTGATTTTATATTTCATGAGTATTGGAGCAGATTATGAAAAGAAACGCTCGGGCTAAAGAAAATATTTTAGAATTATTTACTAGACATATTTCTGACCACAAACGGCTCCCAGAATCAACGAGGGCTAGGGATTGGGGTAGCGAAAGATCTCTGACCAGGGACTACTCAGGACGGGTTGTTTATGAACTAATTCAGAATGCGGCTGATAGGGCTGTTGAGCACATAATGATCAGTTTAGACGAAGAGGGAAAACTCGTTGTTGGTAATGATGGTGCTCCCGTGTCAGCATATCCCATGGAAGAGTTTGAAGACGAAAATGAAAGGAGTGATTTTCACGCGCTGCTATCACTTCACTCAAGTAATAAATCAGCTCAAGAAAGTATAGGCAACAAGGGCGTGGGGTTCAGATCAGTTTTTTCAGCCAGCAGGAATGTGGAAGTGCTCAGCCGCATGGAGTCCGGAGGTTGGTGGGGAATCGCTATGAGGCATCCTGACACTGCACCGGCCGATTTTCCGGAGACTGAATGGAAATCAAATAAGGTCGCCTCCTTTTACAACCCTTCCAATCTTATTAAATCTGAGCA
>VAPA010496067.1_pt1 | contig 10780 bp, 18 predicted proteins | sample 3395041 | NCBI WGS metagenome assembly VAPA01 (sample SAMN08290432, study PRJNA428436) | hydrothermal vent metagenome | isolation source: Deep-sea hydrothermal vent chimney | place: Indian Ocean: Southwest Indian Ridge | depth 1973 m m
CTGATAATTACCGGCCTATTCTTTGTAATACTGCTACTATTTTTACTACGCAATTTTGGCGAATATTTTTTTACATTTATCGGCCTAACCGTCTTTATCTCCATGATAGCTCATGACAAAAAATTAAGGTTCACTATGGGGCAAATCACAAATAAATATTTAAAATATTTTGTCGATTTCATTGGTTTTTTTGCAATAATTGGCGGCTTTGTAGTGTTAACTTTAACACTGCATGATTATTTTGGCGACAAGATAGATGGTTTGGTTTTCAGTTTAGTGACCTTATCAGTTTTGGTGAACTTAACAACCGAAACTGAGATCAAAAAAAGGCCACGATTTGGAGGCAAAAGTAAAAATGAAAACATTAATGATTAGTGTTGTTGTATTCCTTTTTACCATCGAAATATTTTGGTTGTTTGGATTCTCACGATCATATTACTTGTTTTATAAATCCGCGCCTTACTTAGACTTTGCAATAATTGGCATGGTTGGCTTTTTGGTTGTTGTTAAGGAATTTTTGCATATTACGTTAAAGAACCGCCTTTTTCTTAATCTGATTGTTATTGTAATACTAGGCTTTGGCATAACATACGCAGGCAAGCAAATTTTTATTGATGTTGGATTATCAATAAAAAATGATTAAAAAACAATAGTACAAAGATTTGTTATTGACGACATGATTGATTATATTAATATCGAAAAATTACCGTAATAGCATTTATAATCAGCAACTTAAAACACAAAAAAAATTGGCTTTAATTAAAGATTTTATCGATTTGGCCGTTATATATAGTATAACATTAACTAAGATAGGAATTTAAATAATGAGAGAAATGCCAATTAGTTTTAATTCTGTATTTTCAAAAGCTACATCATATCAAACTTTTATGACCCATACCGCAGTACAACGTACAAGTCAAAGTATTGATCAAGTATTACTCGATTTCAATCGTTACGTTTATGATACTTTTCAATATGAGTTATTTGCAATTTTTGATTGTAACGATATGCCAATAATAATGACTTTTGATGATAAACAAAAACAAAGCAATTACCCTAGGGGCTTAAGGGCATTGTGTTATGACCTGTATGTTCGACGCGCAACACAATACGCCATTTTTAATAAATTAGCCAATGAGGAGTCAGCATAATGGGAGATACAACCAAAGCTAAGTTACAAATAGCCATGCGATTTATTGCATTACATAAATCGTTTAGATTGACTGACTGGCCTCCTCTAGTAGATGTTTTTGATAAATTAATGGCAGGTGAATATGGCGAAGTTCGGCAATTAAGAAGTTTTTACAATGACGTAACAGTTCACCCACAAAAACCACAAGACCCACAAGACAACGTGTTTTTGCTTGAAATAGATATTAATAGGCATACATCATTTAGTGGAGAATCGGTTATCTTTAGTTGGGTAGCAGAAGACTAATTATTTAAGACAAAAAACAAAAAAAGGGAGTTATTTTGAAAATAAAAAAAGGGATTCATGGCCAGGGACACGGCCTACGCCAGGGACACGGCCAACACCAGCCTAAACTAAAAATCACATTATTTAATCGCTTAATCGCCATCGATCTGCTTAAACAGCAAGTAAAGCCGTCAATGGGGCTCGCCAGCTATCATATTTTTGACAAGTGCTTGTCTCAATGTTTAGATAAGCAATTGCAAGTAGAGTATTTAAACAACCTGGTAAATCTTGGGTTATTTTGCATCAAAAAATCGAACAAAAAAAGCAAAAGATAAAAAAATTAAACGCTCATCCTTGAGCTGATAGATTTATATCCGTCGCTTAAAGCGATGCGGTAATTAAAAGTGATGCCCATGTGATGTAAATTTCTATCGTTATAAACCCATATACGTATATCATTTTGTTAAACATTTTAAAGCCTCTTATTGATTTATGTATATATACTATCGGCCTAATGCGTTAATACTTAAGGACAAAAATAAGATATTTTAGGTTAATGTTGGAGATAGATTGACATTTTAAGGCCGTAAGGTTATATCGCGTTAAAATTAAATTTTTTAGACTTTATCTCAAAAAATACTTGGTTGCTTCCATGCAAAATTATTCTCTAAAATCGAGACTACTGCTTATCCATTGTGCAGCCACACTGCTAAATACTGTTACGGTATTTAGGCTAGGACTCGAACCTAGATGTTACACCAGCTCTCAGTCACCGAACGGGAATCGAACCCATATGTGGTTTTATTATAGTTTGTCATGCATTAAATTGCGACCAAACTGGTCTTAAAAAATACTTGCATCAAGGCAAAGGTGAGTTTAATATAGCCCCGCAAGCCATTGATTCCTATAGGGCAAAATCAGGGATTCAGAAGTACCGGAAAAGGCACTATTTCTTAAAGATATCAATAGCTTAAACGTGCAGGGGAATAATTTTGCCAAGGTTGTGGCCACGGGTTCGAGTCCCGTTTCCCGCTCCATTATTCCTTTTCAATATCAACAACTTAAGCCATTTTTGGGCAAAACTGACTAAGCAAAGTTTAATATAAGTTTAATATAAGTTTAATATTATTTAGGTTGAGAGTATTTAGAGAGTAAAAAATAGACCAGAAATAGACCAGAAAAAGACCAAAAAAAAGACCGCGCTAAGGCGGTCAGCAAGGGTTAAATAGGCAATTATTTTGCTAAGGGTAAATCAATAGTAACATAATCGTGGCCGTCTAAATATCGGCGCGTTGATTTTTGACTGCTATGGCCACGAAATTGCTGGATTTCTGATAATGTCCATTGGTGACAGGTTGAGCGCAAATGTTCGCCCAAGGCAACCAGTTCGTGCAGGCTGGGCGACTCCCCAAAATTTAAGTGATTATAGTAACCGGAGGCCTCGCGAGCGGCCTGAAAGCTGGTTGATGCTTGTTTTAGTGATAATTGCGTCCAATGTTCACGCGTGGTTTCTTTCGCGGCTATAATGCGCGTCGGGCGCCGGTGAACTAAATACGGCGATGCAACATTATCACGGCAATGATCGATAATATCGCCCAAGGTTTCGCAACCAAAGCCTGAGTATACTGCTGGGATTGCGGCATTAACCCTAACCAGGTTTTCCCGACCTTGCTTTGATTTGTGGATCTTATAATGCAAATAACCGTCAATATATTGACTAAATTTCATTTTTCGTAGATCATCGCGCCGCGCCATAAAATTTAAGCCTAATTCCATTAAATTTTGTGTTGTTATATCCGCAACCGCAAAGATGGCCTTGTAGCCGTCAAGACTTAGGCGCTGGCGCTTAACGTCACCTTCGTCGGCGGCCAAAATATTGTCTGGCAAGTTGGCATCTACCAATCCATCGGATAACAAGTGTTTGAATATGGCCTTTAGCGTTTTCCGGTGAGCATTAAATGTTGACGCTTTGCCTGTGCCCTTAAGGTAGTGGGCAAGCTCCGCTTGGGTAACGGTACTAATGGCGTAGCCGGCAAAGGCCTTTTGGATTTTACGCGCCCGCGCAATGTCCTGGTTGTTATAACCGGTGGAGCGTTTGAGTGTAGGAATGATAGACTCGATGTAATAATTACAATAATTTGAAAATGTATTTGATGTTCCTAGTATTTGCGACGATACATTAATGACTGTTTTGTAATTGGGTACCAATACAGTATTACATTGCAAAGCAATAGCAATGGCTTTTTTTTTGTCATAGCCAAGAGCCGTTAGTTTTTGAGTATTAACATTCCGGTAGCTATAATACAGGCCATGCTTACGCATTTGAACATACAAATTAGGCGGTAATTTGCTGTTAGATGTATTTCTTTTTTGTGGCATCTTCTAATAAAATCCTATTAACAAGTGGATCGACGGGCACAATTATTGTAATATTCGGATCGACATAATATTTAAGCCCTATTTTTTTTCCGTAAACCTCCCCTTTTTTTATCCAGCTCTTCACCGTTCCTGGTGAGGGCTTGCTTTTTTTGGTAAAGCAAGTACTTCGGTATTCGTCGATGCTCATTAATGCCATAGGACTAACCTCCGTATTATCTTAACTCTTCAATGTATTCGCAATTTTCACATTGCAATTTATTTTTATCTTCCATTGGAAACATACCCCTTCGGCAATTTGGGCATTGCTTATCGGGCATATCAGGCTCACCATTGCCCTTTATTCTGGCTAACAGCTCATTAGCGGAATAGTTCGTAGGACTAATGCTCATGATGCACCTTCTTCTGTTAATAGTTCATTTGCACGATTATTCAATAATCGATGCTGCTTAATCAATGACTCTAGTTTTAATGCAGTCAATCTAGACGTTATTAGCCTGACTAAAACAATGGCTTTATCATACTCGCCCAACATCATCAACGTTCGAGCCCGCTCAGATAATTTGAGATTATTCAATTCAGGCTCCAGTACTTGTTTAAATTTCGTCGCTATCATCACTTTTTTTGTTTTCGGTTTCATCAATCGAATCCTTTAATAGTTCGTTTACTTCATCGTCGGATAACGGCACTAACTTACAAATAACATTAGCGCCAAAACGTTTAAACATGAATTGAGAATTAATAGCTTGTTGCAAGGTCGCTTTATTAATGTAGGTTTCCATAATCACTGGCCCAGTGCTGTGTTTAGGGCTTGGATGATCATGCTCACACACAACAATAAAACGCTCTTTAAATTTAATATAATCATAAAAACTCATGCTGCATTTTCCCCCCTTTCGTTGTTTTTAATTACGCTGCCATCTTCAATATACAATCCAACGTTTTGGCTATCATCAACAATTTCAATCCAAACTTGGAAATCGTTATCAATTGCTATTTTCTCAATTACAGCCATGCTGTTACTATCTAACATGGAGCCATCGGTTATTCTAATCACTCTCAATTCTGGATTAAAAGCCATTGCCATTGCGGTACTGATTTTAAGTTGTTCTGCAAAACTTGCTTGATCTAGTGGAATAGCATCATAGGTAATAGTAGTATCATTAAAGGCTAAGCCGTCGACCGGAAACGCGGCTTGTGATAACAAACTTTTTTTCTTGTTATTTAACACGGTCATTTTGTCGGTTAAATTCTGTATAAATATTCTCCCTTTTTCTTTTCGCTGGATTAATAATTCATGACTTTCGGCGTTGGCCAAGTGTCGATTTAAGGTTTCAGCATTAGCGATCTTGTCTTCAATTACACTTTCGTCAATAAGGCTATTATTACCGGCATATTCTTCAATGGAGATTAACTCATGCTCAAGAGCCTCAAGCCTTTTTGTGATCAGTGTCATTTCTTTATTTAACTGGACCTCTCTTAACACACCAGCCTCTAATTGTTGGTTAACGTCATTAGCCTCTTTTAATTGAGCCATTAAATCAGTAATAATGACTGGTTTTTTTGGCGTATCCGGATGAATTTCGATTAATCCTAATTGGGTATCAATATCTTTCATAGTCCGATTTGCTTCAGTGCGTTGGTTGTAAAATAGATCTATTTCAGCATCTAATTCGATGAAATCCAAGCCAACAATTTCTTTCAAGTATGATAATTGTGCCGATGATGATAAGTGCATAAAAGCCAACGGATCAAAAGAATAAAGCCCTAACAGCTTATCAAGTACCGCTTGCGGCGATTTCAATTTACTGCCTGTGGTGTCAGTGACAAACAAAGTTGAGCCTGTTGAGGTAAATCGGCGCTCCACTTTGAGCTCGCCAAGGTCTAATTTTATATTAGCGTGTTTTTGTCCATTACGAATAGGTTTATCTTGTACTGTTTTGGTGCCGCCAAGAGCCCACCAAATTGCATCGAGAACAGATGATTTTCCGGCTCCGTTTTTGCCGCTAATTTTGATTAAATTACTATTGGGTTTAATGTCAATTGCCACTAACTTTTTAATGTTTTCGATTTGTAAATTAATTATTTTCATATAATACGTCCTTAGTTGGTTGGTTCGTTAGTCGGTTTTCGTTTGCTTTAAAACTGATCAGAATTAGCGTTTTTAGTATTAATGTGTTTTACCGATCTTTCTTTGGTTTTGGGTTTTTCATCGGCTTTATAGCCTATATCACCAGGTAATAATGGTATAACTTCACCGGTTTCTGGATCGTATTTAATAACTAGACTATTGGATTCAGGGCCCGTTCTAATTAGTTCTTCTTCAATTAAAATATCACTATTTTGCTCGCTAACGTGTTTATTATTTTGGTTGCTGTTTTGATTTTCCTTTCCCTTAATTTTTAATTTTTGCTTCACTCCCTTAACACCGGTGTCGGTTACATCTTTAATACGGTTCTTTCCCTCATTCGGTGTCGTCGTAACATCAATAATATCCTCCATTTCTTCAGCGGTTTGCATGCCCATAAATATTTCAGGTGCGTACAATTTTCCAAAAAACGAAGCGGATCGATAACGCAACATTATTTCCGGCATGGTTTGCCATTTGCTGCCTTTTTTTTGATACCACCCTTCAGCCATCGCCATCGCTATCGATACGATAGGACCCTTGATGCACTCATTGTTATTTTGTAAATCATAAGCCCAGGCATAACAAGTGGCCTCTTGACCGGTACCTAACAACTCAAAACGAAGTGGGGAAAATCGATTTGATGAATTAAGTGAGGCAATAATAAATTGAGCGGACCATGTTGGCTTGCCATAGATTACAACTAGGTTTTGCATTACAGCAAGAGGTGACGCACCAATACGCTGGGCCATTTCTAAGGCTATCGTGGTATTAGCGATATTATTTTGATAATCAACGGGTACTAATGATGAGCTGGCCAATAATGTTGCCATACGTTGGGCATTTTGAAACGATTGCATATTGGCAAAAACGGACAAATCAGGACCAGGTTGTTTGTTGATTGGTGCAAGGTTTTGGTTTTGGCCCTGGTCATCAATGATGGGTAGATGTTCTTTTGTTGTTGACATGATAAAGCCCTTTTTAATTGTCAAACATTAATATTAAAGCCTTACTTTTTTAAACGTAAAACTCGTTGAGGTTTATTTTCGACGTATTTAGCATGTAGCTTTGGATGGTCCTCTTTAAATAAAGAGGCATTAAAACGATTGCAATCTTGGTTTGCCCAAGTAACCATTGGCTTAACCTTATCCTGATGAACAATCATAGAATGGTTGCCCATGAAACTTTTAAGAACAAATTCAAGTTCAACTTGCTCTGTCTCCAATGCTTTAATTTCAGCTTTTATTATCGTCAAAGAAGCCCATGCGCCATATGTTTCTTGAGTTGTAATAATTTTTTCGCCGTTATCAAGTCCGTATAGTAACTTCAGGTCGTCATTGTTAACAGGATCCGGTGGATTTAAATCCTTAACTCGTTGCCAAAACGATATTTCTGCTCGCTCTAAATCGGCAATCAAATCATCATCACGTTGGATGGTGTAAATTCTAAAATCTTGACCGCCGATTAAAACCGCTACATCAGCACAATTAATATTCGTTACGTTCATGCAGTGCTGTACTTGTATAATATAGTGCATAGGTATTTCGTCGCCGTTAGTATCTCCCCATTCCTTTTCAATATAAGCATTCGCTGTTTTACATTCAAGAATACGATTTAACCCCGGAATACTTCGATCTAAATGAGCGGTTAAAAATTTATGCTCAGAATGATAAAAAGTATCCTCTTCAACTTTAACGTCATTCCCTGATCGTCGCGCGTATTCTTCAGCGACAATATTTTCTAAGCGATTACCCCAATAAACGGCATCTACATCGCCAATGTCTTCAGGCTTAACTAGTCCTGTTTTTTCCATGTATAATTCTAATGCTGTTTTGTATGGGCTTAACCCAACCGCTACGGCTGCATCACTACCGCCTAAACTATTTACCCTTAATTCCAATTGTTTTAATGTTAATGCCATATTGACCTCTTTATTTAGTTAATTTTAGTTTTGGTTTTGGTTTTGGTTTTGGTTTTGGTTTTGGTATTAATCGTTGCCCCAAGGCGATCACGGGATATAACGTAATCGTCAAAAGGTGCTCGGATTGATTTTTTTATTTTTCGGTCACTATAAAAAATAAAAGCGCCGATAATTAAAGTTAGAATAAAAATTAAAAACATAATCATAATAAATCTCCTGTTTAACTATCGTCCATTTGTTGTTTCGTAATATTGTGATTTAAGTAAACTAAAAGTGTTTTTGCGATATGATGAAAAGCTGCCTGTGTAGGTTTTGTATTAAAATCATTAACAGCAAACGATAATTCTATAAATAAGTTCTCTGTTTTTGATGGAGGGAAACTCGTTCCGATTTCATTAATTAATATCAATAAATCATCCGCACTAATAGTTGCTAGATCACTTTGAGTAGCAGGCAAGTATTGAGGTAATTGGCGAGGAATAATTAAGGTTTTATCACTTGTCTGTTTTTTAATCATTTTACTGTACCGTTGAGAGGTCTATTTATCACAACAATAATAGACCAGTATGGTCCATATTACAACGCACAATATAAACATAACTAATCTTGACTTTTAGAGTAGGGCAACTAGGATTTATAACTCCATTAACAATAAATAGGGCGGTTTATTGCTTAATAAATGATAACAAAAGGGAGCATAAACCAATGACAATTAATGATAATCAATCCAAGGCTTTGGATATTATTTTCAATAATTATGCTAAAAAACAAGAACTTGGTCAGTTATATTTTTACGATTTGATTTTTTGTGCGAATCATTCAGGGAATACAGGGATAAATAATACACAATGTCAAGCATTATCATTATTTTCTGTGCAAAAAACTCATTATCCTGTCATTACATCGTGGAATTAATGTTATTGTATCTTTTTAGTAACATTTATTTTTGGTAAGGTCTCTAACTTTTTTCTTTTCTTAGCGGTTTCCCTCAAAATACGAAGGGCTTCGGTCATTACCGTGTCGGTGGCCTCATTTTTTATTTTGTCATTGGGTGACCATAATGGTAAATATTGTACAATTAATGCAGCAATGTCTGATGAGGATAAGTTAAGGTTGTTGTTTTTTACGCGATCTAAAATATCAACTGTAGTACTGTAAATGCTATCAGTAGGGTAATATTTTGCCCCACTATCCTTAAGGGTAACATTAATATATTGCATCCATAAATCATGGTGAGGTGTATCCAACCAGCCTGTCCGGACGTCTTGTCCTGATTCCAGAATAATAAAATGTTTTAGTGTTTGTTCGATGTCACGCGCAGCCTCATTACCAATTGCTTTGGTGAGTTGGCGTTTATTAAACCACTTTTGCACCAAGGCAATATCCTTGTCCAGCAATCGAGCTAATGAGGCATAGGTTGCTTTACCGGCAAAGATTTGTAACAAGCGTGCGTTGTACCATCGAACTAATTCAATTTCCATATTATTAAGATGATCAGGTTGCAATAATAATCCACATGATAGCACAATTATAAGACCGAATTGGTCTGTTCTTTTAATTTAGTTAAAAATCCTAAAAATGGTTATTCTTTAATCATTTTTTTTTATAACGAAATAAAGGTGTTGTAATAAATCTTTGGTATATAGACCATGATGGTCTATAATTGGCAAGATGCATATCAAGACTTATTGGCGCAGTTTAGACAAATTACAACAACGTTCTTTTGCTCAAAATGCAGGCACGTCAGCCTTGTACATTGAACGTCATTTAATTCAACAACCACCAACACGGCATCCACGTCCTAGCTTGCTTCGGCAATTAGCCAATGCGTCCGATGGCCATCTATCGCACTATGACTTATATTCCCATTTTTACGGCGCTATCGATGACCAAAGTGCACTATTAGCAGACATAGCAAATAATCCTTAAAGCACTATATATATAGCATAAATCTAATTATTTATTAACGTTCCTAATCTTTTTATTGCTCTTTGGTAGTTAATTAATGGATTCAAAAAAAACAACATCAGGTTTTATTAAAATTGATAATGCCCTATTTGATGCCATTATGTCTGCCAATTTTACCAAGTTGGAACGCAAAATTATTGACGCAATTATCCGACTTACTATTGGCTATAACAAACAAAGCGCAGTAATAACTACAAGAAAGATTGCCCAAATGACTCAATCAAGCCAACCGCATATTGCTCATAATTTAAGCAAATTAATTAAAAATAATGTGGTTATTATTGCAGGGGAATACCATTTTAGATTGTTGCAATTGAACAATAATTATACAAATTGGAAACTATTAAAAGATCAAAAAACGCCAATAACTCAGGTGCACAGCGATACCGAAAGCGTATCAACAAACACGAAAAAACAAAGTTTATTGATACCGAAAGCGTATCGTGGTCTATACGGAAAGCGTATCGACGTTGATACCGAAAGCGTATCGTTGTTGATACCGAAAACGTATCACTATAAAGACAAGCTTAAAGACAATCTTAAAAACAACTCTAAAAACATAAGACCGCAAAAACCAAAAAAAAATAAAACCCAGGATATCAAAACCGATTTGGCGTTAGAAAATAATCATCAGAACAAACCAAGCGTCAAAAAGCTGACAAAACCCACACAAAAAACAATGTTACCGGATTGGTTAAATATTGACCTATTTGAAAAATACGTTGAAAACCGGATTTTCATCAAATCGCCAATGTCGGAATATGCAAAACACCTCGCCATCAACAAACTTAAAAAATTAATCCACGAAGGTGAAGATCAAACGGAATTAATTACTCACGCTATCGAATCTAATTGGAAAAGTTTTTATCCGTCAAAACAAAACCAAGGCATTCCCGGAAATGGAAAACAAACTAGGCAAAAATTTAAATCCGTTACTGAAAATGTCAATGAAAAACTTGACCAATACATC
>VAPA010079169.1_pt1 | contig 10764 bp, 7 predicted proteins | sample 3395041 | NCBI WGS metagenome assembly VAPA01 (sample SAMN08290432, study PRJNA428436) | hydrothermal vent metagenome | isolation source: Deep-sea hydrothermal vent chimney | place: Indian Ocean: Southwest Indian Ridge | depth 1973 m m
TCAGTGAAAAGAAAGTGTCAGTTTTTAGTGTCAGTTTTAGTTTGTTTTAAACACGCAACCCGAAACACGCAACTCGTAACGTTTTTTAAAGAGTTTACAATATTGTTTGACATATAACTAAATTTATTTGATAATCATTTATATGAAAAAAATATTCACTCTGGCATTTATACCTATTCTTATAATTATAATGTTAAGCGGGACACTGTCGGCAGAGGAAGAAAGTAAAAATGCCGGGACTGTTACAGAGACCACAAATATTCATTTTACCGGCAAGTATTGTTCTGAATGCCATGAGAAAATACCCAAAAGGGGTAAAATTGCGATCCTCTCAACCGATAAAGCGGCCTTGCATAAAAGAAGAGCCGAGCTTTTTTTAAAGTTTAACGGCAATTTTTCCCAATTATGCAGGTGTCACGGTTATGCACCCGGAACATATATTCATCCTGTTGACATAGTCCCTTCTAAAGAAAAGCTGGACAGAATCCCTGAAAACATGCCGGTTCAGGACGGAAAAATAACCTGCAGTACATGCCACGATATATATGCACAGTGTCAATATGATGTTGAGACAAAAAAGTTTAACAGAAGATTCTTAAGGGGAGCGCCTTTCAATCACCGTACAGATATCTGTTTCAGCTGTCACGATGAATCAAAATATAAGATGCTCGACCCTCATAAACAGCTTGACTCCAAGGGTCAAATAGTTAAAGAAAAATGCCTGTACTGTCATGTAGAAAAGCCCGATGAAAACAGCGCGACCCTTAAGGATATCAAGGTTATTGGGAACTTTGAAGTGCTGTGCTACAGGTGTCATTTTAAGCAGAGTCAGCTTCATCCAATAAATGCCAATCACCTTCGAGAGCCCTCTGAGAAGACTTTAAGTATAATGAAAGAGACCGAGAAAGAATACGGCATAATCCTTCCGCTCAGCAGGAAAGGCACCATTACATGCGTTACATGTCATAACCCGCATGAGAGGGGTGTAATCCCGGCCTATAGAGCGGGGGCAAAAGGAGCCAGCAGGAAAAACAGGTCCCGACTGCCCATGAACATTAAAGAGATATGTATTGCGTGTCATAAGGACAAGCTGTTGACAGAATGATTTTTTCGGCGGGTAAAAATTAGTTCCCCCGTTTGAAGCTTGCACCTTCTGGTGTGGGCGAAGTATTTCTAACGGGGTTTACAGGCTGTGTCGTTTTCTTCTTTTTTTGTTCCAGCAGATCTTTATGACAGCCCAGACAATCTGTGGTGTTGCCCCCGGCTTTTTCCAGCCTGGATTGATATTTATCCGGATGTGTTACTTTAACTTTTTCAACATGCTCCCGCGCTATGCGTGCTTTTTCTTTTTTGGCATCTGCGTTCAGAGTTTTATTTATCCCGAATACCAGGCACATACAGATACCAGTTATAATTGATATACGCTTAACCATAAGTAAATCCCTCCTTTTTAGCATAACTAAAATAAACTTTCATTATAAGGAGTTCCATCAATAGTGCTGTTTCCGTGAAAATGACAATCAGTGCACACCCTGTATTCACCTCCGGGGTGGCACTGAATAGCTGAACAGCCTTCTGTATCCGGCGGAATAAACAGGGGATGAGGATGATTGGTATCATAAAGCAGGCCGTCGTGGCAATTTCCGCATAAATAAACCCACTCCTTATTATCTTTTCCGTCAGGACCCGGTGCCGTGCCGGTTTCTACGGTAACAACACTGCTGTTCACCTCTTTTCTGATAAGAAACAGGTTGGGAGATCCGTGCGGTTCATGACAGTCAGTACATGCAAGAGTATAATTACCGCATTGTAAAACCTGATAGGGAGATAGTATGTTTGAACATGCATCGCTGGCAATGCCGACTCCGTGCTTTTCACTATTCCAGTTAAAAGTATAAAGGTTTCTCCCCAGTGGGGTGCTCGGAATTAAGTTTACATTGTTATGGCAGTCGGTACAGAAAGTAACGTAATCAGCTAAATTTGAGCCGTTCTGGGTAATGGAACCGTCAGGTTCATAACTTGTGGTGGAATTATAGCGATAAGGGGACTGATAAGAGGAAGTATAATCGCTCATCTTCTCACCCGCGCTGTCTCCCCATAAACCCCATGAATTGTTGTCTGTGCTATGCATACTCGGCCGGGATACTGGCCATCCTCTTGAACCAAGGCTCTTTGTGCTGTTGGGGTCATTAAGGGGGTCCCCTTGAGCAGAATGTGGATTGTGGCACGCTGCACATGGGTTTGATTCGGCATTGTATCCCCATCTGACCTTAATAAAATCTCTTATATCGCTTAAATTATGTGATGTGCCGGGAGAGGTAAAAGAAAATGCCTGCAAAATATCGTCAAGCGTATCAGCAGTCCAGCCCCCGGCACGAAAGCTGTAACTGCGGTTTATTATTGAGCCGCTTTCCTGGTATGAATTCAGGTTTCTGTGACATTCAAAACAAAATCCTCCGGTTTGACTGATATAGTTGTCGTAAAACAGTGAAAATTTTGAAGGGGTACCGCTGGCTGGCTCAGGTTCAGCGCCATTTATGCTCGCATGCTGTTCATGGCAGTGAGTACAGAGGCCCCTGATATAATCAGTCGGAAACCCGGTAGCAGAGCGTTTCACCCCATAGTTGCTATTTCCATGGGCTGAACTTATATATGGGCCGCTTTGTGCCATATCAGGATACAGCGCGCATATAAGAAAAAAACATATAGAGATTAAAATGGCGGTTCCTGAAAAGAGCCGGGTTTTATTAAATTTATAATTTATCATTACGAGGATGCTGTCTGAATGCCCCGCTCTGTGAGCGGGGATGAAAGGCAGCTATATAATATATTAAAAATCATTTTTCCTTGCTCGGAAGCCCCGCCTTGTAGGCGGAGAGCTTCACTTTTAGTTTTTGCTCGTGTGACATACATTGCATCCCATCAAAGCTACTGAAAGGATGGAATTCCTGTAATCCCACCGCAGCATTTTGGCATAAGGAGAGGCATGGGCCCTATGGCAGGACATGCACATTATGATCGATCCAGTCGCTCCGCTGTCGTTTGGTATCACCGTTGGGCTGCTGCCGAAAGGAACGGCTCCTCTTGCTACGGGGACATCTACATTATAACTTGTGTATACAGCATATTCACTGGAACCGCCGGGCAAGACCGTATCATTGGGATGTCTCTGAAATGGTGAAGAATTGCTCATTCCAATGCCCGCGCCGGGGCCATAGACAACATTATCGAGAGAATGAAAATTGCCGTGACAGGTGGCACAGAATCCGCTTATTGTATTTTGCGGGGCTGTTATGCTGTCAGCGCCATGACAATTATTGGCACAGTTGCCACTACTGTACGAAGGCGGAGATGCTGTTCCAAAATACTCATTGTGATCAACAGCACTTAATGAGTTCTGCCAGTCTTTGTCCTCATAGCCCTTTACACCCCAGAGGAAACGGTAGCTGTTATAATGGTTGTCCGCGACATTGATCCTTCCCTCTACATTTTTGTGATGAGCGCCTTTTAATGCGTTGACACCTGAAATACCGCTGCCCTCAACACGTTTACCATGACAGCCGTTATCTCCTGCACAGGTCATATTTGAACCTGTAACCGCTGTTTCATGACCGGGTTCAAGAAATGCACCCGGAGGGCCGTTCAGAGTATCATCCGGGTTGCTAAATTCAATTAAGTTATGTCCGTTAGCGTCAGAGTCTGAAATATAAGCGAAATTGCCGCCTGCCAGGTCAGTTGAACCGGAATGAGAAACCTGGGGCGCATTGGTAAAAGGATTAATGTTCCCGGAAATCCCGGAGGCGTGGCATCCTACACAATCACTTCGGAGAAGCATCTTGTTCGGAGTGCCGGTAATGGTAGCGCCGTTCTGGCTGTTGTGCATTGTATGGCAGTTGCTGCAGCTTCCTGAAATCTTTGCCCCTGCCTCTGCTGGAGATATCAGCATTACAATCACTGCAAGGCAGATAGCCAAATAATTCCCTGAACTCGTTTTTATTAAATATTCAGCATTCATAAAATATGTCTTAATATGTAAAATTTAAATGCAATAATTATGCCATATAAACGTGTCAGATAACGTCTGAAAAAGCATTAAAATTATACTGTAATAGTGCGCATTTTTTGATCATAATCAGTCAGATAATCGACAAGAAACCAGTGATAATATTACTAATAGCTCTTCTTGTGACACTGAATACAGAGAGTCCGCTTTTTGTCGAAGGTTAGCATAAAATCACTCCTTGCGGAATGCACACTATGACATGAAAGGCAGGTAATCTGCTGACCGTTTCGTGGATCTATAACGCCTTTTCCCAGCGGATGGCTGATTCTGTGCTCTGCTTCGTGACATCTGTTGCATAAAAAGACTGTGTCGCCGGTGAAGTAAAGCGGCCGCTCGTTGGAACATTTCAGCATATGACAATCAAAACACTTTCTGTCAACAACAGGAGCGCATTTTGTTTTTAAAGCCTTCATCATAAAGGTTGTCTTTTTTTCAATGCTTTCATGGCATGTAAGGCACAACACTGTTTCATTGATCGTCAGATTGTTCTTTTCAGATGCGTGATGGTCATGGCATAAAATACAGGGATTTTTATGATCCTTTACGTGGAGATCGTCATCTATATATTGAGTAAAAGTAGCCCTCTTATGACAGCTGAAACAGAGCTTTTTGCCTTCAATAGTTGTTGTTATGTCTTCGTCAGGCAAGATCGGGTTGTGGCATTGCTCACACTCTTGATTTAAAAATGATATATGTCCCTTCGGCCCCAGAAGGCCCTTGTTTTTTGAACTGTGTCCAGTATGACATGTGGTGCAGTCTGATGGTTCTGTTATATATGCAATGGATGTTTTGCCGGCTTTGCACCGGGGAGCATGACATTTTGTGCAGGTCTTATTAGGCATGCTCTTTAACAGGTTTTCTTCTTTAGACACATGTGAATTATGGCAGGAAGAACAGGCGCCCTCCTTAAAAAGAGGGTGTACATAATCTTTTTTAAGTTCTTCACGGAGGTTTTCGTGGCAGTCCCAGCAGAGCTTGTTTCTTGGCTTAACCAGAAGGTGCTTATTTTTTCCGCTGTGAGCATAGTGGCAGTCTGTGCATAATCCCTTTTTTATCACACTGTGTACATTGCCTTTTTTAAGCAGATTTCCGAGGCTTTTGTGGCAGTTCAGGCAGAGAGAATTTATTTCATCGCTCATCAGCCCCTTAATATTACTTACATGAGGATTATGGCATTTACCGCATTTGCCCTGCTTAAACATGAAATGTGTATATTCATTGGAAAGGTTTTTCTTCAGTTCCTCATGGCATTTGAAACAGAGATCAGGTTCGTTTGTTTTAACTCTACTGCTCGCGTGGGCAGTAGAGTTAAAAGCCAGAACAAAAGAAATTAATATAAAGCATACAGCGATTAGTGAAAGAGCCGTCTTACAGAATTGATGCCTACTTTTATGGCTGTCGGTTACGGTAACCTGCCTGCCGGCAGGCAGGTGATGCCCGCCCCGTACCGATACTGGTACAGGGCCCGTTTCGGTTACGTGTGACGGAAACGTGAAAAAGCTTGATAAGATAGTCATATGACGAAACGGGTTTCGTAATCTTAACTGTTTAAAGTTTTTTAATACGGGCCATGTACCGTTCTGGTGCATGGCGGGCTTCGTAACCGTTACCTTAACCTTTTTGTTTCTATTCATGACAGCTATTACAGTCCCTCCTGAGAAATGGTTCGTGCTGTATATCTTTGAGCATACCTGGCTCATCTGTTACATGTGGTTTATGACAGCTCAAGCAGCTGCTTATTCGGGTTATTTTTTCTCTGGCATGTGCTTTTAACAGATTTTCAGTGTCTTTTGAATGACATTTAATGCATAGTGAAGGATCCTTGTCATTGAGCAGTGACTTTAGCTCGGAAAAATGGGGTATATGACAGCTCAGACAGTCGCCTTCCTGCATATATAAGTGTCCTTTCCGCTCAGTAGTAGTGATAATTCTTTCATGGCATGAAAGGCAGAGATCATTAGGCTGATTCAAAAGCTGAAATGGTAATTTCGATCCATGAGGGCTATGGCATGCTGTACATTTGCCCTCTTCAGATGGAGAGTGCCTGTTACTGCTTTTCATAAAATCGGTCTCCATTGTTTTATGGCACCTGAAGCACAATTCTGCCATCGGCAGGACAGTAGAGGCGGTAAATTCACTTGCATGGGGATCGTGGCATGTGCCGCATTTTTTGTCCCTGAACAGAGGGTGTGTAGCTTCCTCTTCAATGTCAATATACATATTGTCGTGACACTTGATGCAGAGTTTAGCCGGCGGCCTGTTCAACAGATTTTCATTGACAGAAGCATGAGAACTATGGCACGAATCGCATTTTTTATTACTTACAGGTGTATGAATATATGTCTTGAAGAACTCTTTTTCTTCCTCCAGATGGCAGGTATAGCACAGGTCTGTCATAGGGGTTTTAATCATTTTGGGGTAGTTTGTCCCGTGTGAGTCATGGCATTTTGTGCATTCCATCTTAAAGAAAGGCTCATGGGTAAAGTTTTCTTTAAGTTCCTTTTCAGCGGCGGAGTGACAGGTAAAACATATCTTCTTTTCTGATGCTTTTAAATAAAACGGATTTTCAGAAGCATGGGGGTTATGACAGGCTGTACAGCCCTGGTCTTTTATAGGCATATGTAAATTTTCAACCTTAATGTCAGGCTTATCTTTATGACAGCTTAAGCATAGATCATTTATTCCCATAAGAGTAACCCCTTTAAAATCTGTAGCATGAGGACTGTGGCAGGTAAGGCATTTGCCTTCATCTGTGACAGGATGTCTGTAATCAGTGTTAAATGTGTGCTGCTCTTTTTCATGACAGCTATAACATAATTCGCCGTCCGGAGCAGTTACGCTGAAAGGTTCAGGGTCATTATATGGTTTGTGGCATGAAGAGCAGAGTACGTCTTTCAGCGGGGTATGAACCGATTCTCTCAGAAGTTTGTTGTTTGTAGAGCTGTGTGAAGTATGACAGCCTGAACATTTATCCTTTTCAACAGGGTAGTTTTTATGCGCATTTTTAAAACCTGATGCATTATATTTGTGGCAGGACCGGCAAAGCTCCACTTCTTCCTTGATCAGGTTATCTTTATGCTGGGAGCCGTGCGGCGCATGACAGATAAGGCAGCCGTCATCAAGAGGCTTATGGCGCTTGGCCCGGTTAAAAAGAGCTTCTTCATGACAGGTAAAGCAGAGCTCACTCCCTGTTTTCTTTTGTAGAGCCTTGTTCTCAGATGCATGCGGGTTATGGCACGGGATACATTTACCCTGTTTGAGGATAGTATGCAGACTGGGCATCTTCTCCAGATTTAAATTCATCTGAGAATGGCAGGTGGAACAGAGTTTTCTTTCATCGCTTTCCTTAAAAGATTTGATCGCGAGCCTTCCGTGGCGGAGGTGGCATGCCTCACAATCACGTTTGCCCATAGGTGAGTGCACGTATTTTTCTTTCAGCATGCTCAGCTTTTCCTTGTGACAGTCCAGGCAGGGCTTGGGTTTAAAACCTCTTCTCCTGCCCGGCCTCCTTTCAGAAGCGCAGGAGATAAGGATACCTGTAATGACGAGGAGGACGAAGAGTTTCAGGAAAACTGAATATTTAGGATTTATGAATATTGCCATAGTAATAATTTTATCATACTAAATTATTAACCTGTTAGCTACAAATTTATGTGTATATTAAAATATGAAATAGTTCCCGGATAAGAGCTATTTCTTAAAGCTCTCCTCGAATAAACGGACATTATTATCATAAATTTTTATGTGCGCAGACTCCTTTAGTTGTTCAAGGTAGGAGTTGGAAAGAGAATTGAACTGCTCAGATGTATAAGCTCTGTACACATCACCCCTTACCTTAAGAAATTCTTCAACTTCGTCCCTGGTTCTGGACTGGAGACGAATTATTATATAAACGGAATCAAATTCCAGTATCGGGCTTATGTCACCTGGTTTAAGGGTATCAATGATCTTTTCTGCCGGCTCAGGCAGCTGTTTTTTGGAAAGCCAGTCTCTGGTTCCTCCCTTTTCAGCAAACTGATCAGTCGACATCTTTTTAGCAAGCCAGGAAAAATCAGCCTTGTTCTGCAGGCTGTTTAATACATCTCTGGCCTCTTTCAGGCTGTTTACGGTGATCTGCTGTATTTTATAACTAACCTGTTTGAGGTAGTCGTCCTTATGGGTCAAATAGTACTCTTCAAGCGCTTCGTCTGAGATTTTAATTTCTGGGATAATCACCCTTTTTATAAACGCTTTTTTTAACAGCTGTTCTTTATACCGGTTTACTTTACTGCGAAATCCAGGTTCTGACATATAATTACGGTTGAGCGCTTCATGGTCCACCAATGTACGTCCGATCCAGCCATTCAGGATCTCTTCTTTTGTATCACCGGTTTCCGGCGGTATCAAAGCTATAAAATCTGAGACTGTGAGGACAGAATCGTTAACTGCTACGAGCGTCCTTTTATCTTTTAACCATCTTTCCTTCTCTGCTTCGTTACCCTTCAATTTAATTGATGAAAATAGTTCTTTGTTTATATTTAAGTGTGCACGTTCACGGAGACGTTCTACAAATCTTTCGCTTAACTCTTTTTCCTTTGCTTTATTGGCGCCGTTTGTTACTTTTTTCCTGTTTTTTTCGAGTTTAGCAAGGTCAGCCTTCTCCCTTCGGATTAATTTTAGTATATAAAATTTATCCTTTACCGCTACGACTTTGCTGAACTCTCCGGGTTTTAATTTTAAAATAGCTTTTCTGAAATTTGGGTTTAAGGTTCTTCTTGTAAGAACAACTTCCTGCTTTTCTTTTTTAGATGAATGGCTTGAGTATTGAAAAGCATACTCCATGAAATCATCACCTCGATATAACTGTTCCAATATTCTGCCGGCTTCTTCTTCGGAGTTTGATTCGATTATGTTCAGAGCAAACCGCTCATAGTTTTCCTTATAGTAGTTTTTTATAGCATCTTCAGATAAATTGATTTTCTTTGCGATTTCCTCATTGTAGAGTTTTATTACTGATTCCCTGGTGATATATGTCTGAATAGACTGCTGAACTTCCGGATACTGTTCCATGTTCATGCGCCGGGCTTCCTGTATGATCAGTTTGTCATTGATGATCTTATCGAGATAATTAGATATGCGCAGGGCTCTGGCTGATGAAAGGTCTTCTCTGCTATGGGCTATCTGTATTGCGTATTCGAGTTCTTTGTTTGTTATTGGTTCGTCGTCAACAATCGCGATTATATCTCTATTTTGCGATATTGATGCGCAGCCTCCCAAAAAAAATAATAAATAGCTTAGAGTGATCAGCAAAAGAACTGTCTTACCGCATTTATACCTGTTTTTATGGCTGTCGGTTGTGGTAACCTGCCTGCCGGAAGGCAGGTAATTCCCGCTCCGTACCGGTACTGGTACAGGGCCCGTTTTGGCTGCGTGTAACGGAAACGAAAAAAAACCAGACAAGACAGCCAGTAGACTATACGGGCCTCGTAGCCTTAAAAGTTTAACTTTTCTCAATACGGGCCATGTACCGTTCTGGTGCATGGCGGGCTTCGTGTCCGTACCCGTATCCCTGATTGTTAATACCATTCAGTTTTTCCCATTTGTTTAACTATTTTTGAAACAACTTTGTAAGCTACTTTATCAGCTGATCTGAGCCTTCCCCAGTCAAAGACGATAATACCTTTTTCCCCGGTGAACTGCTGTCTATTGTACCATAGAATTCTGTTTTCACCGGCATCAAGCAGTCTGGCAGTAATAGCTACCCTTGGTATGGCGGCGTCAGAATAACTTTCAACAGTGCCGACTAAAACAACATCTGCTCCCAGAGAGTCTTTCAGGGCTTTTGTATTTTTATGGTCAAGTTCACCTTTGTATCTGATCCTGTTCTTAATCACTGATTTTCTGATCATACCGTATTCAACCGGTATAAATTTTTGATTTTTGATAAGCTCAACTAAAAACATATATGTTGCTATTACCCCGCTATTTTTGAAGCGGGTCGTATTTTTAAAAGGCATAACAGCGATTTTATAAGTAGATTCTATTTCCTTTTGCGGAGGCTCAGTGCTGAAGGATGCAAGCAGTATTTTTGTAACTTTAAGGATTAATTCAAAAGAGTTTCTGATCCTGCCGATCTCCAGAATACCGGCAAAATCGTAACCTGTAGCTGAAGCATAATCAGCCCACAGAATAGTGCCGTCAGAAGTATTGATCAATCTGGCTGAAATGCCTAATTGAGGATTCCTCCCCAATTTATATGAAATAATAGATCCAACAAGTACCGTATTTGCTTTAAATTTTTGCTTTATTTTAATAGCCAGTTCTTTAGAGATATAACCGGTAGTTCTTACCCTTTGCTCACATAAAAAATCCTTAATGTTAGCCCAGTCGAGCACTTCAAATCCATATTCTTCCAGTTGGCTCTTCAGGACAGGCATAATGCTGGCGATGGCATTTTTGTCAGGGCTGAGATTTTCAAAAGGAAGCAGTACGATCTTCTCTTTGAGATCTTTTTCCCTGTTTTGATACGATTTGACAGAATGGCCTGCGCAGGAAGTCAAAAAGACCAGGCAGACAGTAGTAAGCAGGAAACCGAGTGTCCATGTTAATCGTTTATGGTTCATTGTAAACTCTTTAAAAAACGTTACGAGTTGCGTGTTTCGGGTTGCGTGTTTAAAACAAACTAAAACTGACACTAAAAACTGACACTTTCTTTTCACTGA
>VAPA010720324.1_pt1 | contig 10763 bp, 13 predicted proteins | sample 3395041 | NCBI WGS metagenome assembly VAPA01 (sample SAMN08290432, study PRJNA428436) | hydrothermal vent metagenome | isolation source: Deep-sea hydrothermal vent chimney | place: Indian Ocean: Southwest Indian Ridge | depth 1973 m m
ATTAAACTCGTTAAATCTCCTCACCAAGACCGAAAAACAGTGTCAAACGCCCACGTTTTGTTTTTGGAAAAGTATTATAAAGCACCTAAACTATTATATATCAATAAAGACAAATTTAAAACAATTCCATTAATAAAATACAAAACAGGCAATAGGTTAAAATGAATGATGACAAAAAAGGTTGGTGCCCCGAATGCGGAGAACTGCTAATAAATTGTGAATGTGATTAACTTTGAGTGACTTTGAAGGCGCGCCGGAATATCAAACTGACGAAGGCGCTCTTGATTTGTGGAAATATTTCACGCAAAAAAAGAAATATTTTAACCCCGACAAAATAACTGCTTTTGATAAAGACGGCATCCAAAGACAAATAAAAGATTTTATGGATGCCACGCCAAGAGGCGAAACAAAAGGGGATTTGTCGCAGTTCAGCCAAAAATTCAGCCAAAAAATTGTTAAAAACATTAAAATAATTGAAGAAATTAGGTTAACAAAATTCACTATTTCAAAACCAGTTAGCAAAGTAACCGGAAAACAATTAAGTGGGTCTTTATTTTCAATAAAATCCGAATTTAAAGGAGTCACGAGGATTCCAAAATTTATTGAATCTTTTGACAAACTAAAAAGGCCGCATTTAAGAAATATTGGCACGGGTCGCTTTATATCCAAAAAGGCAATATTTAAATAGTTAAACGCCATTAATAATAGGGGATATATTGAAAAAATACTTAATTTTTTTAATCTTACTGATGATTTTAAATTTTGCAATTGCACAACAAACAAGGTATGTGCAAGAATCAGATGAACCTTTAACCTCTTTTACGCGTTTTTTTGAAGAAACAGACAAAAGGGTAATTGATGCAAACGATTTTATAGAACAAACAGATAGAAAACTACCAAAACTAAGTTCACTTTTAACTATTGATTCAGTACCGCCTGACCGTTCCCGAAACATTGATTTAATAGGCGGTAATAATTTAACAATTACTTCAAACCCTTTAAATAATTCAATTATTTTTAAATCTACTTTTGACGATTCAAACGCAGGTTTTCATACAACAGATTCAACTTTAAACACTAATTCAATGGCAAACACCAGTTGGCTAGGGACTGCAAAAGAGTTCACGGCGGCGGTGGAACATTCGGATTCTTTAGCAATGCTAGATGGGGCTGATTTTTTTTTGGGAACTGGTTATGACTGGTTGTTTAGGTGGTCAAATGTTGGTGACGACCACGCAGTAATAGCAACTGATTTGGGTTCAACACTTAAAAGTGGAAACTTAGTATTCGTGCAACAAGGAGACGAAAGCAATGCAAACAGAAGTCCGGCTTTTGTTTCAAATCCAACGTTTTTGGTTTACTCTGCTGATGAAACACAAGCAGGTGATTACATTAGGTTTTTTCATGACCAAACAAATCCTGTAATCGATTGGGGAAACGGTGAATTAGATTTAAACGGAAACACAAAAGTAACTGGCAATTTTGACGCAACTGGCACGATAACTGGAACAAATGTTTCAAGTGGTACGGACCCAGGACATGACCACACATCCACAAGTGTTCCGACTCACGATAATTTAACTGCTGGAACAATAGCGGCACACGATACTACTGCAACGGGGGCAGAACTTGATAGTTTAACTGACGATTCTATGGTTGACACTAAGCATAGGCACTCTGAATTATCTGCTCCTATTGGTTCACCAGAAAGAGTTTTATCTGTTGATGCCTCTGGGAATGTTACGGTTCTTGGTGGAGGTGGTTTTAATCTTTGGGCAGACAATAGGCGACTTGCTCTTGGTGCTGACGATGATGCCTGGATTTTTTATAATGGGACCAACGTCCAAATAATTCCGGATTTAGTGGGGCAGGGTGGGGTTTGGATTGATAAAGGACAGTTTGATGCTGTTGATTTTGGACAGACAAATGATGATGACTATGCTTTAATATCGACAATGCGAGAAACGGCTGACGATAGTGTGTTTGGTATGTGGGCGGCTGGCCAATATGATGGTGCAAGCACTCACACAAAAGGCGTTGCTGGAATAAATGGTTTAGCTTATGGGACAAGTGACGTAAATATGAACCGCTTAGAAGGTGGTTTTTATGAAATGCGACAAACCGGAACCGGCACGACAAACATGGGTGGCGGTGTTAGGGTAAGAGGGCAAATGACAGCTGCCGGAACAGTTAAAGTGCATAAGGGTTTTGAGGTCTTGGATTTTAGCAATACAGGCGGTGGAACTTTAGAAGAAAATACGGGTTTGTGGATAAACGATTTAACAGCCGCAACAATTAACCAAGCAATTGTAATTGATTCCGACACAATAGGTTTAACTTTGGGAGCAGACCAAGATATCCTTATTAGATGGGTAGGGAGTTATCTTTCCATACCTAACACAACAAAAATAGGTGACCCAAGTAACGGAAATCACACGCAAATTAGTAGTTTAGGGGACTTGTCTTTTGCCGGTAATGCCGGTTTTTACCCTAGAAGAATTAGGCAAGCTTCAATTCCTGCTGTTGGAAGTGGGACTACTCAAATAGCTGTTAGTGAAATGATTTTCTGGGTTGATAGTGACGACGATTCTGTCCATTTAGTTTATAATGATTCAACAGCGGGGATTAAATCTGTTGCTTTAACATAGAAGGGGTTAAATTGAATAAAAAGTTTTTGGTTTTGTTGTTTACAATGGCTTTACTTCCAATGGCTTTTTATTTAAATGTAAATGCTGATAGTATCACAAATTATTCTGTTAAACAGCGGGTCCCCATTGACAAACTTTTAACAGTCACGGGAAATTTTAATGCTGATTTAAACGCTAATGTTTTGTGTAAGTTTTTAATTTTAGAATCAGATGGGAATACTTTATTACGTTTAACTGATGAGTACACTTTTTCAGATGGAACTTTTTACACGGAAAAAACAATTTCTGAACCGGAGTTCAAGCGTGGACGGGATTATAACGCCTCAACAACTTGCGGAGCCGTTACAAGCACGGCCGTTTTTTCTGTGATTCAAAGGGAAGCAATAAGCGAAACAGTGCAAAGCGAAATAGAGTTTATTTTTTTAAAAAATAATATTAATCCGTTGCTTTTTCTTGGGTCTGCTTTTATTTTACTTCTTCTATTAATTTTTATTTGGAAATATATAACAAGGGTTGTTAAATAATGGTTGAACAAACAGATTTTAACTTTGAAAAAGTTTTAACCGATTCGTTGCATGTGCTAGATTCGACCGAAGAATTAACAGGGTTTTGGAGTGAACAGGGGCAATATCTTTCTTTTGTAATTGTAGCGATAATTTTAATTTCTATTTTGATATTGGGTTATTTGGCTTTTTGGATTTTTATAAAGAAGGTTAAAAACTAATTGGTGTTTTTTTGGAACGACCCAATGAACTTGGATATACTGAAAAGAGCCAAGATTATAAAAATTTTTGGGAAAAATTTATATCTCCGTTACGACAAATAGCGGAAAATGGGAAAGAAAAAAACAAAATAGCTAAAGAATTTAACGAAATTCTTAGACTTTTATTGCTAGAACTGAAAAAAAAGAGATAACCTTTTAAATATAGAAGTTGTATGTTCTATGATTGAACCAATTTAACTTTTTCTTCTATTTAATTTATTTAATAAAATTATTGGGAGGTTACTTTAAATGAGTGGTACAATTGACATAAACTTAGACAAATTTTCAAACACCATTAATAATTCTGTTGAAATTGGTGAAGAGGTTTCTCTAGGTATTGCAGACCAAGGAGCATTAATAGGACAGGCAATCGGAGTCACAATTGCGGTTTTGTTATTCTTTGCCCTAATTTTTGTTGTTATTTCTTTCATTCGAAGGTTTATCAGCACAACTAAGGGTCTTGGTTTTGGAGCTAAACGCTAGCTCCTTTTTTTTATTTTATGGGTGTCCTCATGGTAGGAATTGGTTCGCCAAGAATTAGAGTACACAAAGAATTTACAAAAATAGTAAAAGAAAACATTGGGGTAATCGGGAAAACAAGCGCGGAAGTAACAAAAGAAATTGCTAGAAGTTTTAAAGGAATGAGAAAATGAAACAAATTTTTTTAATTTTATTTTTTCTAATTTTTTTAAGTTTGTCGGTATTTTCTACTGATTTAAATATCACAATAATAAAACCAACTGAACCGGTTGACGCGGATTCTTCTTTTCAAATAAACGCAACGGTTTCCACTGTTGATGACAATTTTTTTAAAACAATTTTTTATGACACTAATTCCAGTTCTGCCGAAACAATTTTACAAATAAATGTTTTACCTGATATAGCAACTAGGGGGGGCATTGTTTTTAAACCACAGCAAACGGGCAGACTTCAATTTATAGATGTGAACATGTCATCTAACGGGGGAACAAATTGTAGGCAAGACATTTATGGCGATAATAACGTTTTTTTAGAATTACACGATTACAACGCTTTAGGTTATAATATAGACCAAAATTTGGCAAAAGTACCTTTTCCTGAAACCTCATTAGAAGCATCAGTTTCCCAAAATTACACAATTTGCAGGGTTGATTTTTTTGAAAAAAACATTGTGTTGCAAGCCGACACCAATTACACTTTTATATTTGGCGTTGACGAACCACCAACAAACACGGGCGGGTTAGAAATCAAAACAGGCACAGACGCTAATAGTTCTTTTATCATTAATAGATTTGCCCCAAGTGATAATTTATGGGATTGGAACATTCCAACAGAAAAAGCACTATTCAAAGTTCACTTATTCAAAACAGCAGACGTAAACGTAAGGGTAGATGCTGATGTAAACATGCAATTTGGTAGTGATGCAAATGTTTCAATGCCTTATTCTAGTGGCTTTTATACTCACAGTGATTCGGGAAGGGGAACCGGAACATACCCATTTACTATTTATGCGGGTAGCATTGCGGGTGTTAATAATACAAATATAAGCGGTACTTTAAAAGTAATTAGAAAATTATCCTCTTTTTTAACTTTTACCTCGTTAACAAATATTGCAAGTTATTCTTTTAATGATGCTGACAATAACGTAACTGTTGATGTTGATAACGAAAACAATTTAATCGAATGGCAAGTTGACAGCAACTCTAATTCTTCCGAATCAATAAATTTTAAAATTGATAATTCCTTAGACAACGGTAAACAGTATTTTGTTTTTACAGCAAACCAATCACAATTTGATTCTAACACTTGGGTTTTTAACGATTCACTTACTTTCGGAACCTCTGCAAGTTTTAACGACCCAATACAAAAAATTTGGGATGGCTCGAAATATGTTTATTCTTTTAATGATACTTTAACCCCAAATGAAACAAAATTTTATAGGCTAGTTTATAGAAGCACTGCTTTATTTTTTGAAACCATTTATAATAATTCTCAATGGTTTAAACAATTACAATTAGACACGATTGAAATTGAAAATAAAGATTATGATATTTACAACGTTTCAAATTTTTCTAATTTGAGAAACGAGTTAATAGAATCAATACCCCAATTACTCAGCACTGAAAACGTGGCTTTTGAATTTCAATTTACCGCTTTCACCGAATCCGGTACTGTTGATATTGAAACCGGTTTGACAAACGAAGGGGGCACATCTGACACAACGCAAACAATAACTATTGGCACAGAAAAAACTAGATATTCGGTTGATGTTAACTCTTTAGAAGAAAAGCAACGCCTTTTAATGAAATCAAACGAAACAGCGGCAAAAACCTTTTACATTACTGATTATGCGTTAGTGCAACGCGGTTATTTTACTAAAAGGTTAATAATTACAAAAGAAAACAATGAGCCTTTAAATGTTTTAGTGGTTTCTGTTGGCGGTTCCCCAACATCTAAACAATATGTGAGGGAAGGAAAAATAAGCGAGGCTAGAAGCACGGCTTACGATAGGGAAGGCGATTTAAATAAACTCACATTAGAGGTTTTCTTAGACACGGAGGATGACGTTAATAGAGTTGTGTTTAAAGAAATAGAATTAACAGGGGGAGCAGAAAAAGTTTTTAACTTTGTTGAACTAATACCACCTATAATTGATTTAAACGGTACAGCAACAGAACCAATACCACCAAGAACGTTAAAAATAGTTTTAACTTTACATGATACAAACGGCCTTGCTGTTGAGGAACAAACGACTTTTTTAACTTTTATCCAATGGCCTTATTTTGCTGATGACTTAGAATTTTTTATTACTCCAATAGGTAAAAAGGTAGCCGAATTTCCAGCCGGAATTTTTACCCTTATAACAAAAGACCCAAGTACTATTCTAGGAATTAAATTAAGAATTTTTGACGAAGCCGGAAGTTTAACAAGCCCCAACTTCACAAAAATATTTTATAAGGACATTGATTTTTCATGTGTAGGTTTAAATTGTGGCTTTGAATGGGAATTAAATGACTGGAAATATGAAGACGAAAACATGTTCACAATTGCGGGAACTGTTTTAATTAATACTGAAAACGAAAACACCGGAAATATTTTGGTTCACCGTGAAATAAAAATCTTAGTTGCATTTAGGGTTTTTGAAACTTTTAGGGTTTTTGAAACTTTTGAAAGAACAGACCACGAATACAAAAACACGGAAGAAATAGGGCTTGTTTTGCAGGGCAGAACATCAGACTATTCTAATTTAAAAAAGTCAATAAAGGTTTCTTTGAGTTTCCAAAACTGTGATGCCGCAAGTGCCGGCAATTGTTTAGAACAAACTTTAGATTATTTACCTATAAAATTTTTGTATGACGCATCCACAGGATATAATTACTGGTTTTTTAAACAGCTTTACATTGATGATGATGGCACTTTATTTGATGATGGCAACTTTTACAGGGTTTTAGTTAGTGCTGTGGATTTGGAATTAAAGCACGACCAAGTAGGAACCGCAGTTTTAGCCGCCAAGTGTAGCGTTTACGATAATGATAATTTTGTTTTAAATATGCTTTCTACTTTGAATCATTTTTTGTTTGGTTGCATTACTCCAAGCTCGGCAAAAGTCACTATTTTAGATAATACAGCCGAAGAAATTAGGTTGGATATTAACGCAACTGCAAACGTTACCGCGCCAACTTATGAGGCTTTAATTTGTTTGAATCCCGATAATAATAAACTTTATAGAAATTCTTTAAGACAGCCCCTTTTTTGTGCTTCTATTTACACTTTAGGAGAATCGCCACCGGACACTTTTTCCTATGAAATTTTAAACGAATTTTCGGACACTTCAATTGATGACCCTAACGAAAAACAATTTATCAGGGAAACAATTCCGTTTGACTTAATAGCTTTCAATGATTTAAAATTAATGCAAAAGGCACTTGAAAAAGAAGGAAACACAATTGACACAGTAGCGGAATTTCTTGCTGAAGGATTTAATAGTTTGCTTGTTGGAAGTGTTAACCCGTTAGTTTCGGAAGCACAACTTTTAACAAATTCCGGCATAATTACTAATCTTGGTTTTGATGTTAACCTAAACAAAATATTTTCTCCAACAAACATAAGCGGTGCGTTCTTCATTAAGTTTGACGGTGTCGAAGTAATTAACATACATGACTTTAGAAATAGGAATGGCGTTGAATCTTTGAACCCCGTTTTTTTTAGGCGGTTTGCAAAACTGGAAAACATAAGGGTTAAAGTGCCAACAACAAAAATGACGGTTTACGCTTCCGACTTTAAAAAAGTAATCGAAAAAGAAGTGCAAAGTCCGTTAATAATTGATGTTGACCCCGACACCCAAGAACTAATTAACCAAATTAATTTAGATGAAAACAATGTTTCAAATTTTAACATTGTACCAGTTCGTTTAAATTTTGAGGTTATAAGTGATTTGACTTATAATAATGAATTAAGCACCATTAGAAGAATTTTAACAATTGTCATTTTCCATGATGTAAAAGAAAAGCTAGGCTTTCAAAGTTTAGTTGATTGGGTGAACGCTGTTATAGACGACCCCGTGCCAACGTTAACAGAAACCTTATTCCAAAACATTTTATTAATAACTGTTGTTCTAGCCTTGCTTGTAATAATTGTTTATATTACTAGAAATTCGGGAGGGTGACTTAATTGGTTGTTGGTTTAGGCGATTTTTGGAGATTGCCCGATTGGTTAAAGTTTATTATTTTTCTAGCAACTTTGTTTGTTCTTAATGCACCTATACCGGTGTTAAATATTTCTATCGGAACCGCAGTTATAAAGCCGATTATAGAATTTCCATTTAATATTTTTGGATTTCCTTTTTCTTATGAGCTTTTTGTAATTCTAATTTTTTTAAGTGGTATTGTTTTGTTTATCTTTAAATACGGAAACCCAAGCAACTGATAGGTTTTTAAAGACAAAAGACTTTTCTATTAAGGGGGTATAGGCTCAGCCCCTAATTTATATTATTTAAAAAGTGATAATTTATGGATTTAAAAAAAATAGCCATATTCTTGTTTTTGGTTCTCTTAATTAATCTCGTTATAGCTCAAGATTTACCCGAAACTATTATTACTGATTCCGGCGAAGTTGGAAAAATTCAACAACAACAATTAAGCCAAGTGGAAATTCTACAACAAATTATTATAATAAATGAAAAACTAGATACTATTGCAACTAAAGACGAATCGGTAGCAATAGCCCAACAACTAAACGAATTTAGTGATGAAAGAATTAACAATCTTATTATTTTAACTGTTTTAATTCACCTTTCAACTATTGCGGGCGCGTTTGGAACATATCTTTTTCTAAAATCTAGGAAGCGGATTTAATGGCTGAAGGCGACCAAGTAGAATTTTCTAGTAAGGAAAAAAAAGGTTTTTTTGAAAGGATGGGCTTGTTTCAAAAAGTAATGATTGCGGGATTATTCATTATTTTTATTTTAATTATTGTTTACTTTGTTTTTGGTGGTTTGGCTTCTGTTTATGATTTTTTCTTTTTATTAATTATTATTGTAGGTCTTTTTATTGTTGGTTACGTTGTACTTAAAGCCGTTGGGATTCTTTTAAGACCAAAATATTTTTCTCCAAAAGAAAATTATTTTACTGCAATTGTTAATTTGGCAATGGATTTAAAACCCGACAACGTGCAAAATCTTTATTTTGAAGGTGACAAGGATAAACGCAGAGTTAAAGCAGGTCGCATTGTTGGAATTTTAGGTATTCCCTATTTAATCGGAACACCAAAAATTGATTCTAACGGCGCGCCAGTAATGATAAAATCTAAATTACTAGACCGTAAAATTCCTGTTTTTGAAAAAATAGAATATTCAAAAGACGGTGATACTCTTTTTGTTTACGAATCCGGTTTTATTTTTCCAAGAAAACATTATTTAAGGTGTAATAGGAAACTTCATGGCGATATTCACGGGGACGTAGCAATTTACGATATTAATCCTGTGCCTTATGGTTCTTGGGAGTACCCGTTTAAACAATATCAAAAAGACCCTTCTCAAATAATGATTCAGACACAAATGGAAATTATTCTTGCAACTCACGAACACCAGGGGGATTATATTAGCCAAGTCGCGGATTCTTCAATTTCTTGGAGTCCATATATTAGGGCAGTACAACAAGGTGCAACAGAATTTAGTGGCGAGGGCGGTAATACTCCATGAAGAAACTAATAATAACAATCGAGGCTAACGAAATAGTTTTAATGGCAATAAAACCAGTTATAGAACACCAATTAAAGCAAATGCCAACCACAGGCGATATTAAAATTAACGCAGTGATTGAATGAGTGATTACCAAAAAGTAAAAGAGGACCAATTTAAATTCGGAAAAGAACTTGACCCAAATGAATTTCCAGATGAAATTTTTAAAGTTGGAGTTAAAGGAGATTTTGAAAAAATAAGAAAAATTACTAAATTGCAAGACCCCGCGAATTATTGGCGAGTGCATGAAAGGATTATCGGCGCGCTTTTATTGTTTTCTAGCGGGATTTATTTTTTAATTTTGTTAGACCAAACCCAATTAGTTGATAAAGCAATTAAAACCGTTATTGACTTTATTTTAATGGTTTGGGGAATGATTTTTTAATGCAAAAACAAAAAGCCAAGTTTCCAGAGGAATTTGTTTCTTTTGGAGAAATTTTACTAGACAGTAACATTTTAATTAAAAAAATTCAAAACGCAATGATTATTTGCAAAAATTGCGGTTATAGGTTTAAAGTTACTTTGAAAAGAGAATTTCTTAAAATGCTATGCGGTTGTGGTTGCCGTTTGATTTATCCAAAAGGACCAAGCGGAGTTTATAAAACCAGTTTTATTAGTTCTAAACAATTTAAAAAGGGATTTCAAGATGAAAAAAACAAGCGCCACAACACTTGAAACAATATTAACCATGTTTTTTTTAAATTATCAAAATCCGTCAAAACAACAATTTACAAACATGTGTTTGATTGCTCAAAATTATTGTGATTGCTTTGAAGGTACTTCTAAAATTGTTTCAAAATTAAAAGCTATTTATTCCAACCCCGTTAAATATACATTAAATAAACATTCAGGGTTTTTTAAAAAAGAACAAAAAAAAAGATTGAACGGAATTAATAAAAGTCTTGCTAATTTGGATTGGATTTATTGGAGAGATTCTCATTTTCCTTTGAAATTGAACAAACCATATTTTACAGCTTTTAAAAAACTAAGGGAGCAGAGGAAAATTTATTTAGGCGAGGTAATAGACATTTTGGGTTTCTTAAAAAAAGAAATGCAAGAACTAATAATTTTAGTTGCTAACGAAAATGATTCAGAATTAAAATTTAAATTGCCACAAATTAAAGACGACGAAATA